>Ga0074199_1001405_pt1 | contig 21389 bp, 17 predicted proteins | sample EPASupsiteSAE347_FD_64528 | JGI IMG/M metagenome (GOLD analysis project Ga0074199, IMG submission 64528) | Bioremediated contaminated groundwater from EPA Superfund site, New Mexico - Sample SAE3-47 | ecosystem: Environmental > Aquatic > Deep subsurface > Groundwater > Contaminated ... | reverse complement strand
TGTTCGGTAATTGTTAGAGAGCATAGCAATTAGATTTTTCTAAGTCAAATGCTTGATCGTATTTCACGGCAATCGCGGATAAACAATAGAATTTTTTCGCGTCCCGCTTCATTATGATTCGTTTTCATTGACTCGAATCCTGGTGACCGATTGCGTCAGATTTTCGGAAGAAACATCCACCGCAACGCCTTCAAGCACTCCGGGACCGCTTTCAGCGAGAAATTTCTCGGAATATCCCTTAGTGAAGCGAGATATCACCGTTTCTCTTTCAACACCCAAGACGCCGTCCCTAGGTCCGGTCATGCCCAAGTCGGTTATGGTTCCGGTTCCTTGTGGAAGAATCCGTTCATCGGAAGTTTGTACGTGGGTATGCGTTCCGGCAACAAAGGTCACTCTACCATCGAGATACCACGCCATGGCGATTTTTTCGGAAGTTGCTTCGGCGTGAAAATCAACGAAAACGGGAATTCCACGAGGAAGCCTCGCGAGCAATTTATCCGCCCACTGAAACGGACAATCGGCCGGCTCCATGAATATTCTGCCCGCAAGGCATATTACCGCCAAGGCAGGACCATTTTTTCCGTTGAGAATCGCCCAACCTTTACCCGGCAGATTATCGCCCCCAAGGTTGTGCGGACGGAGAAGTGCCGGAGAAGTCGTGAGCGTCTCCCGCCAATCGGGACGAGCGAAAATATGATTACCGCCGGTAAGCATATCTATTCCTGAAGCCAAAATGGAATTTCTGTGTTTTGGAGACACGCCCGTTCCACCCGTAGCATTTTCAGCGTTGGCGATTATCCAGTCGGCCTGCAGCTTTTTTTTCAGCAAGGGAATGCGATGGGCGATCATCTTTCTGCCCGTTTGGCCGTAAATATCACCTATCAGAAGAACGCGCAATTTTATACCTCGTAAACATCAGAATTTCCGCGAAATCGCGGAAATTCTGATGTTCAATTAAAACCGACCGTGAAAACTCAGTGGGCGACTTCGACGCTTCTAACCTCACGAATAAGAACAACCTTCACCTGCCCGGGATATTCCATATCCGTTTCGATTTTCTTAACGATATCCCGACAAAGCTTCGGAGCCAAAACATCGTCCACTTCTTCGGGTTTAACCATGACGCGAATTTCGCGACCGGCTTGAATGGCATAAGCGGAAACGACACCGGGAAAACCTTTAGCGATTTGCTCCAAGTCTTCAAGACGTTTGATGTATGCTTCGAGGGACTCTCGGCGAGCCCCCCGCCGGGAAGCCGATATGGCGTCCGCCGCGGCAATTAAAACGGCTTCAACCGTTTCAAAAGGAAGATCTTCATGATGAGCGCCGATGGCATTGACTATCTTAGGTGTTTCCTGATACTTTTTGGCGAAGTCCGCACCCACCGAAGCATGGTTTCCCTCTTCGCTTTCGATGACCTTTCCGATGTCATGCAATAAACCGGCTCTTTTAGCCAACTGGACATTGGCGCCGATTTCGGCGGCGAGATTGCTCGCCAAATTGGCGACTTCGATGGAATGCTGCAACACGTTTTGTCCGTAAGAAGTGCGGAAATTCAGCTTTCCGACGATTTCAACCAGTTCGGAATGAATGCTTTGGATACCCAAAGCAAGCATCGCTTGCTCTCCAGCTTCCTTGATGCGAAGCTGAACTTCTTTTTTTGCCTTTTCATGCATTTCTTCGATTTTGGCCGGATGGATACGACCATCAAGGGTAAGCATCTCCATCGTTACTCTGGCGATTTCACGCTTTATCGGATCAAAGCCCGACAGTACAACCGCTTCAGGAGTGTCGTCTATGATGACATCAACACCCGTAAGATTTTCGAAAGCACGAATATTCCTACCTTCGCGGCCTATGATTCGCCCCTTCATTTCTTCACTTGGAAGTTCAACGACGGTAACGATAGGATCGATCGAATGATCGGTGGCACATCGCTGGATTGCTACCGCCAAAACTTCCCGTGATTTTTTATCCGCAGAATCCTTGATCTTTTGCTCCGCATCCTTGATGCGTAACGCGATGTCATACTGAATATCTTCTTCCACTCTCTTCAAAAGCTGTTCTCGAGCTTGTTCAGGGCTTAACCCCGCAACACGCTCCAATTCTCGCTTTTGATTTTCCAACAGCTGGTCGGCCTCGATCTTCAGCTTATCCAGTTCCTGTTCTTTTCCTTTAAGGGAATCGGTCTTTTTTTCCAATAAATCAGACCGCAATTCCACCTTTTCGATTTTGGACAAGAGTTGCGCCTCAAGCTTATCAAGCTCGTGCTTACGCTTTTTCGCATCTTTTTCCGTATTCCTGCGCTGAAGCAGTTCTCTTTCCTTGATCTCCTTGGCCCGTTTTTGAGCTTGCTCCAGCTCGCTTTGGGCTTGTTTTTTGGCCTCGTCTAGGATCTCTTTCCCTTTGGCATCAGCCTTAGACAGAATATCATCGCCCGTTTTCCGGGCAAGGATCCGGTTTAGAAAGAACCCTACGAGACCGCCTATGATACACATTATGAAATATATTATATAATCCATGGCGGGTAACTCGTAGCCTCCTGGAATTTTCGAATTCTCGGCTCCTGGAATTAGAGGAGCCGAGTCTTGACTTTCGCTCATCAAATTAGAGTTTATCGGAGAAATCTTGTATCGCGAACGATTTTTTCAGTTCGGCAATAAATTTGTCGAAAGCTTCCTTTTGCTTTTCCGGCATAAGTTTCTTTCGAATGTCGTCCTTTACTTCTTCCAGCGGAGCCGGGCCGCCTGCTTGTCGTTCATCCACCCTGATAAGATGGTAACCGAACTTGGTTTTAATCGGCCCTACGATTTTTCCGATTTCAGCGGCTTGGACAGCCGTGTCAAACTCCGGAACCATTTGTCCCTTTTGGAAGAAGCCCAAATCGCCGCCTTCTTTTCCCGAGGGACATTTAGATTCGGCCTTGGCCAAATCCTCGAATTTCTCCTGTTTGTTGATTTTTTCCAAAAGCGCTTTCGCTTTTTCTTCGGTATCGACGAGAATGTGATGCGCTCTGACTTGTTCGGGCTTCGTAAATTCGGGAAGATTCTTTGAATAATATCCCTTTATTTCATCGTCCGAAAGAGAGACTTTGTTCCCGATGTTTTCGTCAAGCAACGATCTTAAGGCCACGCGCCTACCGGCGGATTTGGCAGCTTCAGGATATTGCTTGAACAAAGCATCAAAATTGTTTTCAACATATTTCTTAATCAACTCGCGATAATAGAACTGCTTTACAAAATCGTTCAGTCCTTCACCTTGAAGAAGATGAGGTCGAATAAACGCCGGAATGCGATCAAGTTCGGGAGCGATCGAGAGGACTTTAAACGTTTGAGTTCCTATGGTGAAAAGAGTTTTATCCATTTCCTGGGGAGAGATCTCCGGTTTCTTGAGGACATCAATTCCTTCGGAGGCCAGCTTAAATGAATACTCTTTTTCGAGTTCTTCCATCTTTTTGTAGTACGTGCCTTTTTGAGCTTCCTCAAGAAGTTCTTTTTTGATTTGAGGAGTTACCGCTTCGAGAGGTTTGATGGAACCTTCCTGTTTTTCGGAGTATTTCAATAAGAGGTAAGAACCGCTTTCCGATTTGATCGGCGCGGAAATCACATTCGGTTTGAGAGCCTGGAGAGCTTCGGCCGCATCCTTAGGAAGCTCGTTTACCGTCACAAAGCCCCTGTCTCCTCCGGAGCTTTTGAAATTATCGGTTGAAACCGCCTTAGCCGTATCTTGAAACGATTTTCCTTCGTCCAATTCTTTTTTTGCTTTATTGGCCGCGCTTTCATCCGGCAAGGAAATCTGGTGAAGATGATATTTCGCCGGGTCTGAAAATTTTTCTTTTTTGGAATCGTAATAAGCTGCAATGTCTTTATCCGCAACACTTATTTTTTCAACCAAATCTTTAATGTAAGCTTGCGCAAGAAAACCGGTCGTCGTTTCCTTGATGTCTTCTTTAAGCTCGGTTTTGTCGAGAATTTTCCTCTTCTTGGCTTCTTGCTCCAAAAGCGTAATTTCAATGAGTTGTTTTAAAAAATCTTTTTTTCCCTCCTTTGTATCAAATTTAGCTCGTTGCTGGGGATTCGTCACCCCTTTTTGATTCTCAAGTTCTTTTTCAACTTCAGTGCGAGTAAGAGAGTAATCGCCGATAATCGCCAGTACGTCATTGCCGTCCGCGATTTTTTCCCCGGTGGTCGGGGAAGCCAGATCGGCCGAAAAAGCGGCGTGATTCATGAAAAGCAAAAGTGAAACAAATAGAAACACGGCGCTTCCGCGCCGCAAAGTAGTAAGCATGAATGCCTCCAATGTTAGTTTGTCAAACTCAGGAAGTATAGCACCCAACGTACGTCATTTTCAATGGTTAACGTAATCTGCTTTGTAAGCTTTAGAACAAACCATTTCATACCTTAAATGCTCGATAATAGAGAAAAAAATAATAATGGAAAAAATGACTAAAATGTAAAACCTGCCAAATGGCAGGTTTTATGCGGGTTATCTGACGAATAAGATCTTCAGGGAGCTCTTACAAAGACAATGGAGTCAATGAACAGACTGGTTCCACCACCGGCTCCGGCATTAATGGCGGTTACGTCCACATCGACGCCGGCATCAGTGGAACTGACTAATATTTGTCCGAGAGCCATCTGTGTTCTTCCGCGATTAATGGAACCATAGCAACTCAGATCTTTCTGCAACAACGGAGTCGTGTTGAAAATGCCGTTTTGCCAAATTCTGAATCTCCAGTTGCCGCCGGAAGTGTGCGGATAATAGTATGCATAGACATTATATCGATAACTTCCGGACGTAGGAACCGGCAAATGGAAATATTCGTTTGCCAGCAGGCTGCTGTTTCCAAACTCAAGCGCTTGCCCCGTACCAGGCTCTCCGACTATGCTCGCAAGCCACAACGCCACGCCCGCGCCCGAATAGTAATTGATATTCGAATAATCCTTGTTGTTGTAAACCAGGTATTGACCATATAAAGTACCGGTAGTCGCACTGCGAGGCTCGAAATACCAGTTCGGATTCTCGCCTTCAAGTATTCCAACCCAGAGAGCGCCGGGATAAGCACTCACGTAACTACTGAGATCGCTTTCTTTTCCGGAGGCGCTCACGGCGGAAATCTTGAAAAAGTAGGGAATTCCAAATTCAAGCTTTTGCCCTTTCTTTTCAGGCAACTGCTGGAAGTTGCTCGGATAGGTATTAATGACGTAAGCCGATGTCTCGGTCCATTGGGGTTGACCGGTCAACATTTTCGTATATCCGCCGTCGGCGATCGTGGAAAAATAGACATTATAACTGGTGGCATTTTTTGCCGAATTCCATGACAATTTAACTCCGGATTCGGTCGCCTGAGACGACCAAGCATTCAAGCCGGTAGGAATCGCCGGGATATCCGCATCGGAAGATTGCGTGACTATGGAGCTGAGACCGCTTATCATGCCGTTCCGGTCAATCGCACGAACGGCGAAAAGATTATACGAAGTTCCGTTGACATCCTTGAAAGTTTGGGTCAAGTTGGCCGTTCCGTTGTCTTCGATGATGCCGACCAATGAAAACAAACGATCGTTCGTATTGGCGCGAAAGATCAGATAGGCATCAAGGTCCAACGTCGGATTCAGTCCATCGAAAATTTCCGAACCGTCTTCGTTGTTCATCGGTTTATGCCAGGAAACTATCGGATCGACGTCATTACTCACGGCAAGGTCGTAGGGTATTCCCGGAATGGTATCATCGCCCGATCTCAAAGTGACCTGAACCGGATCGGAGTTCTCGCTTTCGGTATATTGCTCGTTGAAAGATCGGATAACATATGTATATTGCTCGGCTGATGTCTTCGAAACCGAAGTGTCTATAAATCCGGGAGTGTCTTGAGGAACCGAAGTAATCCACTGAACTCCTCCCGCGCTGGTGGAAAGACCGCGATAAATGTTATATCCCTTGATTTGCACGGCCGTAACTTTATCCCAAGCGACATAAACAGCTTCAGTAGAGGATCTCGTCTTGATGTTGACCACGCGAGGCGGTCTTTCTTCGGTGGGAAGACCGGCTCTTGCCTGCACCGCATTGGTGCGCGTCAGATCGGATTCTTTTCCCTGCGTATCGAAAGCGGAGATTTTATAATAATAATACTGGTCGTTAACCAAACCATTTTGATTATCATTGTCCAGATAAGTCGGAGCCGCCATTTTGCCCACGGTTGAAATAAGAGTGAACGGTCCGCCAGAGTTGTTGGACCGGTATATCTCATACCCGACGAGGTCGGCTTCGGTATTGGCGCTCCACGTCATGAGAATGGCTCTTTCCTTTCCGATACCTACGACGTTGAGCGGAATATTCGGAGCCTCATAATCGGTTAATCCGGAGTCTTTTTTGACACCGGTAGTACAACCGAAAAGAGTGAACATCGTTAAAAGGATCACTCCCGCGGTTAAATTTCTTCTAAACCGTGAAGGCATGGCCTTTGTACCCATAAGGTTCTCCTTTACCTTCGACAACTTGACAATTTTTTACCTAACTATCATCGTCATACTGTTGGAAAGATCTTAGTTATAAAACGGATGTCTCTTCCGTGAAATTTCCCGACTGTTTATTCCCGGAAGATGAATCGCTGTTACTTCAATTTTTTTCTCTCATTCATGATTTGGGAAACCAAAGAAGGGCTTTGGCGACACGCGGAATATGATTCTCGAATCGCGGACTTCATGTCGGTGACCGCTCGAGCCAGACCCGTAATGATCGAACGGGAAATAATGCTGTGACCGATGTTGAATTCTTCAAGACCGGGCATGAATACAAGCTCTTGCACGTTCCAATAATTCAATCCGTGACCGGCATTAACACGAATTCCGTTTCCGACGGCAAGATCGGCCATTTCGTATAATTTTGCACGCTCGATTTCCCGCACATAATCTTTTTTGGCATCGGCATAGGGACCCGTATGAAATTCCACGAAATGTGCTCCGCATTCCTTTGCGGCAAGAACTTGCTTCTTTTCAGCATCAATGAAAAGGCTGACTACGATACCAGCCTTTGTCAATCTCTTGACAGCGTTTTTTATTACATCCCTATTGGCATGGACATCAAGACCGCCCTCCGTAGTTACTTCCGCGCGACGCTCCGGTACGAGGGTCGACATATCCGGCTTCAAGGACAATGCAATCTCGATTATTTCCTCGGCAGCCGCCATTTCCAGATTTAATCTGGTATGAACGGTTTGTCGAAGAATCTTGGCGTCACGCTCCTGAATATGACGACGATCCTCCCGCAAGTGAATCGTTATCCCATCGGCTCCCGCTGCTTCAGCGATCACCGCCGCGGCTACGGGATCGGGCTCCATTCCTTGTCTTGCTTGCCTAACGGTAGCAACATGATCGATATTAACGCCGAGTTTTATCATACTTTCTCCCTCAGTTTCACCAATTGATATTTTAAGTTGGGATTTTTCAAGGAAAACCATCTCTTAATTTTGAGAAAAACCGATAAGAGCGCGTTTGAAAGCAATCCAAAGAACCGGGTCATTTTCCGACTCACCCTAAAAGGCCTTGTTAATAAATAACCGTAACAAATTTCGTTCATCGATCGGCCATAAGAGGCTGTAAGAAAACAACTTTGTAATGGTTATTTTCTTACAGGCTCGAAAGGCGAAATACGAATGAAAACATGCTTCCCGATCTTTCATGCTGATATCGATATGAAAAATATTTTTCCGGATTACACATCGTACAATCATTAACGTGTCCGATATTCATCAATTTAATACCGGCTTCGAGACACTGAATGACATTCAATGCACGCAAGTCAAGATGCCACTTGGTACCTCTGCTGAATGCGGCGAGATATGCCGAATCGACTTGCTGAAAAGATTCGACGACTTCTTCACCCACTTCCAGGCAACATTGTCCGATACAAGGTCCCATTGCCACATGCAAAGCTCCCGCCACCACATCATATTTTCTTTTCAATAACGTTACGGTTTCTCCCACGATGTTTCGGTTGGTACCTTTCCATCCGGCATGAATCGCCGCTTGTACATCATCCCCCCACAGAAGAATCGGCAGACAATCGGCCGTAAAAACGCCGATCGGTTTTTTCACCATGCGCGTTACAAGGGCATCACCCTCGCCCTGATTACCGATCGGAGATGCGGTTGTCACTTCGTGAATCGCCGTTCCATGAACCTGTGTCGCGAATCGTGGAAGATCTATTCCGGTTTCGGCGACAGTCTTGAATGATTGCCATTTGGCGGGAAAATCAGGGCTTCCCATCCCGGAAAGAAATAGATTGCCGTCCGAACGTTCCGAAAAGCAAGCGACAATCGTTCCTGCCCTGATAATCCGCATTTCAGGTTCCGGATGTAAGCGTATTGATCATGCGTTCAGCCAATTCATCGACGGCATCCCGACGGGTTGAAATCTCTCTTATTCTTTTCAAGGTTCTTACGGCGTCATCGGCACGCCCTTTCTTGGAATACAAGGAACCGAGGACGATATAAGCTTCTTTCAAGCTCCGATCCAAGGCAATGGCCCGCTTGCTTTCTTCATAAGCTTCCTTCAATCTTCCCTGATTGTAGTGCAGAAGGGCTAAATCCTTTTGAGCTTCAGCATTCTCAGGGTAAAGACGCAATGACTTGGAGAACTCGGCTTCCGCCATATCATACTTACCTGACCGGAAAAAATCCTTACCCATGCTAAGATGCGTCATAGCCGATTCCTTGTCCCGCTCTTCCAGCTCCTTTCGGACTTTCAAAAGCAGACTTTTAGCTTGTCTTGCTACGGTCGACGTTCCTCCGATTGTAACGATTTTTTCGAGATCCTGAGCGGCTTCGGTATAAAGACCTTTGTCCATATACGATTTGCATAAGGCATATCTTTTTTCCAACGACCGCTCCTGATTGACGGACAAATTGCCGTCACTGCCAGTGCTTGGAAAAGTTTCCATCGCCGATGAAATTTGAGAAGAAGAAATTCCTCGGTTCGTATTCTTCACCGAAGGCATCGGTGTAATATCGAAATCACTGATTCCCAACCCGGAATCAGAGCGCGCAACGGGATCTATCACGGCGCTCACCGGCGTATATGTTCCGGATGTTTCGAATGCATCGGGGTTTCTGGTTGTCTCGCCAACTATGCGGCCGTTTTTGGTTTTTTTCTGTAGGAAGTCATTGAGTTTCGAACTTGTGCGCATCTGTTTCACATTCGCGAAATAATGAGATTTACTATCTTTATTTAGGCGCTTAAGTTGCCTCTCCATATGTTTTTTGACCGGCGAGCCTTCCGGAGCCTTGGTTAAGGCCTGTTGGTAAACATAGACTGCTTTATTCGCCTGATTCGTGCGTTCATAACATTCGGCGAGAGGAATATAAGCTTTGATGAAATTAGGATTCATCTTTATTGTAGTTGCAAATTGACGGCCCGCCTCCGCGTAATTTTTCCTGACAAATTCACAAAGTCCAAGATTGAAATTCGCCTTGAAAAATGCAGGATCGAGTTTTAATGCGCCTTTAAAATTCATCGTCGCCTCATCAAGCCTGCCTGCCTTGTAACAAGCCCATCCTAATGAATCGCGAAAGCTTGGTGAATTGGGTTCCAACTCCACGGCTTTCTGACATAATTGAATCGCCCTCTGAACTTCCGTAGGAACATTCGCCAGAAGAAAACCCAAGTTGTTTAATGCCGACGAATAAGAGGGATTTATTGTAAGGGCTTTTTCGTAAGCAGAAGCGGCGCTTCTCAAATCTCCCGTTTTTTCGAGTGCAAAACCAAGATTATGAAAAGCTTCAGCCATGTCCGGTCTGGCCCGCACCGCCTGACGTAAATCCTCCGAGGCTCCAATGTAATCTTTCTCCTGAAGTTTTTGCGTGCCTCTGACATAGAATTTCATTCCGGCATCTTGATAATTCGGCAAAGCATCCAAACTAAGGGCTATCGCCGGCAGAATAGAACATGCCGTAAAAAAAATCAAAAGCAACAACTTTCTCATTATTCGTTGACTCCTAAAAAGGTCAGACAATTTTCTACTCGAATTGATGATCGACAAAATTGTCAAAAGACCGAAGAGTTATGCCCCACATTAACTACTAAGACCAATCAACTATAGGGCATTACATCAAATTCAGTGCGAGTGCGGCGTTTATTGTATTACCACTTGCGGGAAAATCGCCGGTAGGATATTCTTTGCATGGAATTCCATTCGTATGATTAATATTCAATTCGCAAATCTAGGGAGTGTATATGAATAAACGCACGAAAATTGTGGCGACTTTAGGTCCGGCTTCGACTTCTTTGGAGCTCGTAACAAAATTAATACAAGCCGGTGTTAATGTTTTCAGATTGAATTTTTCTCACGGCACGCATGAATCACATGCGCAGGCGATTTTGAATATCCGCGAAGCATCGAAAAAAACGGCATGTCATATAGGAATTCTGGGAGATCTATGCGGACCGAAAATTCGCGTAGGTATTTTCGAAAAAGGATCGGTGACGCTGAAAGAAGGACAAAAATTCACATTAAGTGAAAATGCTTCATTGAAAGGTTCGGAAAACGGCGTCGGAACAAGTTATCCTTACTTGGTCAAAGACATTGCAATCGGCGACACCGTATTGCTGGATGACGGGAATATAGCTCTTAAAGCCATGGAAAAGGGAAGTGATTGCGTGCATTTTACGGTTACCGACGGCGGGATTCTAAAAGATAAAAAGGGAATGAACATGCCGGGAATAGCGCTTTCGGTCGAAACCATAACCGAGAAAGACAAGGCCGACCTCAAGTTCATCCTCGAACAAAAACTTGACTTCGTGGCGCTTTCGTTCGTCAGACGAGCGGCTGATTTGAGAGAATTACGAAAACTCATCGGCAATGCCGACATCCGAGTTATTTCCAAGATCGAAAAACCCCAAGCCCTTGATGAACTCGAGGATATTCTTGGAGTAACCGACGGGATCATGATCGCGAGAGGCGACCTGGGCGTCGAGGTCCCGCTGGAGCAGGTTCCCGCGATTCAAAAACATATATTGTCCAGATGCATGCGAAGAGGAATTCTGGCCATCACCGCGACTCAAATGCTTGAATCCATGATGACAAATCAGCGACCGACGAGGGCCGAGACTACCGACGTTTTCAATGCCATACTGGATGGAACCGATGCCGTAATGCTGTCGGGTGAAACAGCCGCCGGCGAAAACCCGGTGGAATCGGTCAAGGTCATGGCCGCGATAGCCGTAGAAGCCGAGAAAATGATGTCCCGCTGGAACACTTATACGAATATAATGCCGGAAATCGAGAAAAACATCGAGGACATCGTTGCTCATTCAGCATGCGAAGCCGCCGTAGACATGGGCGCAAAAGCCATTGTTCCATATACGCACAGCGGGAATACCGCTCGAAATATTTCCAAATATCATCCGCCTGTTCCCATTTTCGCTCTTACGCCGCGCGAAGAAGCATGTCGACGGCTTGCGCTGAGCTGGGGAGTCACTCCGGTTCTCGTAAACGATCTGCGAAATACCGACGCAATGACGGAACATGCCGAGCAAACACTGAAGGAAAACAAGATTGCCTCCGCGAACGATGTGATCGTAATCGTCGCCGGAGTACCGCTTGGCGTCAAAGGCAACACCAATATGATAAAAATTCAAAGGTTGAAATAAACCTTTTGGCGGTAGAAGTCAATCAACGAACAAATCAAACCGTTAAAGGTCTTCATCTTCTTTCACGAAATAGTATCCGCAACGTTCTTTCGTATGCGGGAATACATCGTGTTCGTTGAATGGATATGTTTTGCATACTTCAGGTTTTGTTTCATGAATTTTACACAACCATTTGTCGCCGCTGAGAAAAAGAAACGGACAAGAAAAAGATGCCTTACAACATTCCCCGCAACCTAGGCATTCTCCGCGTCTTCGCTTCAAACCGTCGGCAACGGTTTCTTTTTTCAGAAGCATCAGATACCGCCGCTTTACCTGCATAGTGAAAGATGTAATAAATTTTTTATAAATTCTCATGCTGGGACTCCCTTAAGGAATCGCCCATATATGGGCAAAGTAATTAATTATATCAATCGAAATTGCCAACGTCAAATTTCATTTCTTCGCCGGGCAAACGCACTAAAAATCGTCAAATTCCATTCAGTTCATGGTGGATTACGCTTCGGCGATGGCTTGCTAATCCCCCCCACAATCGGCTCTCGGTAATGATTTCATCAATTTCATGCAATTGCCCTGCACTTCTTCGCCGGGTGAACCGCAAGTGCAAATCACCTCATTTGCGGTGTAAGAATATCATCGGAACTTATGGAAAACTACTAAATTTTATTTTTACTTTTTATTTTCAACTGAAGCTGTACCCTTTTCATTCGACAGTTTAATTTTTAACTCATTGATTTGCCGGCGACAAGTTGCTTCAATCTCTTTTTCATCGAAAAGCTTGATCGGATTGCTGATAGAAAAAGCAAGCAGGCCCACCAATAGGATTCCCATAAGAGCGGAAAGCTCTCGTAGAAAATTGGTCAGATTCACCAGCGAGCCTAATGCCCAAAGGACTACCCAAGCAAAACCGCATCCGGCTAAAACCATCAAAAACGTGCAAACCAAACGAACCGGATAGGGCCCCATAAATCTGCGCGGTTCCAAATTCAGTCGCCTTTTCAATAGACTTTCAACAGCCGGGCTTGGATGCCTACCTTGCTTCAAGCGAATCAGACAAACCTTTAGCGTGTCAATCGATTCCAGGTGCGCAAGATCGTCTTCGAGTTTTGGTTCGGCGAAAACCGTCTCAATTGTTGCAACCGCCTCAGCTGTCTTGGCAGTCTCAGTCGACTTAGCAGTCTTAGTCGTCTCAGCTTTGGGAACCGCGGCTGCGGTAGTTTCGCTACGTTTCGGCATTTCCGCCATTCACACAACCTTCATCCCGCAAATCTTCGCAAACCCGAGAATAATCGTACAAACACCCGATTATTCTCGGGTTTCCAGTTGCCATTTCTTGAGGGATTTTCTTCGAAATCGCTGAACGAATGATGATTTCATGCGCTTCTTGTCGGAGGCTGTTTTCTCGGCCTCTTCAGTTTCTTCGCCTTCTTCACCCTCTTCGACTTCCTCATCGGATTCACCGCTCAACCATTTCATGATGACGAGGATTCCCGACACAATCGTCATAAGGAGGCCGAAAGCATTCGATACGGTATCCCATGTTTTCATCGACAGAATAGGTTCGTTCCGATTAAGGTAGGTTGTGGTTCCTTCGGAAATCGGGTAAAAAGCCCCGGAATTTATTTGGGATTCTTCGAGTTGATAATGAATTTTCGCCGCTATGGCCGGATTGTAGAGAGCTTCGAGCACCTTGGCTACCGCCGCGGGATCGGTTTTTTCATTGGCAACCAACTGCATTATCACGCCGACCGTTTTAATCTCGTGATCCGGGACCGGCGGGTTAACATTATACGTGTAATCCGGAATCTTCATCTCGGCAACCCAACCATATCTCAAGGCAAGCGATATCGGAAAAGGGATTTCAAGAAGTCTGTAGCCTCTTTCCTTAACAAAAAAGTCGGCTAAATAAGAAGGCGCGCAGGAAATTACGACGGCGGCATCCGGAAGCCTTGAAGGATGCATATTGACAAGTTTCTCATTGGTCCTGGTCATTGACACATAGTCAACGTCGGCAATCATTCCCGTAAACTCCAAGATCCTTTTAGCTATCACCATGGCCCCGCCTTCGTTGGATCCGAGGTTAACAACTTTTCCGCGCAAATCGGCTACGCTGTTGATGCCTGGTTTGACCAAAACATGTAGAGCTTCGGGTTGCAGAGTAGCAGCATGCATTACGTTGGGATATTTTTTATCCAACCCGCCTTGAATAAATGCCATATCGAGTTTTCCTTCGCTCACCATTTTGAGAGCTTCGAAAGAACCGCTGGTGGGTTTAATGATGAAATTTACTCCGATTTTAGCCGCTTCTTGCCTGACCAAGGTTGCCAGGTAATGTTGGTAGAAAAGAATTTCCCCGCCGGTAACCGTCACCGTGTATTGACGCGGAATCAAGCCGTAAACGAAATATCCCGTAAGCCCGGCAATAGTCAAACCTATTATGCCGGCTATCGAATTTCGGATAAAGTGGTTTCTCTGCGCCCATTTTAAAAGATCGTCCAATAGTTTTTCGGCTTCGCCTGCCATAATTATCTCCCGGTTTTCTTAATAAACAGCGATAGCTCCCAGCTTCGTCATGACGGCTTGCCCCGCTTCGGAACATGCGTAATCGAGAAACAGCTTCGCGATGCCCTTTGGGTCACCGTCAAAGACGAAGAAAAACGAGCGGGTCAAAGGATATTGCCCGGTCAATTCGGCTTTCTCGCTAAGTTGCACGCCATCTATAGAAAGCGCCTTCAAATTCTTTCCCAGTTCACTGCTCAACCAATGATCGCGAAAATATCCGATGGAATTGACATTCTTATCCATGGCTGCCGCCAGTTCGGGATGCGAGTTACAAGTCACCGCGGTGGGCACATATTCGGCACCGCTCATCACAAGTTCTTCGAATCCGCCTCGGGTCGTCGCTTCTTCATCGCGGATAAAAACCGCAATGGGGGCATCATTGCCGCCTACATCCTTCCAATTGTCAATTCGACCTTCAAAAATATCACGAATCTGATCAATGGATAGATTGCTTACCGGATTAACTTTTGGAACTACTATAGCAACCCCGTCGCGGCCTATGAGGTAAGCCTTAGTGTATTCATCATCTTCCGCGCCGGTCAGTTCGCGGGAAGTTCCGCCGATATCAATGGCTCCCTTTTTTACGGCGATCAGACCGGCAGTTGAGCCGCCACCCGCCGTAATAACCGTAATATTGGGATAGACTTTCATGAAACTGTCGGCAAGAGCGCGCAAATAAAGATTCAAGGTGGTCGAACCGGCCACAAGCAGATTTTTTGGAGGATTCTGGATATTGTAATACATTTCCTTGAACGTCATGATTGCAATCATAATGATAATTAATATTATCATTGCCGCGAGATACAGTATTTTCCTGCGTTTATTCATTACCGGATGCTCCGTGTATAATTTAATTACTTGACCGGGGCAAGGCCGTTCTTCGAGATGAACGATTGGCCCTTGGAAGGATCAAGAAAGAAGTTTATGAAATTCAAGACCGTCTTCGATGCGTTGTCACGAATAATCAAACCGTAATCTCTTCGAATGGGAAACGACAGATCCTTGACGGTCTCAATCGTCGCCGCGACACCGTTAACCGAAAGAGGTTTGACCGTTGAATTAACATCCAAATAACTGATATAACCTATGGCGTTGGGTGTCGAAGCGATGAAATTTCTCAACGGAATCGGCTCTAAAACGAGTGCCCCGGAAGACACGATGACGTCTTTTCCCATGACGCAACGTCGCCACGTCTCGAAACAACCGCGCGTGATTTCATTCGCCGTCACGAAGATAGGCTCATCTTTACCGCCCACAGCCTTCCAGTTTTTTATTTGCCCGCAAAATATTTTGCGTAATTGTTCCAAAGTCAGATCGGAAACCGGATTACTCGGGTGAACAAAAGGGACTACGGCGCCGCGGCCTACGACATGCGTTATCAACTTAAGCTTCTTCTCTTCCGCCAGCTTGACATATTCATCACTCATAGCAGCCGACACCGCACCTATCTCAGCCGTACCATCAATGACGGCCTTGATTCCCCGCGTTGTTCCTCCCGAGGAAATCAAAACCTTAACGCCCGGATTTTCAACCATATAAGCTTCCGCAACTTGCTGCAGAATATGATAGAAAGTGCTGGAACCTCGGATATGAATATGCCCGGTCTCGGCAACGCCTGCTATCGGCGTTGAAAAACAAACCAACAACATAATTAAGATCAAAAACCTATTCATATCGACTCCGTTGTTTATGTGAAATCAGGCATAAACTATAAGCAAACCTAAGCGAAAATGTCAATTCATGAAAAGATTAATCGAAAAATTGAAATCACCAAACGATTAAAAAATAATTTCTCTGATCGTAGATCCCAATAAAATGAAATCAATCAAAGTAAGGATTATGACGCAAAGCCACGAGAACCGACTCAACCAAGGAGGATTAACATATTCTCCGAGAAGCGTCTTATCATCTCCGAGTTTTACTAGAAAATAAATAAATGGGGGAAGGATCAATCCTTGCGCAACCTGTGAAATCCGCATTACGAAAAGATATAGGAAGCTCACCCCCGGGATCAACACCAGAGCTGCTCCGGAAATGAGCAAAAAGGAAAATATCCAATAAAACAACGGCGCTTCTTCGTAAGTTTTACTCATTCCCCTTTCCCATCCCAAGCCTTCGCATATCGCGAAAGCCGTAGAAAGAGGAAGAATAGCGGCTCCAAAAAGCGAGGCGTTGAATAGACCGAACGCAAAAAGATAACCCGAGTATTTTCCGGCAAGCGGCACCAGGGCTTTCCCTATATCGTCTATGGTTTGCACCGGGATGTGCATTCCGCCTTTATTGAAGAACAGCGTTACGGCGCATGCAACGATAATGAAATACGAAATCACGTCCGTCGTAAGGCAACCAAGAATTACATCCCATTTGGCTGTTTGCCAATTCTTCGTGGTAACACCTTTTTCTATCAGGGTCGATTGCAGATAAAATTGCATCCACGGAGTAATCGTGGTTCCTATTACCCCAATCATGGTAAAAATATAAGCGGCGTCGAACTTCCATACCGGAACTACGAGAGCTTTCAAGGATTCTCCCCAATTGGGCTCGGCCAAATAGGCGGAAATCGGATAAGCAAAGTAAAAGAAGATTGAAAATAAAAAAAACTTTTCAATCTTCTTATAATCATATTCGGTGATCAGTTTCCATAAACCATATGTTAAAAGTGGAACAACGAAAAATTTCAGCCATCCGAAAGCGACGGGATAGCCGATCGTGTTTCCGAATATATCTATCGAACTGGCGATTCCAGAAAATTCGCTGACTACGGTTCCAAAATTAGCGAGAAAAACGATCAGCAGCAGCCAAAAAGTGACCTTGACGCCGAAACGTTCCCGCAAAAGATCCGCCAATCCCTGACCGGTGACCGCACCAAGGCGGGCACTCATTTCCATCGTCACAACCAATAAAATCGTTATCGGAATCAACGTCCATAGAAGATCATATCCAAAAAGCGCGCCGGCCAACGAATAGGTTGCAATGCCGCCGGAATCATTATCTACGGTCGCGGTAATCAAACCCGGGCCCAAAACGGAAAGAAGGAGGAGGAGGCGGACTTTATTCCTTTCCCAAAATGAGATCATTCGATCTTCTCCCATAAATAACGAATCAACTTGTAAGAGCCCGTCTTTTCCACATCCTGGGCATGTGGTTAAGCAGAAGCTCAATGACATCATCAATCGTAACGATTCCAAGAATCAATCCGTCTTCATCGAGCACCGGCAAAGCCAAAAGGTTATACTTCGATATCAAATTAGCCACTTCTTCCTGGCGCGTGTCGGCTGAGACGAAAATCAACTTGTCGTTCATTATGGAAACGATCGTCGCGCTCGGATTCGCAACGATAAGGTCACGTATGGAAACAACGCCTTTTAATTTTTCTTGGCGATCCATGACATAGAGATAATAGATGATTTCCAGGTCTACCGCCATGAGACGAAGATGCGAAAACGCCTCTCCTACCGTAAATTCTTCATAAACAGTCGCAAATCCCGTGCTCATAAGACCGCCCGCGGTATTTTCGGGATGTTTGAGAAGTTCGCGAACCTCGGTCGCCTCTTCGGTTTCCATGTGGGATAGAATTTCGTCGGCCTTTTTATGATCGAGGTCTTGAAGAATATCCGCGGCTTCGTCGGGTTCCATCTCTTCTAGGATGTCGGAAGCCCTTTCCAAAGACATCTGCTCGATGATCTGAGCTTGCGTTTCAGCTTCCGCTTCGGCCAATGTTTCAGCCGCCGTCTCAGTATCGAGAGATTTGATCAGGGAAAGGCCTTCATGAACGCTTAAATCATCCAGGATATCGGCCAAATCGGCGGGATGAAGATCCTTTATCAGCTTTGAAGGAACCGTAAGCTTGAGATGCGAAAAATTCGTGGGCACGCTCTCAACAATGTCCCAACTTATGATTTCATTTTGCGTGTTTACTTTAAATCTATCAAGAATCGGGCAAAGCCATCTTTCGAAACCCAAACGTCTTATAAGACCGCGAAATCCTATGTCTACTCCCACCAACCGCAGATCTCCCTTGACTTCGGCGATTTCCAAATCGTTGACCCGAACCACACGGGCATCCGAAGTATCCATTATTTGTTTGTCCCAAATGTTTTTTAAAAGCACCTGATCGGGAACTTCATCGAGACGGGAAAGTTGAGAGACATCAGCGATAAGTGAAATTCCCCCGGACCCGATATTCTGAAACTGATCTCGACGTACCAGAAAACGTTCTTTGCTCTTTTCCATCTGAACAACGGCGTGAGATAACTTTGGAAATTTGTCCCCTAATAAAAGTATGAAATCGACCACTTTTCCGGCCTTTTCGCCGGTAGAAATTCTTACCGGGCTGTCGATTAAATTGGCGAGAAAAAAGCGTTCAGTATCTTTAATATTGTTCATCGCCGCCTCCTACGACACATTGAGCCGCTCCAGTCTTATACTAAAACACCGCTCTCGAACAAACAACGATTTGAGACCGGATTATGATTTCCAACGAAAGTCCTTCCGTGAATGAAACCAGGCATTTCATGCACTCTCGATTCCCTTCAAATAAGCTTATATGATACTTCGGAAATGTTACCTTATTTATCAAGAAAATTTCCATATAAAGTTTCGACAACAGGGCAAACGCACTAAAAATCGACAAATTCCATTCAGTTCACGGTGGATTACGCTTCGGCGATGGCTTGCTAATCCACCCTACAATCGGCTCTCGATAATGATTTCATCAATTTCATGCAATTGCCCTGGTTTCGACAACTTTCGCGGGTCGAAAATTATCATGATCGCACATCTACATGTTTATGAAAGCAAAATATGCATGTCATTTCGAATAAACAATTATTGACCCGTTAGAAATATCGTTGTAGATTGAAATCTGAAAGTAATCGAAAAAGCGGAGGCAAAAAAATGGCTGTCCATTCGTGGTTCAAAAAGTGGCTTGACCGAAAAAATAAGTATGCCCGCGCAAAGGAGCTCTTTCTTTCCGCCGACACTTTCGGTTCCATTGGTGTCGGAATAGGACTTCCGGCCATAGTTCAAAAATCGACATTCAGTTTTCGCAACGTCAAAGACGGTGCCGATCGATTTCTAGGTGCATCCAAGAGCGGTGAAAAACCTTATGCGAGAATATATACACGCCTAGGAAATCCCACGACCGAGTATCTTGAAAAAGTTCTTTTCCGACTCGATTGTCAACACATAATCGATTCGGCGCTTGCGAAAGATGAAAAGAAGCCGACCATAGCCTCATTGGTGTTTTCCTCAGGAATGGCCGCGATCGCATCGACAACTTTCGCTCTCGTAAAAACCGGCAGCGAGATTATCTGCGGAAGCGTCTACGGATGCACCGATAGTTTTTTCCGCTCGCTTGAAAAGTTCGGAATCAAAACCCGTTTCATTCACACGCCCGATCTGGAACAGGTAAAGACCGCTTTGCAACAGGCGCCCCAAGCCGCCATGGTTTTCTTGGAATCGCCCGATAATCCGACACTGCAAATTTCCGACATTCAAGAGATTTCCAAATTAACCGAAAAGCGCTCGATACCATTAGTCATAGACAACACTTTCGCCACACCCTACCTACAGCAACCTTTTCGATTAGGAGCCGATATAACCATTCAAAGCTTGACCAAATACGTAAATGGACATTCGACATCCATAGCCGGCGTCGTTATCGGACCGTGGCAATTCGTCGGAGAACATCTCTTTCCGGTTTATAAAGACCACGGCGCAACTCCCAGCCCATTCGATTCTTGGCTGAATTCCCAAGGCTTGCAAACTCTGCATATACGCATGGAGCGAATTTGCGACACCGCGGAGGAACTCGCGAAAAGACTTGAAGCGCACCCTAAGATCGAGAGGGTTTTCTATCCGGGATTACCGTCTCACCCTCAACATAAATTAGCCAAACGCCAAATGCGACGGTTTGGAGGCATGATCAGCTTTGAACTGAAAGCGGGTTTTGAATCAGCTCGAAGACTCATGGATTTCTTCGCTTCCTATACGACGCCCATGGAGCTGGCCGTCAGCCTTGGATCTGCAATCAGTTATATCCAACATCCGGCATCGATGACCCATTCGGGAATTCCCGAGCAAGATCGTTTGTCGAGAGGTATCACAGAAGGCTTGGTACGCCTTTCCGTCGGCCTGGAAGGCGTCGAGACTCTATGGGAAGCAATCGCCGAGGGTTTGACGTTAGCCGACAAAGATTGAGGAAGCAACAAATCCGTGTACCCGATACTGTTTGAATGGGGCCCTATCCGCATCGGATCTTACGGGTTACTGTTGACCATCGCCTTTAGTGCCGCCATTTTTTTTACAAACCGAGAATTTCGTAAAAGCAATGTTGACGTATCATTGGCTTGGGATATTTATCTTCTGGCTATTTTCGGCGGATTACTAGGATCAAGGCTTCTCTACATTTTCGAAAACTGGGAAGGTTTTCTGCTCACTCCCCGCAAATTCCTGTTTTCAGCCACGGGATTTTCAGTCTTAGGCGGATATCTCCTCGCGATATTTTTATGCGCCATCCGCATCAGATATGCAAAGCAATCATTCCTGAAAATCGCCGATCTATGTTCGCCGGGCTTGGCGGTGGGTTACGCCGTCGGAAGACTCGGATGTCTGACCGCGGGAGACGGCTGTTACGGCCAACCGACGAACATGTTTTTCGGGATGAGCTTCCCCCACGGAATCATGCCCACGCTCAGCGCCAAAAACCCGCTTCTCGTTAAGTATTTTTTCGCGAGATTTCCCGGTATGCCCCTTCCGATCGATATTAAAGTTCATCCCACACCGCTTTATGAATCGGTTTCCCAATTTATCCTGCTTGCCGTTCTTCTTCGATCGTCCTGGCAAATCGGCCCCGGAAAAAGGTTTGCATTATTTCTCGGTTGGTTCGGATTTTCCCGATTTTTTGTCGAATTCCTGCGATTGAATCCCATTTCCCTATGGGGATTGACCTCGGATCAAATTTTTTCCATTGCCGTAATTTTGATCGGCTGCCTGGTCGCATTTATTCCATCATCACGAAATTGTACAATGCCGGAAAAAGACATTGAGCCGTCAGATTTGCCGACAAACCCGTAATTTGAATTCGTCAAAATATTGCCGATTCAAACAACGCTCGAAAAATCGAATTTAAGGCCTTGTTAATAAATAACTGTAACAAATTTCGTTCATCGACCGGCCATAAGAGAC
>Ga0074199_1001403_pt1 | contig 21437 bp, 17 predicted proteins | sample EPASupsiteSAE347_FD_64528 | JGI IMG/M metagenome (GOLD analysis project Ga0074199, IMG submission 64528) | Bioremediated contaminated groundwater from EPA Superfund site, New Mexico - Sample SAE3-47 | ecosystem: Environmental > Aquatic > Deep subsurface > Groundwater > Contaminated ... | reverse complement strand
CCATTTCAAATTGGATATCCCTTCTCGCCCTTCAAAAGGATCCGACGTTTTATGACGAGATTTTCCATCAGTCAAAAAATCCTCTTTGGATTTATTTTCATTTTGGTAATTTGCATTGGAGCGGTTTTTTTGAATTATTTCCAACTGAACCGTTTGAAGGCCACAATTGATTACGTACAGAAATCCGAAATTCCCGTTCTTACAAGCGTGCAAGGATTAGCCGGAGATGCCAGTCTTGCCGGGCTTTCCCTGTTGCATATTTGTCATCAAGGAAAAGATGCCGACACGGAGAAAACTTTTCAGGATTCGAAAGATCGGGCGATGGGTGACCTGGAGACGCTTAAAAAAGAATCGGAACAAAAAATGGCGAAAACCGCGCAATCGGTCGTTTCTTCGATAATCGGTGAAACCGAGGAAAGTCTCAACGAATTGTTCGAGCGCTCCAACCTGATTTTACAGACGCAATTTCCGATTAGCCCGGCGAGTTATACCGAAACGGCGACATTTATCAGGGAACATATTGAGGAAATCCAAGACAAAACAAAAAAATTGGGAGACCTGTTCAAGGAAACCGAGACTCGCCGTATAGAGAAAGATCTTGAAAACATGTTCAAGATTTTGGATTGGGTCAGTAAAATTCTACCTATTGTTTTGTTTCTTGTGGGCGTGGGATTTACATGGTTTATTTCCACCGGCATTACGCGTCCGCTTGAAAAAATAATTCGCTCGATGGCTGAAGCCGAACGGGGAATGTTGGAAACACGCATCGATTTGAACACTCATGATGAGTTTCAAAAGCTTGCGGACAGTTTCAATCATATGTTGAGCGGCATTTGCCAGATGATTTCCAGGGTTATGAATACGAGTAACGATTTGGCTACCAGTTCGCAGGAATTGAGTTCGGCATCGGTTCAATCCGCCGCCACGCTTCTCGATATATCCAAAAATGTTAATGAAATAAACTTATCGACTATTGATATTTCGGGCAATCTGGAAAAAACCTCGAATTCCGTTGATCAATTCTCCGATTCGGCGCAACAGGTCGCGCAGTTGGCCCAAACCGCGGTCGAAGCCGCCAATACGACTACGGAAGCCGCCGGCAGCGGTGGTAAGATCGTGAAGAAATCCGTTGAAATGGTAGGAAAAATCAAAGAATCGGTTGACATCGCCACGCAAGTAATCCTGGATTTGAATTCGGCTTCGATCCAAATCAACGAAATTGTCAGTACCATCACCGCCATCGCCAGTCAAACCAATCTCTTGGCTTTGAATGCGGCCATCGAAGCCGCAAGAGCTGGAGAACAGGGCAAGGGATTTACTGTAGTCGCCGATGAAGTCCGTAAACTCGCCGAGGAATCGGCTGAGGCCGCTGAAGCTATCGGTACGCGCATTGAAGACATACTTGCCAAGACCAAAAGCGCCGTTGATTCGATGACTACGGGGCGCGGCCGTGTTGATGAAGGCATCCGCATCATTCACCAGGTCAGTTCCAACCTTGACAATATCATAGCGAACATCAACGATGTCAACCAGAAGATCAAGGACATCAGCAAAATATCCGCGGAACAGTCGCAAAATTCCCTGGTTATGTCAAAAGCAATTGATGATATAACCAAATTGACGAAAACAACTTCGGAAAGAACAGGCGTCGTGGCGACTTCCGTTGAACAGCAAACAACGACTGTTTCTCAGATTTCCAGTTCAACGGAGGACCTTGCGCGATTAGCCGATGAGCTGCACTCGTTGGTGTCGCGTTTTACGATTCAAGGGAAGAATTGATCTATTTGAATCCTAAAGTCCACATCGCAGTCGGGAAAAGAAGGCACCACAGGAGAGGAAGAGCCAAGGCTATCGCCAAGCGCTTTTCCGGTTTTGGGGAAGATTTTATCGATAAGGTCAACGTGTAGCAAAACCATGCCATGACGCCGGAAATAATCGTGCCGCCTAAATCCCAGGCGTGACTGTAGGGAAGCCATCGCATGAGCGAGTTCAGAGTTGCCGACGATAGAAAAACCGTTGCAAGAAGAGATGCCCAACCCACAAGCCAGTTGAAAGAAAAACTTGGTATGATCTCGGTTTTACCGGCTCTAAAATGTAATTCGGTTTCAGGTGGCTGACTCATAATAACTTTAAAGTATAGCTTTATTTTACTTCAGCTTCAAGAGCTTTAATTTTTTATTAATAAACTTCCCTGGATTTTAGCCGATATTCCCTTTTACCGAAACATGGTTTGAGTTCTTGTCTGGAGGTTGTGATGATTGATCTGAAAGATTTTCTTTTGAGGAATAATCAAATAGCGGAATCGGACGATGATGAAAGCAATAGACCGAAAGTTCTTGCAAATAGAGCTCAAGTTTGGACGAACAGTCAAGGAATAATCAAATTATATTTTCGCCAACAATTGATTGGTGCATTAAAGCGTTTTTATGAAGAGAACAAGCCGCTCGATCAAACTCAAATATATTAGCAGGTCAGCGATCATTGAAATGTAAGTATCAATGATACCTATCGAATGTCCGCAATGCATTGATAAATCAAGACAAGGATTGCGCCGGATGAATGTAGTGTATTCAAGCAATGGCACGTTCTTGAAAAATGTAATCTAAGGCATTGTTAATAAATAACTGTAACAAATTTCGTTCATCGACCGACCATAAGAGCCTGTAAGAAAACAACTATATTGTAATGCTTATTTTCTTCCAGGCTCTAAGAAATTTCATGGGGTACAAAAAAAGATGTCAAGTTACCCTTCGATCTTAAATGTCGCTACGTTTCCGCTGCTACAGCCCCTTAAATGCAAGGAAAAATAATTTGACTTCGGTTTGCCAAGTCGGAGTGTTGGCCCTATAATAACGACACTTTTCCGCTTCAAAAATTTCCCCGCGAGGTAACAATGAGCAACGCCCTTCCCTTGCAGGATTTCATTCCTTCCACCTCCCAACCTGAAAGGCCCAATGAAAAGCCGAAGCTGACCTTGGTTCCGCCAGCTGAAGACAGCGTCGATCTCAAATCCTTAGCCGCCATGTTTCGTACCCAAAACCGTGAATGTTGGATTTGTCGAAAAATTGTCGCGCAAATCGATGGTGGTCGAAATCTTTCGGATGAGGACAAATGGCACTTGACTGCCTGCGTCACATCTTGGGAAAATTTACCGGAATAGATTTTCGATACTTAACCATACCCTACCGGCTGATCTTAAGCTACGCGACATGTTTGTCCGATGAAGCTTATCGCGAAAATGAAACGGCTTATTTATTGATAGCTGCAAAATGAAAACCGATTTTCGGGTACCCGAAAAAGCGCGCCATCCGGGCGTATTTCGGGTATCTACGCCATCCGTGGACGATATAGGGCGGATTAGGTGCCGGCGCCGTAATCCGCCAAGCTTGAGGAGTTTTCGAAAGGCAGACTCAATACGCACTTATTAAAGTGTCACAGATACTGAGGTCGCGAAGTAAGTTTGAAAAATTATTCCAATATTTTTTTCTCCCCGGTCTCTTGGACATATATCGTTGTAGTATTAAACTGATTTGTTCCTAATTTAGAGGTATATGAAAAAATAAATAATTCTTTACTGTTTCATATTAAAGAATCTAATATCAGAGTATCTTAGAGCCGATAACCAATACAAGGCTGTTAATCGAGACCGGGAAATGGAGGGAAACCGCCTTGAAATTTATGAACTTTTTTCTCTTATTCCTACTCTTTCTTTGTTGCTTACCATCCGATGGGGCAATTTACTCCTATCGGGATGATAAAGGGCGGCTTTTTCTTACCGATAATCCTCCGAACAGCAAATATAAGATTGTCGTAACATCCGCCAAAGACAGAGCCGGTCCCGACCTTCCCGGTAGTTGGGGAACTTCTCAAGTGTTAAGCGAGATGGCGCCACAAAAGATTCTCCTGCCCAACGATGAAACATACTGCAATATTATTAATGAGGCGGCGAGAACTCACTCGCTCGATCCGTATCTGATTAAAGCAGTGATCAAAGTTGAATCTGATTTTGACCCGAATATTGTTTCCTCAAAAGGTGCCTGTGGATTGATGCAATTGATCCCTTCCACGGCAAAACTGGTCGGATGTAGAAATAGTTTTGACCCAATGGACAATATTTTCGGCGGCACTAAATATCTGCGAATGATGCTGAATAAATTTGACGGGAATTTGGACTTTGCTTTAGCCGGATATAATGCCGGCCCCGGTCGAGTCGATCAATACCATGGAATCCCGCCGATTAGGGAGACCAAAAATTACGTGACCAAAGTCAATCACTATTATCGCCAATTTCGAGCCGGTTTGCCGGTTTCCAGAACCGTTAACCGATCGGTTAGAACAATGCCGGTCCTTCCCTCGGCGCTTTCACAAAAATTAAACAGCGCGTATTCCGTGTTTTTGGAGGGAAACGTCAATGGGGCGATAAGAAGTTATCAAGATATATTGAATATCTATCCGAGAAATACGCAGGCTCTATACAATCTTGCTTGTCTTTTGGACATGGAACGAAGGTATGATGAAGCTATTGACGCATATCAAGCATCCCTTAGAGAAGATCCGTTCCTGGATAAAGCCATATATAATTTGGCGATTATTTATGAACGTTTGGGGCATCATAAGGAAGCCATAACTTCATGGCAGAAATATATGTCGGCAACCAAAGAAGAAGAGAAGATAACCATGGCGGAACGCTATATTAAGGAGCTTGAAGAATACGCGGCTCTTAACCCCTAATTCGAACGGTTTACAACCATCAACCGATAATTTCCGATCGGGAAATTCGATCATCGTAGATGAGAAATGAAAGTTAAAGATACCGGCCGGACAACCATGGAATGGTTGTTGTATTTGGGAATATTGACATTCTTTCTTTGGCCATTCATCCAATTGTGGTCTATTCAGGCCATTCCGTTAATTGAATCCGACATGCATCAGAAAGCCTCGATTGCTTTGGAAAACCTTATGGAAGAGGCTTTGGCCAGCCCCTTTATGGAAAGCCAACCTTCTTCGCAATTTGCACCTATTTCGGGAGATAACCCGAACTTGGAAGGAAAAGTAGAAATCATGCCGCACCCTGATATTCCCGGATTAACTCTTGTTCGTGCAACGGTTAGATGGGGAATATTATTCCTGAAAAAAAACCTGATGATTGAAGCCGCGATTACGCGAACAAGGTCGTGAGCCTATGATTAACGTCAATAGAAGAAAGGGTTTTAAGATATGGGAGATGGCGCTTTTTATGTTTTTTCTCGCCATTGCCGCCGGGGCATCCGTATTTTTTTTCTTTCTTTCTTCGCAGGATGTTAGAACGGCTCAAGCAAAATCGTCCTGGAAGCGAAGCATAAATAACCTATTGGATAGAATTTGCGAGGAATTGAAAAATGCCGGGCAAATCGAGCATCCGTTTCAAGGCAGTTCGAAAGAATGCCTTTTTCGAAGATCGGTTCCAGGAGGCATGCTGGAAGCTTCTCTTGAAATTGAAGGATTTCTCTTTTCCGATGGCACTTTATCTCACATTGTCAGAACGGCTTCCAGCTCCAACATTCTTAAACCCTTTTACGAAGTAGCCAATCCCCTTGTCACCCGAATTCATTCTTTTCGTTTCGAAAGAAGCACTTCGCGATTGTTGAAAATAATCATGAAGATAGCTCCACCCGGCTCTCAAGATTCCTATGAAACCATCGAGCGGAGCATATGCCTAAGGAACCTTTAAAAAAAATCGCCTCGATCTATCGCAACCCGGCATTTCCCATTATGGTAATGGCGGGTTTTACCCTTCTTTTGTTCGCAGCTTTGTTATTTAGAGTTTACAACTCTGATCGTGATTTGGCATTGGAAAGAATTGAGCAAATCCAGGCGCAACTAGCGGCTGAATCCGGAATTCACTTTGCCATACAAAAACTTCATAAAGAACTCTCGCATCCCGAAAAACTCCTGTTAAGCGTCACAATTACTTCCGAGAGCTATTCCGATGCATTGCCCATCGGACAATGGATTAAGGCGGGCATACGCAAGGATGCATATTTTCGTCTGACGGAAGTCAAGAAAATCTCCGGGATTGATCGCAAGGAAACTCCGTTGATCGACGAATCGAATTTGCTTCAGATTATTAGTGAAGGCCGTTTTGGGTCCAGAACTTACAAATCCCTCGGAATTTTATCGCTTACGGAAATGATCAAACATTTTGCCGTGGTCAACAGTCTGAATCGTTACTATTACGGCCAACCGATTCAAAGGTGGATTGAAGAAGCAGGAAGCCTCGAAGCTTTTCAAAAGGCAAACAGGAACATTATAGACTCAGGAAAATTGTCGCCGCTTGGAATCTGCAACGATCCACAACTCCTGGTTCAGATGTTCAGTCCCAATGGAAGCGACACATTCATTCCGCCTCCAGGAAAGTCTGCCATGGAAGCAAATTACGGCAGAATTTTTTCCAGAGATGGAAAATCCCCCTGCATAGGTCCGTTATATTGCCAAACGCCGATAGTCGTTGATTCACACTGCTTTTTCGGGCCTATACAGACAGCCGCGCTCCTTTATCGTCGTGGAAACAGTAAACCTGTAATTCAAAATCGCCAAACTCTCATTGCTCTCACTTCCAGTCGGAGAATTCAGGTTGCAACAGACAATCTTGATGGTGAGATGCCTCAAGGCATCTTTGTCGATCAAGATTCACAACCGAATGTTTCATACCTTCCTCCTTGGCGCCCGGATTTTGCTTTTTTGCGAAAGTTGGCTAAGAAAACCGGAATCTATATAGACAGCACCGGAAAAGGCTTCGTCCGTGGAGAACTTAATTCCGTTGATTATCATTTTAGTAAAACCCAGATGGTTTCAGAAACCTATCAACCCGAAACTTCCCCCAGGACTGAGCAGGACAGCGCTGATGAAGGTACGATAACTTTATCGACTTCAATGAAATTTGAGGGTCGCAACAACATTGATTCCGCATATCTTAAAAACTCTAAAATCCTTTTTTCCGAAAATTCCATATTTATTCGAGGTGATTTGGGCGGAGATTTAATGATTGTTACACCTCATCATATTTATTTGACCGGTTCACTCAACGTCGACTCCCCGTTCAACGCATTTCTTGTTTCCGGGGAAGGAACAGCGATATCCACCGCCGATCTTGAGAATTTCATAGCAGCCAAGAATCCCGATGCTGAATTTATTCAATCAGCTCAACAGTGGATAATCAAAGCCGTTATATACAAACCAGGTGCCGGTTGGTATGGCATATGGTCGAGGCTTTCGGATAAAGGGGAACAAGTTGCGCCTCGCGGAGCTCTCGGCAGTGGTAGGCTTGCTTTAACCATAATCGGCGGATGTTTGGAAGGGAACCTCCAAAGATGGATCAATTTCACTTCCGCTGATGGTATTAAAATTCAGTGGGCTCCTCAAGCTCTTGATCGCTTACCCATCTCTCCGATCGGCGTAAATCTTTTTAGAATAAGAAGCGGACCGGACAGATAATTGTTGTCATATAAAATCCAAGAGAAAAATTTCACGAATTTTTAATTTAGATTAACCCCTATTCATGGTAAATTACCCTTTGAATGTATAAGCAGGTTTGGGAAAACCGAAGCTTATGGCTGTTCACAGGCATAGCTAGAAAAATTTGCTCATCGTCAATAAAGGGAAGAAATAGATGTCTATTGCTGAAAACTTGATGCAGGTTCATCGACGAATTCGTGAAGCGGCTGAAAAATCCGGTCGGTCTCCTGAAACAATCAAGTTGGTGGCGGTCACGAAAACCGTCGGTTGTGAAGAGATATTGTCGCTTATTCATGCCGGTCAAGAGCTGTTCGGCGAGAATCGTCCTCAGTCTCTCAGAGATAAGGCTAAAGAACTGGCAAATTATCCGATAAAGTGGCATTTCATCGGATCTTTGCAATTGAACAAGATCAAATACGTCTATCCGCTTGCCGACTTGGTTCATTCCGTCGACAGCATTGAATTACTGGAAGTTTTCAGCCAATGGGCACTCAAAACAGGTCGCAAATGTCCTTGCCTTTTGGAGATCAAAATTTCCAGTGAGGCGGCAAAGCATGGATTTATTGAAACAGAGGTATTGAAAACCATTGAATCGGTAAAAAATCGCCCAGAACTAGATATCCGAGGAATGATGGGAATGGCTCCCTTCATTGATGATCAGTCCATTGTCAGAGCCTCTTTTCGAAAACTTGCCGAACTGTTTAGGGAAAGCAAGAAGCTTGAATGTGATTCTTATAAAGCATTGGAGCTTTCCATGGGAATGTCCGACGATTATCAGATTGCGATTGAAGAAGGAGCGACGATTATTCGCATTGGTCGCGCGCTTTTTTTATAAAATTCAAAGGATGTTTTAACAAACAATATGTATGAGTTGATTTTTCTCATTTCAACATTGATTCACTTGGTTCAGATTATTATTTTTATAAGAGTTGTTTTTGGCTATTTTGCCCTTAATGAAAAAAATCCTTATGTCAAAAAATACACGGATCGAATTGATCCGATTCTTAACATGGTTAAATTGGAATGGCGATTGAGTTCTTTCGTGGTGGATTTCGGACCATTTTTACTGTTGTTTTTAATGGAAATAATCAACCAGGGTTTGTGGCATCTCGCCTAATCCTACTATAACGGCGAGCGACGGGTAGTTCAGCGGTCCAACACAAGGTTCTATATCAATCCCAAAAAGAAATGTCATATGATGTAGCGCGGATTAGGCGCTTATCGCCGTAATCCGCTGAGAAAAATTTACATCGTTGTTTAGAGCCTGTAAGAAAATAACCATTACAAATAGTTGTTTTCTTACAGGCTCTTATGGCTGGTCGATAAACGAAATTTGCTACAGTTATTTATTAACGAGGCCTTAGTGGAATTGATATTATTCCAAAGATTGTCGAATTTTCTCATCAATGGTTTCAGCGGATTGGCCGAGTGTAAGGCGAACCGCGTCTTCAATCGAATATTTTTTGCCGAGTTGTATAAGAATCCCTTGAATGCCTGTAAATCCTTTTTCATCCATTATGGATGAAACAACCAATAATGATTGGGCATATAATCTCTCGGCTTCTACGCGCGATTTGGCCTGGGAAAAGGCGCCTTCCAGATTTTTTATCGGTTGCCAGTAACAAGAATCCTGATCTTTCAGTATTGCTGTTGCTTTCTGCGGATCAATCCCTTCCATTATTTGGGCCAGACCTTCATTCAACCATCCGGGGCAATTTCCGTCGGTTAATAGATGAATAAGATGATGCGTATACTCGTGATAAACCGCTCCTCGAAGTTGCTCCGAGTTGGAAACAGCACTGGAAACGGGAAGTCGGATTTTCCCGTCATAAACTCCACCGGCCCAAACCGGGAAAGATCGGACTTTTTGAAATTCCGAAGGTGAATAAACAATGATCTCGGCTTGCCTTGTGGGGAAACATCCGAGCCGGTCTCCTACTTTTTGGTATGCATCCTCGAATAGCTCCAATAGGTCGTCGGTCCAATCGTGGGGGAAAGCGTCTTCGATTCTTAAGGAAAAATGAACGCTGACATCTCTTTCAAATCCTGATTCAATGCTGTCTTCGCGTTCAAGCCGTTCGAGAAGATTGGTTGCCGAGGCATTTTTCGGTGAGATTTCCAAAGCCCGCTGCAAGTTGAATTTTGCTTCACGAAAATTCCCTTTTCTATAATGAAGGCGGCCAAGAGAAAAAAAAGCTTGAAAGTCAGCCGGCGCAAGGCGTGTAATTTTTTCCAAGAGGTTTTGAGCGGTTTCATCGTCTTCCATTTTTTGAAAAGCCATAGCCGCCTTCAGAAGCGTTTCCTTATCCTTCGGCCGAAGAGCGAGTATTTCCTTGACTTCACGTTCCGCCGGTTGATATTCATGTACCGTGATCAGCGCGGAAAGCAAATTGAATCTGACTTGAAGATCATCGGGTTTCTGAGCTTTTGCCGATCTGAAATGTCGGATAGCTTCATCAAAGTGATGCTGATTAACCAGTAATACGCCCAAATTGTTGTGTGCGCACGCCAAATTGGAAAGTGCTGTTTCATCGAACGGATTCTGGCGGCAAGCGCTTTCCAAAGCCCTCAAGGCGCCTTCAAAATCACCACTCTTAGCCTTGAAAACACCTTCGCGATTTTGAACCCTGGCATCATCTTCCGCCGCCGCATAAGCAAATAGGGAAATAAACAAAAATAAGCTCAGCAGCGCAATCGAAGCTGCATAAAATCGTTGCCGGTGGAAATATTTCATGCTTTGATGTCTATTTTTGAGCCTCGAACGCTGTCGGTCGCGGACTTGGGTTTCTCGGGCGATTCTTGTTCGTCGGGTTGGGATTGCTTTGAGGAGGGATCTCGATGACCCTTGTCCCTTTCGGCATCTTCATCTTCCTTGCGAATTACCTTGTGCTCGGCAGCTTCGGTGTGATGAATCGTTTCAACTTTCTCTTGATTTTTTTCTTGGTTTTGCGCAACTAACGGCGCCTGCCCCATCTCATGGGTCTTCTGGTTTTCCCTGAGGCGGCTGGCATCGTTGTTTGTGAGAATCGTAGTTTTTGCATCAATCGGTGTAATAGGCATACTAAAAATATACTCAATTCCATCATCGGCGCAAGGATGATGGAATTGAATATTCTTTTCTAATGAATAAGAATCAACCCTTCAGGAATTTATTGCCGAATTGACAAAGCTTTTCGAGTGTTTCTTCGTCTTTTGCTTCGGCATAATATCGTACCACGGGCTCTGTTCCGGATAATCTCATTAAAACCCATGCGTTGTTTTCCAAAAGGTATTTGGTTCCGTCGATTTTAACAACCTTCTTAACCATGAAATCGCCTATTGTTTTGGGGTCTTTTTTCAACTTTTCAACAACCGCGTTCTTTTCAGCTTGAGTAAGTCTAAAATTTAGACGCCGGGTGACTATGGTTCCGACTTTTTTATATAGATCCGATAAAATTTCACCTATGGGTTTTTTAAGAGCGGCAACCATTTCCGCTACCAAAAGACAGGCGATGATGCCGTCTTTCTCGGGAACATGCCCTCTGATCGTTAAGCCGGCCGATTCTTCTCCGCCCATGATGATTTTATCCTTGCAAATCAAATCTCCGATATACTTGAATCCGACGGGAGTTTCGAAAACCTCGATTTTATGGAATGCGGCTACCGCGTCCACCAGATGTGTCGTTGCCACCGATCGCCCAACGCCGCCCGGCCAGCCACGCGAAATTTTCAAATAATCCAAGAGCATGCCCAGTATTTGATTGGGTTCGAAAAAACGGCCGTTTGGTCCAAGAATGCCGAACCTGTCAGCATCGCCGTCAGTCGCAAGGCCCAGATCAAAACCATTTTTTTTCATTTGCTCGATCATATCGGGAATTTCTTTTTCGGAGGGTTCCGGGGGTTTATTTCCGAAATAGGGGTCCAGATGATCATTCATGACGCTAATTTGGCATCCTGAATCTTTAAGGATTTGGTCGAGATAACCCCGGGATGTACCATACATCGGATTCACAAGGATCTTAAGCTTTGCCTTCTTTATAAGATCGAGATTAACTTTCTTCGTAAGATCGGTAAGATAGAAGTCTTTCGGATCAATCGTATCAATCAATCCTTTTGCCTTGGCTTCGCCGAGATTAAGAGTCGGAACATCGCCATCCTTCATCAGTAGGTTCGCCCGCTTTTCGATATCACCCGTGGTTTCCGGTAATGCCGGTCCACCCCAATCGGGGGAAAATTTCAGGCCCTGGTATTCCGGAGGATTGTGGCTTGCCGTAAAATTAATTCCACCAGCCGCCTTTCTTCGCAGAATTTCAAAGCTGATGACGGGGGTGGGAGTATCGCGGTTGCATAAGAACGTTTTAATATCGTTGGCTGCAAATACACCTGCCGCCACTTCCATGAATTTTGCGGAAAGGAATCGCGTATCGCTGCCTACGATTACACCGCCTTGCTTCCCAGAGGCTTTAAGATGGTCGGCAATAGCTTGAACGCAGATCCGGACATTTTGAAATGTAAATCCGTCGGCAATGATGTCTCTCCATCCCGAGGTTCCGAATTTAATCTCCATTTTTTTCCTCCAAATCACTTGTTGAAACTAAAATACAATTTTATGGACCAACTTGCAAAATTCAAAATTGCTTCATCGCGCAATGACAAATAAGTTTATAATCGTCACAGCCATTCCGGCCGCAAGCGAGAGATTGTGGTTTGCCGTGGACAAAGCGATGCGGCAACTGTTTTATTCAGATAATTTCCTGCACCGCCAGGGAAAAGACCTTGAAACCTTCCCGATTCTCATCACGGCGGTATTCTCGGGCCCAGGTTTTAAGAGCGGCGGCAGGTTCAGTGGGAAGGCAGACGAGATAGAGACTGTTGACCCCTGGCCAGATCTCATCGTTGAGGCGGGTCCCACCACCACGGCCCGCCCCCACGACCTCGGGAATGCGGGTGTAGGAAGAAATCCCCGCTTTTTCGAAGAAGGCTTCCTGCATTGTGCTGCTGCAGACTATGATCAACATTTCCATGATTTTCCTCCGGTTGTCCCTCCTGGGATTCGCCATTTGGGCGGCAGGAGTGCCTTTTCCGCATCTTGCGGGTCAGGCGGTTTTCAAACTCTTCAAGATTCGACCGCTGAAGATCGCATAAAGGACAGGCATCAGTACCAGAGTCATCACGGTGGAAACGACCAGGCCTCCGATAACGCTCATAGCTAGCGGAACCCAGATTTCCGAACCTTCCCCCGTCGACAGAGCCATCGGCATCATTCCTACGATGGTGGTGATCGTTGTCGACAAAACCGGCCGCAACCGCGCTTTTCCTGCCTGGATCAGTGCATCGTGAAGCGGAATGCGGCGCTGAATAAGAATGTTTATGTAACTCACCAGCACTATGCCATTGTTTACAACGATTCCGATAAGAATGATGAAACCCAGCAAAGAAACCACCGAAATCCGATTCCCGGTCATCGCAAGAAACTGGACTGCTCCCACAAACCCGTAGGGAACGCTCAGAAAAATGATGAAGGGGGCAAGCAGCGACTCAAACTGAGAGGCCATGACCATATAAACAAGGATCATGCCGAGAGCGGCGGCCTGGAGCAGCAGAAAGAAGGATTTTTTGCGCTCCTCCTCGTTTCCGGCAAACTTCCAGGAAAAACCCGGTGGTACGGGAATCGAATTGATCACGACCGCGGCGTCGCGGGCGATATCTCCCGAACCCCTTTTATAAACTTGGCCTGTGATCTGGATGAATCGTTCCTGTTCATTGCGGGTGATGCGTGTGGGACCATAATCCTGTTTTACCCGTGCGAGGTTATCGATCCGAACAGTTTCCCCGGTTGGACTTTGGAGGGGAATCTGGCCGATGTCATCAAGTTTCGTTCGGTCCTCCTGCCGCAAACGGACTTCTATGTCGAACTCTTCACCGCCTTCCCGGTATTTGACGGTGTCATCGCCGCTGAAGCAGAGTTCAACGGTCTTTCCGATATCGGTAACGTTGAACCCGAGATTTGAGGCTTTTTCCCGGTCGACCAACACCTGCATTTCCGGCTGGGCGAGCTGCTGGCTGATCTCCAAATCTTTCAGCCCTGGAACTACGGCAAGAGCTTTCACAAGATCATTGGCATACTTGATTCCGGTTTGAAGGTCATGTCCGATGATGTTGAGGGTAAAACCCGCGCCGCCCATTCCCATCATATTGGCCATGGGATCGCCGGCATCGAATCGAACGATGACACCGGGAATCTTCTCCAATTCGGGCCGGAGATCTTCGATTACCTTGGCGACACCCCGCTTCCGGCGATCCTTCTGAACGAGCATGAGTTCGATCATGCCTGTGTTGGAGGAATCTTTCGACCCCATGATGACCGAGCCGATGTTGTCGTCACTCGTTCCGTAACGAGCGACCATAGACTTCAGTTCCGGAACCTGTTTCCGGATAATATCCTGGATTTGATTGACGACTTTTCCGGTGATCTCGAATCTGGTGCCGGTTTGCAGTTCGAGGTTCACGACGATTCGCCCCTGATCCTGGAGGGGCATAAAATCAACGCCTACCATGCCTATGAGACCGATCGAGACGATCAGCAAAACCACCAGCCCGCCCACGACCGTGAAACGGTGTTTCAACGCCCAGGCAAGCAACCGGCCATATGCCGCCTCAAGACGTTCGAGAAACCGTTTGTCCTCGGCTTCATGGACGGACATGACCTTTTGAGTCTTCATGAACCGTGAGGCAAGCATGGGAGTCAACATCAGAGCCGAAATCAGCGAGGCGGTCAAGGCCATGATGACGATCGAGGCGAGTTGACCGAACATGATCTGGGTTATTCCACTGGTAAAGATGATGGGAAGGAAGATAACTATGGTTGTCAAGGTCGAACCCATAACCGAGGTTCCCATCTCGGCAGCGCCCCAGATCGCGCTTTCCCGGGAAGAAACTCCCCGTTCCAGGTAGCGCTTGATGTTGTCGATGATGACAATGGCATTGTCGACCACCATTCCGATGGCAATAGCAAGGCTCGACAGCGAAATCTGATTGATAGTGTAGCCGGCAAGGTACATGAGCAGGAAGGTTATGATCAGCGATGTTGGAATAGTGGTGCTGACGATCAGGCTTGCACGCAAATCTCTCAGGAAGAATAGAATCACGAGGAATACCACCACACCGCCGAACAGGACCGAACTGGTAAGATTGTCAATCGTACCACGGATGAAATCGGATGTGTCGAAGAACATCTGGATCTTGACGTCCGACGGGAGTTGTGCCTGGATAGCGGGGAGTGCCGCGATCACATCCCGCGAAACCGAGACAGTGTTGGCCCCCGATTGCTTCTGAACGATAACCCCGATGGCTCTCCTCCCGTTCAAAAGGAAGTCACCCGTCTTCTCCAGGAACCCATCCTTGATCTCGGCAACATCTCGCAACCGAACGATACCGGAAGTCTTTGCTACGACGACCGAACCGATGTCATCGACCGTCTTGAACTCCTCCGGAGTTCGAATCAGGTAGTCGAAGGTTCCACTCCGAAGATGCCCGCCTGGGTTGTCGAGATTCGCGCTGGACAACAGATTGACGATCTGCCGGCCGGTCAGCCCGGTTGCCTGCAATCGCTCGCGGTTGAGATGGCAAAGGATGCCCCGTTTGTCGCCACCCCGTGTGATGGCGGTGGCGACGCCAGGGATACGCTTGAGTTGGTCGACAACTTTTTTGTCCACGATACGGTCGAGTTTTTCCCAACTCTCATCCGCGGAGACACCGAGTACGACGACCGGAATCATCGAGGTGTTGAACTTGAAGATCATCGGGTTTTCGGCCTTGTCTGGAAGTTGCTTGGCAACCAAATCGAGTTTGTCGCGTACATCGTTGGTTGCCTCCGCGAGGTCGATCCCCCAATTGAATTTTACCGTTACCACGGAGACGCCCTCGAAAGACATCGAGGTGATCTCGTCCACGTTTTGGACAGTGGAGATGTTTTCCTCGATCGGTTCGGTTATTCGGGATTCCACTTCCTGAGGACCGGCTCCGGAATAGGTTGTGATGACAGTGATGGCTGGAATCTCGAAATCCGGCATCAGGTCAAGACCTACCTGTGTCCAGGCAAATCCGCCCAGAACGATGATGGCTAAAAAGATCATCGAGGTAGTGACAGGCCACTTCACCCCGTATCTGGAAAGGTTCATTGTCGGCCGTCCTGAATAATAGCCTTAACAGGGCTTCCTATGCGGATGAACTCAAGACCTTGGGTAACGATCCGGTCGCCCGCCTTCAAACCATCGAGGATCTCTATCCGGTCATCCTGGATGATCCCGGTGCGTACCGGAACCTTCTCCGCGAGACCGCCGGAATCGATTCGTATTGCGGCAAGTTCCCCGTTGTGGCTCAAAAGAGCATCCCGCGGAATCACCACTGCGCCCTGTGCAGTTTCCAGAAATAACTGGATGTGAGTGAACATTCCCGAACGCAACGTCAAATCGGGATTGTCGAGCACGATTTCGAACTGCCCGGTTCTTGTCTTGGAATCGATGGCGGGGTAGATCCTGGCAACGGTCCCCGTGAATTCCCGATCGAGGGTATCGACCCGGACTCGAGCTTCCGTGCGCCCGGGGTCTAGAAGCAGGAGGTTCTTTTCGACAAGGGTACCGACGATTTTCACCGGGTTCATCTGTTCCAGACGAAGGAGTGGCTGACCGGCGTTCGCCATCGCGCCCGGATCGGTGTGACGATGCGTGATTACCCCCGCGAAAGGGGCCCGGATGAAAGCATCCTCAAGTTGGACCTCAGCGGTATGAAGATTGGCCTGTGCCTGAATCAGTTGAGCCTCCTTCATTTTCAAGGTCATCTGATTCGACTGGATGGCGTCCTCCGCCTGATGGATGTTGGAAGTAGCCGCCACCAGTTGTGCTTCCGCGGCATCGCGTTGGGCCGTAACATCATCGAGCTGTTGGCCGGAAATGGCTCCCTCCTTGAACAGCTTGTCGAGGCGATCCCGGCTGACCGCTAGATTCTTCACCTGTGCACGAACCGCGTCGGCCTGCGCACGGGCAGCGGTCAATCCGGCCTTGGCGGTCTTGACCATGACTTCCTGCATGTCAACCGCCGCATGGGCAACCGTCAATGCGGCTTTCGCCTGCTCGAGCTGAGCATCCTGGATTCGATGGTCGATTTCAGCCAGAAGACTGCCCTGAGCAACTCGGGATCCCTCGCGGACATCGAATCGAACGATTTGTCCTCCGGTCTTCGGATGAAGATCGACCCCAAGCATAGGAAGAATGTCCCCGGATGTCATGATCTGCCGATGGATTTCGGAGGTGGAAACGGTCTGGGCGATAACCGGCGTAGCCTGACGCTCCTCCGGTTTTTGGACTTTGGCGGCAGGGGGGGAAGCCGTTTCAGCGGCGAACAGTTCCCAGCCGAAAGACTTTGTTTCCCAACAAAACACTGTTAGGGTGAGGCAACCAATAAGGCCGAGCAGGAGACCCCGCCGGAAAAGACCGTGAATCCAACGATAATGATGATTGGAGGGATTTGTCGACATGGTTTAGCTCCTCAAGGAACGATTTGCCGGGCAAGAAGATCCCGGCCCAGTTTTCCGGTGGCCAGCAAATACGAAACCCGAGCTTGGTGATGGGAAAAAACCGCGCTCAGATATTGGAGATGTGTGTTGAGAAAGGCATTCTCGGCGTCGAACATCTCGACTTGGGTGAACATTCCGTTGGAGTATTTCACCCCGGCCAGGCGAACTGCCTCCTCGGCTTGTTTGAGTGCCTCTTGTTGAGCCCGGACGATTTCACCGGCGGTTTGTAAGTTCAAAAGTGCCTGGCGGATCTCGATCTGTGCTTGTTCGAATGCACCCTGGAAGGCATTTCCCGCACTGACAAGGCGGGCCTGCGCTTCCTGGAGCTTCCCGTGCCGAAGGCCGCCATCGGCCAGGAAATGTTGTCAAGCCTTGGCAAGGGATGTCAGGGCAATTGCATGAAATTGATGAAATCATTACCGAGAGCCGATTATAGATGGGATTAGTAAGCCATCGCCGAGCGTAATCCACTGTGAACTGAATGGAATATCCAGCGCGCCTTTTATTAGGAAGCGATTGCGTTAATCCGTGAAATGGAATGTTGCTTTATGGAATATGACTTTGGGAATTAACCGTAGAAGTAAATGTTGACCTCATTCCCATGCGATTGCCTTGCTCTGATGCCTTGTCCGCGTACCCTTGCGTTTTCCAACTTAATTCGTATAATTGTTTATATGGTTTTAGTAAAGAAGGCAATCATGATAAAACAGTTTGAATCGAATATGTTTTTGTCGGCACGCAATGTCAACAAACTGCTTTTAGTTGTAATGCTTTTTATAAGCACATTTTCCATGTCCGCGTTTTCAGAGGAAAGCAATGTGGGCAGTTCCGCCAAGAAAGTCATAACCGAATTTATATATCGTGCATTCACCGGATTTCCAAAAATCGACAAAGACGGATATTTTGAGGATGTTAAAGACAATGAGGAAATTTACTTTGGTCAAAAAGATCACAGATTAGTCTCTCAACAACCTGTTGTTGTGGAAAGCAAACAACATCTACTGGAATTATTGGGAGCCGGTGATGGAGATTTATCCAAATTAAGCAAAGGTCAACTGGAATTACTGGATGTATATAATGCCGCGAATTCTCCGGATTACAAAAGTTACACCGATTATGCAGGTCAATCCAAGTTTTTTCAAACGACAGGCAATCCCGAAATCAATAAGTATTTCTCCAAAGTAACTATAGAACTTCAAGATGGTTCAGGAATTGCCAAAACAACAAGTTTGAATTCCAAACAGGCAAACTTGCTTGAAGAGGCGCTCTGGCCCCATGCAGATATTGGAAATAGAAAAATCTGTATCGGATCGCCATGTTTCGAAACTGAAACTACCGACTCCGGAAAAAGCACTCTTTTCCATGAGCTCGAACATTTGACGGATCCATGGGGCGCCACTTACGATCAGGAAAAAGGTGCTTGGGTAGATTATGGGACCTTGGAGTATGGGCCTGATGGGGGCCACTGGGTTCAAGAGAGGTGTGGAGACGTTCGCGATCCGACGAACAGGCCTGCCGGGTCTGAAGAAGCGGGGTTACAAACGGCATATTCCGAAGGTCGTGCAGACTGGCGTGGAGATAGATCATTAAATGTGGGAGAAGAACGTTACAATCTTCTTGAAAAGCAGTTGGATGGTATCGTCTTTGAGGGAGACGAAGGCCAATACACCGGATACAGGCCATGGGATGAACGGATAACCGGTGGAGATTTAATGCGTGTAGAGACGGTCAACTCAAAAATCTTATATGGAATGGAAAAGGTTGTCGGTCTTGATAAATTGCAGGAATCCCTCTTGAATACGAATGAAGGTCCTGGGCGATTGTCTCGCCTTGTCGAAGACGTCATTGCCAACAATCCTGAGAAAACGGCCGAAATTCTTGGCGCCGTCGATCAACATACCTACCGGAAACTCTCCACCGATGAATTGAGAGCTCTCGGAGCAAACGGCGATGTCAGCCAGGTTGACGAATATTTGGGCATACGAGATTTCGCTCTTTCAGACGGTGTTCCCGAGAAACAAGCCGTCGTTGTCGATGCCGATCAAACCGCTATTGAATCCGGAGTCGAAAAAGATCAGTCTCGATCGCTGATGACCACACCCGACGAAGAATCATCGTCGGCCAAAGTTGCCGGTTTGGCGATGGAAACTACACCGAGCCTTTCCAAAACCCAACTTGGGATACAAAACGTTAAAAACAGCCTCAAATCGGGGTTTAGCCCCAGTAATCTGCTGGTCACCGCCGGAATGGCGGTCGGCATGAATCTGATTTCCCAAACGATCAATGGTGAAAAACCCAGCGTCGAAAAGGCGTTGCAATCGGTGGCCACCGCTGAATTCGCCGGCAGCGTTGTCGGCGGCACACTTGGCGCCGCCGCGGGAACTTTCGCCGTCCCGTTCCTGACCGGTATTCCTGTAGTCGGTGCTCTTGCCCCGGTATTGTGCGCCGTTGCGGGAAGTACGATCGGAGCGGCAAGCGCCGGTGAACTTAAAAACGGTAATTTTTCCGTGAGTAATGTGTTGAAACGAGTTGATTGGACAAGTGTTGCTGGGCAATCCGTCGGTTCATTGGCGGGCACTACCGCCGCTATTGCTTTGGTAGCGGCTTGTCCTGTGCTGCTTCCGGTTGCCCTGCCTTTGACCGTTATCGGCGGCATGGCCGGCGGAGTAATCGGAGACTACGCGGCGCATCTGATCGCCTCGCTATTCAACGGAGCTTCCCAAGAATCCAAAACCTCCGCCGCTTCTTCGGGTGTATCGTCCACGGAAATACCCGATGATGTCGGCGAAAAAGCCGTACCGACAAAGGTTAAGGCCGGTCTAGAGGTTCAAAACAAGAATCCGCTGAGCGAATAGTACTGTGTTCCGTATTTATGCTTGCTCTGGCGGTTTTCAGTTAAATTCGTATAATTGTCTGTATAGATTTGCGAAACGAGGCGGTTATGTCGAAGCGGTTTGAATTAAATTTGTTTTTGTCGGCGCGTGCCGTTGTTAAACGGCTTTTTGCTGTGACGATTCTTATAATCATATTTTCTGTCCCCACGTTTTCAGAGGAAAAAAATGTAGTCAATTCCGATCAAAAAACTACAACTAAATTTATATACAGAAGAGTTACTGGAATCCCAGAGGAGGCAGAGCGGGTTCCCGGAGAACCTAGAATTATTGGATGGCACAGTTATAAACCGATTAAAGAAAATGAGGTAATATTTAATTCGCCCAACGGAGACGACTTGGTATCTCAAAAACCTATAGTCGTAGAAAGCAAACAACATCTCCTTGAACTCCTAGGTGCCGGTGATGGAGATTTATCCAAATTGAGCAAAGGGCAATGCGAATTACTGAAAGCGTATGATATGGCGAATTCACCGGATTATAAGGAATATTTGGATTATGCTGCTAAATCGAAATTATTTCAAACGACTAAAAATGAAATTGCCGTTGAACTTCAAGATGCTTCAGGGATTGCAGAGAAAATCGGCATGAACGATGACGGACTTTTACGTTCGCTTTGGCCGTGTTCAAAAAAGGATTACAAAGAAATTTACCTCGGATCACCCTACTTCGATGAATATACAAGTGCGTCTGCAAAAACGACTTTTCTTCATGAAGTCGAACATTTGACCGACAATACGAATGATGGTTGTGACAATTCCGGACCTCATTCTGCCCCTCAGCGACTTGGAATAGTTGATGATCCGAAGAACAGGCCATCTTCCGATTCCGATGCTGGTTTGCAGATGGCGTATTCCGAAGGACGGGCTGATTGGCGAGGATGGAGATCATATCAGAATGGGAGAAATTGGCTTGACAATCGGTTGTCTGAAATTAGTTTTGGAAGCAATCATGAAAACAAGTTCAACCCATGGGAAGAGTATATAACCACCGGTGATTTGATGCGAGTGGAAGGAGTTAATGCAAAAGTTCTGTACAATATGGAAAAAATCGTTGGTGTTGACAAACTGCAGGAATCCATCTTGAACACCAACGAAGGCCCCGGACGAGTGACTCGGGTTGTTGAAGATGTAATAGCCAACAATCCTGAAAAAACGGCTGAGATTCTTGGTGCCGTCGATCAACATACTTATCAGAAGTTTTCCCCGGAGGAATTGAGAGCACTCGGAGCGAAGGGCGACGTCAGCCAGGTCGATGAATATTTGGCCATACGGGATTTCGCTCTTTCAGATGGTGTTTCCGAGAAGCAGGCCGTCGTTGCCGATGCCGATCAAACCGCTATTGAATCCGGAGTCGAAAAAGATCAGTCTCGATCACTGATGACCACACCCGACGAAGAATCATCGTCGGCCAAAGTTGCCGGTTTGGCGCCTGAAACTACACCGACCCTTTCCAAAACCCAACTGGGAATACAAAACGTTAAAAACAGCCTTAAATCA
>Ga0074199_1001400_pt1 | contig 21498 bp, 16 predicted proteins | sample EPASupsiteSAE347_FD_64528 | JGI IMG/M metagenome (GOLD analysis project Ga0074199, IMG submission 64528) | Bioremediated contaminated groundwater from EPA Superfund site, New Mexico - Sample SAE3-47 | ecosystem: Environmental > Aquatic > Deep subsurface > Groundwater > Contaminated ... | reverse complement strand
GGTTGCGTCCCCGCCAAGCTCGCGGCTCACCAAGCTTGGCGAGTTGCGAGCTTGGCGGGGACGCAACCCCGCCCTACCGTTCAAGTGTCCCGCCTTATGTGGGTAGCCGAGCTTTCTTCACCGCAGAGACACAGAGGAAGCGCGGAGGAGCCTCGAGATTTTCAAGAGCCTTTCTCTGCGTTTCCTCTGTGTCCTCTGCGCCTCCGCGGTGAAGCTCGTCAGCAGGATGTCTTTTTGTTCAGCACCTTCGATACGATCCTGGCCATTTCGCCCATGCCCAGTGGCTTCATGATGAAAGCCCGAATTCCCATGCGCTCCGCTTTTTCCTTCGTAATCATTTCACTGTAGCCGGTGCAAAGAATAATCGGAATATCGGAGCGGATTCCTATGATCTCTCCGGCCAGAACAGTGCCGGTCATCCTGGGCATGGTGTAATCGGTGATGACGAGATCGAAGTCATTGGGTCGGGCACAAAAGATATCGAAAGCTTCCACGGGGCTGGTCATGGCTGTCACTTGATAGCCGAGGCGCTCCAGTATTCGTTTTCCCATTGTCGCCAGGGCTTCTTCATCATCCACCAGGAGAATGCGCCCTTCTCCGGTTGGAATGTTCACATCTCCCGTGGTGCCCGGCTGTGCCGCCTGTTCGATTTTGGGAAGATAAACATGGAAAACGCTGCCCTGTCCGGACTCACTGTGAACCGTGATGGCTCCTCCATGGCTTTTCACGATTCCGTGCACCACGGATAATCCCATTCCGGTACCTTCACCCTGCGGTTTGGTAGTAAAGAAAGGATCGAAGATCTTCGCCATTGTGGCAGAATCCATGCCGTGGCCCGTGTCACCGACTATCAGCTTCAAATAACGGCCCGGCCCCAGATCCGGGTCCACCTCCGCCGCATGGGCGCCAAGCTCCACCACTTCCAGACCCACCTCCAAAACCCCGCCGGTTTCACGCATGGCGTAGCCTGCATTGGTGCAAAGGTTCATTAGCACCTGATGAATTTGGGTCGGGTCGGCCATAACCAGGCTGTTCGGTGGAGCTGCAAGATCCTGGCGTATTTCGATAGTCGTAGGCAGGGTAGCTCGAAGCAGCTTGAGAGCTTCCTTTACAATGAGACTGATTTGTACTCCCGACCATTCCTGCCCCGGCTTCGATTCACCCTTACGGCTGAAGACGAGAATCTGTTTCGTCAGCTCCTTGGCTCGCTCCGCCGCCTTCAGAACTTCTTCGAGATAGCTCCGGGTCCGGCTTTCCTCCGGGATGTCACTTCGCGCCATATCGGTATAGCCCATGACGGCGGCAAGGATATTGTTGAAATCGTGGGCGATTCCTCCAGCCAGCGTTCCTATGGCTTCCATCTTCTGAGCCTGTTGAAGCTGGCTTTCAAGGCGCCTGCGCTCGGTAATGTCTTCTCCGATGCCCGTTCCACCAATGAAGCTCCCCTGGAGATCCCGCAGTATAACGTTGCTCCACCCGATCAGGCGGGCTTCTCCCTGTCGGGTAACGATTTCGTTCTCGTAGTAGGACGGAAAATCACCGCTGAACATCATTTCAATAAAAAGCGGCTCAATCTTACTCCTCGTTTCTGGTGGAAGAAATTTGGTGAACCAGTTCTCTCCTATGACCTCGGCTCTCTCCCAGCCGGTGAGATCAAGCAAGGCCTTGTTGCAAAAAGTCACCATTCCCCGACTATCCAGCATTACGGCAATGAGCCTGATGTTTTCCAGCATCTGATGAAAGCGCTCTTCGCTTTCCTTCAATACTTCCAGAGTACGGCGATGCTCGCCTACTTCCTGCTGAAGCTTCTCGTTGGCCTGCTCGAGCTCCGCGGAACGTTTCCGCACCCTCTCTTCCAGGGTGTCGCGGACGGCTCTGAGCTCGGTGTTGCGGCATTCCAGCTCCAACTGCATGCGCCGTAGCCTGAGATGAGTATCGACCCGAGCGAGCACTTCATCGGCATGGAACGGCTTGTTTATGTAGTCCACGCCCCCTGCTTGAAAACCTTTTACCTTATTGCGCTCTTCTTCCAGGACACTAATGAAGATAATGGGGATGGAACGGGTTCTCTCATCCGCTTTCAGTCGCCGGCACACCTCATAGCCGTCCATGAACGGCATCTTGATGTCGAGCAAAATGAGGTCGGGAAGGATTGTCCGGACGAACTCCAAAGCGAGCTCACCGTCGGAGGCGGGATGAACGGTATAGCCGTTCTCCGACAATAGATTCGTCAGAAGCTGTAGATTGGCGGTGTTATCGTCCACAACCAGTATCCTGCCGCCGTGCACGCCGGTTGTCTCTTTTGTCATCTTTGATCCTCAATCCTGGTTTGAAGCATGGGCGGAGCGAATCAACCGCAGTATCCGGCCGTACTGGAGGTCCCCGGCCAGAACAGCCAGCGAATCGGCCAGGGATGCGTTGAAGACGCGAATATCCTCAACGGCTCGTGCGATTGCATCGACCTCGAGCCTGGTCAGTGCCTGCTCCAACGTCTTCAATATATCGTCGGGTAAGGCCAGAAGAGCCGGCATATCCAACTGCCTTGAGACAACAGCGGAAGTCACTTCCTCCGCATATTGGAAGCGCACCCCCAAGTGTCTGGCAAGGGCTTCGAAGATCTCCGTATCCCGGTATGGCTTGCGGATTGAATCGTCACAGCCGGCGACAAGGAATTCCTTTCGCTCTTCTTCCAGGGCATGGGCCGTGAGGGCGATAATCCTGGTGTCGGCCCCGGCCTCGGTTGCCTTGATGCGTCGAGTCGCCTCCAGTCCGTCCATGACCGGCATGCGGATGTCCATCCAGATCAGATGAGGTTGCCATTGCCCGGCTATGGCAACCGCTTCCTGGCCATTGACCGCCTCTCGCAGGTCGAAGCCAAGGGGCTTGAGCAGCCTGTACAGCAGCAGGCGATTTTCCCACTGGTCCTCCACGATGAGGATGCGATAGCGGGGCTGCCCTTCCGCCAGCCCAATGACACGGTCATGCCGGGGCTCGGCGGCACCGCCCTCAGCCGGAAGCACCACTACCGGAATCTCGAAGTGAAATACCGAGCCTTTGCCCGGCTCGCCGCCAACGCCGATCTCTCCGCCCATGAGCTCAACGTATTGCTTGCATATGGCCAGTCCGAGCCCCGTCCCCGCTTCCGTGGGCGGTCGTTCCCCCAGTTGCACGAAAGGAAAAAAGACGCGCTCCCTGTCCTTCTCGCGAATGCCGGGACCGGAATCCTCCACCTCGAAGCGCACTCGCACCCTTTGCTCAGAATCCCCTTTCACAATTCCGATTCGAAGAATTACTCCGCCTTCCCTGGTATATTTCACGGCATTCCCGATGAGATTGATCAGCACTTGGCGCAGCTTGCCGTGATCGACAGTGACATACCGGGGAAGATCCGGAGACCGCTCCACGGTGAAGCCAAAGCCCTTCTCTTCCGCCTGCGCATACATCAATGATTGTATTTGATGCACCATCTGGTGCAGATCGAGAGCAGACTCCTCCAGCTCGACGCGGCCGGCCTCGATCTTCGAGATGTCGAGCACATTGTTGATCAAATTCAACAGATGCTCGCCACTACGGGCAATGATATCCAGACTCTCTATCTGCTCCCCACTGACATTCGGGGCGTTCATCATCAGCCGGGAAAAGCCGAGCACCGCATTCAGGGGCGTGCGCAGCTCGTGACTCATATTGGCCAGGAATACGCTTTTCGCTCGATTGGCCGCTTCGGCGGCTTCTTTTGCAACCAGCAGCTCGGTAGTCCGCTCCGCGATAAGCTCCTCGAGGTGATCGTGATGCCGTCTCAGCTCATGCTGGGCCAGGAGCTGCTCGCGGTGGGCTTCGGCAAGATTTTCGCGCATCCTGTTGAAGGCATCCGCCAGGGTATCGATCTCATCGTAATACCGTTTCTTGTCGAGCTCCAGCGGGGCGTTCATGTCCGCGACATCGAAGGTGCGGAAATAGTCGGCGGCCACGAAGAGATGGCGGGTCACCAGGCGCTCGAACAGCATGAAGAGAAAGAAAGCCACGATGGCGACGGAAGCCGCCTGAAAGAGAAATATCACCGATATCCTGCGCAAGACATCATGGATCACCCTCGTCGAGTCCGCCTGAAGATAAAGACTGCCGAGCAGGACCTGGTGACCTTTGTGGGAGTGAGTCATCGGGATTTCCCGTACGATAATCTCCCGCTCCTTCTTTACCCCCGCTTCAACGACCGCATTGTCACTGTCCCGGATAGCCGCGTAATTGACGTAGGGAAAATGAAGTATCCCATCGACCTGTGCTTTGAGCCCCTGCCTGTCGAAGCCCCATAGCGCCGTGATGATCCCTTCCACCTGAACGTTCTTGACCTGCTCCATGGTCTCATAAATGGCTGCCACCCGGGAGCGGTAGTCCATCCAGGCCTGAATGAGCGTAAAAAAGAACGTCATGATCAAGCTCAAGAAAAAAACCTGTCCGAGCAATCGCCGTCCGATGCGCTTCTGGTGTCGTTTCCCGGCCTCGTTCATACTCACTCCTTGTCCAGTTGATCCAGAACGGAGCTCACGATGTGCTCGAATGTCCCGTCGCGCTTCATTTCCTGCATGGCCAGGGCCAGGCCCGGCACAAGGCTCGCATAGCGTTTGTTCAGGTACAGGAACATGTCACGCGTTGCAAGAGCCGGCTCAATTGCTTTCACATCGCCCATTCCTCTCTTCTTGATAAGAGCGTTTCCCTTGATGCGGTCGAACACCACCAGATCGACCCGTTCATGCATCAGAAGACTGAACAGGGCGTCAGGGTCCCTGACCTTTGTCAGCGACCGTGCTCCGACGATATTGGCTTCCAGGATCTTCCAGCCGGTCACGATTCCCACGTCGTACGGCTTCAGGCTTTCCCAGTCGCTGATCCGGATGGCCGGATTCATCGTGAAGACGACGAATTCATATTCACAGATCTTTTCCGGCACCATGACGAGGTTGGGGTATATCTTATCGATTCCCGCAACGCGGACAAAGATGCCGTCGTCAATCCCCTTGTTGGCGTTTACAAGCGCCCGCTCAGCCGGCACCACGACGAATTCCATCCGCAGCCCCCCGCGCCGGAAGGCTTCGTCGATGATCCGGTCATTTATGCCGGTCCCTTGCAGCGTAGCCCTCGGATAGATGTCGTCGGTGCTCAGCCGCAGAGCCTGACCGCATTCCGCCCTGGAGCAGAAGAGAAGAATAATCGCCATGCAGTAACATAATGGTCGCATGTTCAGCTCACCCCTTGAGCAGGCCTCTTACACGAACAGGAGAATATTGGATGCGGCTAGCCTTGAAAACAGGATTATACCCAGCTATCAAGAGACCGTACTACGCGTTCTGTAAAACGCTTGACCTGAGTGTCGGTCAAAGACTCACTTTTGTAAAGAGAAAGCATCTCGAGCTTGCATTTCGGTGCACATGCCTGAAGAAGAGCACTCTTGATGACCTTCTTGACGGGTTGTCTCATGACCAGCAGATCAACCCACCAGGGAGACCCGAGTGTCGTAACAACCAGCATTCTCCGAAGGTGAAGCAATTTGGGCTTGATAGGACCGTAATCACTTGCATGATCATAAGCAATGCCCGGCCCCCATACGCGGTCCAGCCACCCCTTTAGAATGGCGGGAAAACCGAACCACCAGGTGGGAAAGAGCAGCACCATGGCTTCAGCGGCGAGCAGTCGCTCCACTTCGCCCTGGACGGCACTGCAATCGTATGGCATGTGGTAGTAACTTTGGCGCTCGACAGCGGTGAGTACAGCATTGAAATTGCCTTTATACAGGTCTTCGACAACAACCTGATGGCCCGCGGCATTCAGGGCTTCCACGGTTCGTGCCGCCAAGGTTGAGCATAGGCTTTCTGCTAACGGATGAGCGATAACCACAAGACACTTCATATATTCCTCTCCCGGGGCGCATCCCGGTAGTGCTTCGGCCCGAGGCATAAGCTGCCGAAGCCGGTACCGCGCCTGTATCTCGTAACCTGGCAAAAATCGATCAATTTCAGCATCAAAACGAAAAGAACGGCTCTCGATGGATAGGACGATAGGGTAGATCAGCAAGAGGTTGTCGTACTTCGCTCGCTCACCGCGGCTATCCGCATAAGAGGGGACATGTTCCTCCCATTCGTCGTATCCCTCCTATTCCTCGTTCCAGCGCAGAGCATGGGAACGAGGAATAGGAGGAATGTGTCCCGTCTTATGCGGGTAGCTATCTGAATTATCCCTGCAACAAAAAGTCGATGGGGCGCTCCTCAGATTTCTCGCTACGTTCTTACGTGGCAGTGCAAACCGGTCTCCCCTTGCAGGGTTATTGATTCGAAGACGCCGTAGGGCTCACGGCATCCGCCACTCGCGAGAAAATGGCGGCGTAATGAGGATTGTAGTATTTCTCCGCTTTGAATACGTTGGTTACGATCACCGTCATGGTGCCCGGGGTTTCCGCTTCGGACGAAAGGAGGACCGCGCGACCTCTGGAATTGGTCGTTGCAAAGTCGCTCCCCTGCAATACACCACCCCAGCGTACGGATACAATGGCATCGGGAACGACGACCCCTTGTTCATCTCGCACGACGACGACAGTCCGGGCTCGATAGGTGCCCTTTTTCGTTTTCCTGAGCTCCATGGTAACGTGTCGCACGAAGATTTCCCCTTCCGCTGAGCCTCCATCCACATGGAACGCTTGGGCACGGTAATTGAGCAAGCCACAGACCGCCCGGTTGGCCTGCTCGGAGGTAAACTCCCACATGCACAAATCGTCCGTGTAGTCCATGTAATTGTGGATGGGATCGGGAGAGCCACAGCTCGTGGTCGCCACACAATCAAAGTGTGCTTCTTTTTCGGGGTTCGTGTCGGCGATGAGATCTCCCTCTGTGTACCCCAGACCGCATCCTCCCTCGAAGGTATGAAACAATCCCAGATAATGCCCGATCTCATGGGTCAGGGTTCGACCTTGATCGTAGGGAGCCTCCCCTTGATTCCTACCGCCACAGGCGGAGTACAGCACAACAACACCGTCATACACCGTGCCGGTCGATTCCTGCGGAAAAGTCGAATATCCCAGATAACCGCTCGCCGTATTGACATAAATATTGAGAAAGCGGTTTTGATCCCAACCCAGGGCAGACTTATAATCGACTTCATTTTCATCGTCGAACCATCTGTTATTGGCCGTACGGGTGATGCCCGCCAGCTCAAACCGGACGTGGACATTGAATCCCTGCTCACCGAGCGTACCGGCAAGAGCCTGATAATCCTCGTTGAGCACCTCCACCTGTTTGTAAATACGGGAATCCGGAATGTTTCCCGTACCGTTGGTCTTGTGAATCACATGAAAGACGATGGGAATTACATAGGTTTGTTTGGGCCAATACAATTGCTGAATGATTGTCTGGCTGAAGGAGCAATCGGCCACGTTATTCACACCGATATTGGAAGTCATGGAAGTCAATTTTCCAGGCTTGGCTCCGCAACGTCTCCCCTGCGTGATGAACTCCGCGGACCGGTAGTACTCCGTCATGTTGCCGAAGGTCTTGAGACCGAGCTCAATTCGCCCGTCGTCCGCCACATGGAATACCGGATCTGCCGCCACCGCAGTTCCGACAACTCCCATAAACAGAACCAACAGAACCATGACGATGCGTTTGAGCAAAAGTGAATGGACCATTTCTTCCTCTCTTTCTGGACACTAGTACTGCCCGGTTGAAGCTATACTCCGAACGCCGGAGACGCGGATTCCCTATCAACTACAGGAAGCGGTATCAAAGCTCCCTCTCCTTTGAGGGGGGAGGATTGGGATAATAATGTAAGTCTCTGCAATAGTGACAATAAATCACTTCTTCTAAGGTGTTTTGGATAGCATCTCTCGCGGATGCTGTCAAGAATATTTGCCTGCCGATGTCCTGGCAAGCGTAGCGTGATCAAAACAGGCGCAGTCAAATACCTCCGGCAAAGCCGGAGGCTTGAAAATGTGGACCGCTCAAAGCGGTTGTAAACCATTGGCCACCTAAAGGTGGCAAGATCCGCTACTCAAACATGTGCAGTTGGTCGATCCTACGATCTTCTGCTTCTTGCTTCTTGATGTATTCACGGATAGTTTCTTCGTCTCTGCCTACCGTGGATACGAAATATCCTCTGGCCCAGAAATTGTGGCCAGTGAAGTTCTTTCTCTTTCCGAGGAAGCTCCTTGCGATGTGGATGGCGCTCTTTCCTTTGATAAAACCTACCACCTGCGCAACGCTGTATTTGGGCGGTATGCAGATGAGCATATGAACATGGTCTACCATTAAGCGACCTTCCAGTATCTTGCTCTCTCGCTGCATCGCAAGCTCTCTGAGAATTTGGCCCAAATGCTTTCGGAGCTGTTCATATAAGAGTCTTCTTTCGGTACTTCGGAATCCACACTACATGGTACTTGCAGTCCCAGGCGGTGTGGTTTAGACTTTGGTATTCATCCATACGGAAGCTTTCCTTTCTGTAAACTTTGAGCGGTTCACAGGAGGTAAGCTTTCGTATATTCCCGTAAATGTCAAACTCTGGGAGTCGCCCGGCAGAGCCGGAGGTTTACCTATGATTAATTAGTGCAACAGTCTCCAGCATCGGCAAAAAGGGTGATGCATATCTGAATATTGAGGGATGCCCTCCCGGCCGGGCGGTTGGATATGTTGCCCGCAGATCTATGGCAGGAGACAAGTATCAGGTCGGCGATGTGCGTTCTTTCCGTATTGCTGGAATAAGAATGAGCTCCGGTTCAATGGTCGTCGAGTGTAAGCCGGCACCAGCTCAATAGTGCAAGTCGATACCGGTCGAATACGAAAGTGGCTAGAATACATCGCAGTAAAGGAAATAATGTCCGGGTGTCAGGGTCTGGCATTCCCAAGCTTTGTTGGGTTTTCTGCCATGAGTAGCGTACCGGTCAGATTCGGTATCTGCGCCGGTGAACAGATCACCACAACTTACGATAGGAGGCACAACCATGAGCAGTCTATCAACCATCCTGTCATCACCACCCCCACGCACCATAACCGAAGCGTTGCAGAACTGGCCCGAGAGGGAATACCGGGAGTCTCCGAAGGACTGGAGGGACCAGGTGTTTTATTTCCTTCTCCCCGACAGGTTTTCAAACGGAGAAGAACGAGCCGACCGCCTTTTGGATGCCGACCTCAGCACTCCCAAAGGAGTTTCGCGAATAAAGGAGATTCGCGGACCCGGCTGGAGGTGGGACAACTGGCAGTCATCCGGCGCGGAACGTTTCCAGGGCGGCACGCTCAAGGGCGTTCAATCGAAACTGGGGTACCTCAAAGAGCTCGGGGTTACGACACTATGGCTCGGTCCCATTTTCCGGCAGCGCGTGGAGCTCGACACCTACCATGGCTACGGAATACAGAATTTCTTCGATGTCGATCCCCGATTCGGCACGAGACAAGATCTGGTCGATTTGGTCGATGCAGCCCACGCCCCCCGGTATGGTATGCATGTCGTGCTGGATGTCATATTCAACCATTCGGGAAGCAACTGGCTGTACGATGGCGGTACCGGGAATATGTACCAGCCGCCGTACCGCAGTCAAGGAGGCTATGAGCCCGTTTGGCCTCGAAACGGCTACGGCTCGGCTATTTACGATAGCTCTCGGGCGTTAAGCGGCGACGACTACGTCTGGCCCCAGGAGCTCCACGATTGCCGCAATTACCTGCGTGCGGGCAGTGGCAACCTCGGCGCTGGCAATATCGATGACGAACAAGCAGAGCACAAGCGAACCGATTTCTGCGATCTCCGTAAATTCAATCTTTTTTCCGACGATACACTCAGGGCGCTGGTGCTTTCCTACCAGTACTGGATCGCCTTGGCCGATATCGACGGGCTCCGGATAGATACCTTCAAACACGTCACCCAGGAACAGGCGAGAAACTTCTGCAACGCGATCAAGGAATATGCAGAGATATTAGGCAAGGATTTTTTCTTCCTCGTTGCTGAAGTCGCTGGGGGCAACGGCCCGGAGGATCGCTATCTGGACGTGACCGGGCGAAATCTCGATGCCTGCCTTGACATTGGAGAGCAACGGGAAACCATCTGCAGCGTCAGCAAAGGATTGCAGCCCGGTTTGCAGTTCTTTTCCGGTTTCTGCTACTGGGACCCGGGAATGGGCTCGCACCGCAACTATGGATCGAAGCACCTGAGCATCAGCGACGACCACGATCATGTTTTCGGTCAGAAGATCAGGCTGTCGGCCGATGCATCCAATGATCACCAGGCAGCGGCCACAGCCGCTCTGCAGTTGTTCAGCCTGGGTATACCCTGTGTCTATTACGGTATGGAACAAGGCCTGGCAAGCGGTGCCGAACCGGAGGAGCGCAAGTATATCTCCAAATGGGGATCTCATGACTGCCTGCTTCGTGAAGCGATGTTCGGCCCCGAGCATCCGCGTGCTTCGGGGTATCCCGGCACGCAAGGGGCGATCGACCCCGATAAGATGGGGTTTGGTCCGCACGGTACAACGGGATGGCACGTTTTCAATACAAAACACCCGATTTACACACGTGTTGCCCAAATGACAAAGGTCCGCAAAGACTTCCTGCCATTGCGCAGGGGGAGGCAATATCAGCGGGAGACAGCATTCCTCTGTTACGGTTTTGGCTTGCATTCTTCCGGCGAAATTGTCGCGTGGTCGCGTATATTCGACGATCAGGAGATACTCGTTCTGGTCAACCCTCACGGGACAGAGCCCAGAGGCGCCAAAATCGTTGTGGATCACCGGTTGTCGGCCGCAGGCATGAAAGTCATCCTGAATACCGATCCGGCGGCTCCGCCCTCAATGAGAACCGGAGCACTCCTCGACGTAGATCGAGTGGGTGGCATTTCCTGCATTTCCATTGACAGGTGGCTATTGGGTCCCTCGGAGGTCATGGTCCTGGGCAACCAATCCGCAATCGATGCAGCTTCGGGAGCAGGTAGTCCCCAGACATGAATTTGCCCGGCGGTGCTCCCTTGAAACCATCCCCCTTTTCGGAGCGCAATCCCTTGAGGAGGATGGCTACCGAGAAGTCTAACACGTTTTTTGCAATATTGTTGAAGGCGTATTGTTGCCCATGCCGAAGGCAAGAGGTATCCCTCTTGTGCTTCGCACCCGGGCAACGAGTTGCCCGGGCATCCCCGCGGAACATGACACCGTGGGAGCGGCTTGTAGCCGCGATAGGTGTCACGGATCATGTTGGTACCCAACGCTGCAAAAGAGAGGAAGCCCCGTCTGCTGCTTTTTTCCGTTTGAATTGCATGGTTGGTAAGATAGAATCAAGGAAGAGATAGATCTGGAATTCGAGCGACATGAAAGGAATCATGGCTTGGCTCCGATAAGCAAAGCTCCCTCAGGCGGGCTTTCACGATCTGGATCAAACGGGTCCTCCTTCCCGGAAAGCTTCCGGGCCTGGAGCTACCGGAGGTACAGGACCTTCAGGAGGTAAGAAACATGTTGGCCGAACGTGTGAAGAGCTGGACCGAGGAATGGAAACGGCAGGGGCTGGAGGAAGGCCGGAAGGAAGGCCGGAAGGAAGGCATATCGCATTTGTTGAGACGTCAACTGGAGAAACGCTTCGGCGTCCTGCCCGAGGAAACGATCGATTTCCTTGCCAAGGCCAGTCCGGCCGAACTGGAACAGTGGGGAGAGAATCTTCTGGATGCTCACGGCCTGGAAGAAGTTTTTCGGAGTTGAGCGCCGTTGCGCCGTTGTAGTCCGGGCAAGTAATTGTGAAGACAAGTAGGGTTCCCCCCAAAGTAAAGACGAAAAATGGGCTAAGTTACGCTTTTCACCTTTCTTCTGAATGCCGCGGTTGACAGACGGATCACCGATCAGAAAATTCCGGAATCTGCAAGGTTGGGGTTTGTCTATTTCGCACATGCGTGCTTCACGCGATGTGCAGCTTTCTCTGCTCCATGTTGCTCACTTTTGAGCACATTTCAGGAAACAGCAATATTGTACAATACAGAGATTGTTTGGCTGGGCTATGCTCCTTTCACAAGCGGCAGTCTGAATGTCTTTTTGGTGAAAGGAGAGCAGCATGGAAACACAACGGATTTCAGAATGCATGGCGAGCGGATCGATTACATATGTGGATAGGGATGACCAGGTTGAACAAATTCAATGGGTTGCACATCCCAAGTTCAAAGGTGTCTACTTGAAGCATCTGATCAAAGGCGTGGATACCGACGGAAAGCTGAGCTGCCATCTGGTGAAGATGGATCCAAGCGCCGTTTTGGAAGAGCACATTCATGAAAGTCAGTGGGAGCTTCATGAAGTCATGGAAGGTCAGGGAGGCTTTATCCTGGACACCAGGGAGAGCTCATACTACCCTGGACGCATGAGTATAATCCCCAAGGGTCTGAAACATAAAGTAATTGCAGGGACGAACGGGTTGGTGCTGCTTGCGAAATTCTTCCCCGCGCTGTTGTAGAGCTTCGGAAGAAGGCGGACTTTTTGTCTGTACTAACGATTGCGGCGGCGGAACAACTGAAAGGGGGTATTGATGAAGAGGAGAAGTCCTGAAACCGTTCGTTTCATCTGCCCCCCCGACATGCCGTACGTGAACGCTGTCCGTGGCACCGGCGTGACCAATGAATTCCATCGTCATGCGCATGAAAAGCTTTGTATAGGAATCGTGCGGCAAGGGGCTCGAGTGATTTCGCAAGCAGGCATGTCGGAAATCATTCCCGAAAATGCTCTATTCGTCATCAATCCTGGTATGGCTCATACTTGCAAGCCCGGATCGAGGGAAGGACACGATTACCTGGCACTCTGTATCGACACGGAAAAGATAAAGGACATAGCTTCACAGATCTCCGGAAAAGCCGGGAGTGTTCCGTATTTTGCAGGCACTCTTCTGTATGATACGGAACTGACCTGGAAAATCCGTCACCTCTTTTCGCTCCTTACACATCCCGATCCCAATCCCATCCTGGCAAGAGAGTCGGCTTTCGTTTCGATGCTTTCCACATTGATGACGCACCATGGAGACAGGCCTCCAGCTCCCCGCCGGATGGGCTCCCAACAGGGTTTGATTAATCGCGTCCGCGACTTTATCAAGATGCATCATTCTGAAAACCTCTCCCTTGACCAATTGGCAGAGGTAGCCTCCTTGAGCTCCTTCCATTTTCAACGTCTATTTCTCAAGAGCACCGGCGTTTCACCTCATGACTATCTCATGCAGTGCAGAATCGAGAAGGCCCGGGAGCTTCTCCTGAAAGGATACAGCATAGCCAGTGTAGCCCTCGATACGGGGTTCGTCGATCAGAGCCACTTTAGCCGCTCTTTCAAGCGTGTCATCGGGACTACACCGGGCAGGTACCTTTCATTGCCTTGAGGTTTTCTCGAAGTGCACAAGTGAATCCGGGAAGTATCCCTCCGGGACTTGTCAACGCTCACCATTATGAATGCACCTATCCCGACTCGCTTTGAGTCGAGGATAGGTGCATTTGTTTTATGCAAGCAGGCCACTGAACGAACCAATGAGACACAGCTCCATCGGCAAGAAAAAAGATTGACATCACTAGACGACCGGTCTACTATCGCTCCTGAAGCTCGGTATCAAGAAAGTGGGCTCACATGGCAATGGAGAACGTGAATGTAACCATCAAAGGAAAAAAGGAAAAAGGAGGATTCCCATGTTCTTGTTGAACACCGTTTCCGAAGGCGATGCCCAAGGCAAGATCAAGGAGGCATACAACATGTTCCCCGGCCCGGTGCCGGCCCCGCTGCTTTTGCTCAGCGCAAGCCCATGGATGTTCGACCGGCAGGTCGGACACATCCAGTACTATATGGGGCACAAGACTTTGAGCTTTCCGCTCCTGACCGCCATACGCTTCATCAGCTCCGAGGGATGCGGCCACGAGTTTTGCCTGGACTTCAACCGCCGGATGCTCATGCAAGCAGGCATGAGCGCCGAAGATATCGAGACCATGAAAGCGGACCCGTCCACGGCCCCGCTGGAGGACAAGGAGCAGGTCATGCTCGCCTTCGTGGCTAAGGCCCTGAAAGCACCGAAATCCGTATCTCAGGCAGATATCGATGCGCTCCGCGCCGAGGGCTGGGCGGATTCCGACATCCTCGATGCCCTGGCGCATGGCGCACACGTTATTGCCAACGCAGCGATCTTCAATGCCTTGAAAAGGTAGTCCCTCAGTCGTATTTTGCAAAGAAATGTCAGTAAATCAGGTCATTGCAAGCTCAATGAAGCGCCGTGGGCAAATCCGCTTTGCGGGGATTTGCCCCACGGTTGTGCCGAAAGATCGGCCATAACGAATTCCGCCCTGAAGACGGGCACCTGGAAAAGATCATAGCCAATCAGATAGAACCGTCGGGCATCGGAATGTCCTACGGCGAGCCGCGCCAGATCGAGGCCGTTATGCGAAACCGGGATGGTCCTGATTTCCCGGTTAAGGTCAAGCGGCTCGTTCCGCAGACTCTCCTTCAACCACCAGTTGCCGAACATCTGACGGTCGTCCGTAGCGATGAATCCGGCAATATGCCGGCGCAGGTCCATCACATCGAGAACCGTGGAGCTTCCCGGATAGATGATCTCCACCAGGTTGGCATCGTCGTAGGTGTCGCCTGCAGGAAGATCATTTTTGAATACGCGAACCGAATTGAGGTGGGCTGCGGCCGGCAAAGATACCTCTTCCCAGCGGTGAATTTCTCTGCTGACCAGTTCAGGAACGGAGGCGATCTCTTTTCCCCAGAGCTGTTCCCGCTCACGGGTACCCGGCAGGGACCCAATGCTTTTGAGCAGCGACAAGGCGTTACCTGTCCCGTCCACATCGCTCCCCGTGGCGGAGGTATAGATTGCGAACCCTCCGTCGGCCGGGCGGAACAATCGGTATCGAGAAGTCACACAAGTCCGCATAGCCGTGCGGGCTGCTTCTTTTTCGGCCTCGGATAGCCGTGGCCATAGCAACCCGGTGATCAATCCGGCTCCATGAGACTGGGCCAGGCCCCAGTCGTGCTGCTCCGTCGGGTTATCAGGGATGGGCGCGGTCAGCGACTCCAGAATATTCCGAGCCAGCACATCGGCATGACGGAGCGGGTATTTTTCGCTCCGGTTCTCGCCCCGCTCATTGAGGACAAGACCTTGGAGGATGTGGTAGGTGGAGTTGACGTCACGTTGTTGCCACCACTTTTCCGGGCTGCCGATACGAACGCCCCAGTAGCCCGTGGCGGGGTCCTGAGTTTCGTAAAACCATTGCTGGAGCGTCTCCTTCCACTTGCCGCCGAACTGATGGACTCCCAGTTTCTCCAGAGTATCGAAGTCGGCCAGTTCGGAAACACCCGCTACGTAGGGCCCGACTGGGGCCATTTCGGCCCATCTTTCCTTGATGTAGAGCAGAGGGCCCAGGTAGCCCTGAAGATGTTCCGGTGTTTGAATCCAGTCGAGGAATCGGAGGGGATATTTGAGCTTCAGCGGCCGACCTGTCTTGTGGGCCAGTTCATTGAGTGCAAGAATCACGTTGGCGGTCGGGGCATAATAGGTAAACAATGGGTAGCTGGGATCCATGAAGGCACCAGTATCCGGGTCCTGGCGTTGGAGCAAAAAGTCCATCTGTTGCGCGGGAGATGCGCCTTCGGGCATCTTGACGAGCCCCCGCGTGCTTTCCATCTCGCTCGCTATGCGCCTCAGGGTGGAGTATGCTTTAATGTAACTGCCTTCGTTGAGGTAGTAGATGACGGTCAGCATCTTGAACTCGAATTCGCCCATGTAGAAGCCCTGGGCTTTCAGCTCCGCATTCCGCTCAAACAGAAGCGGTACCCCCTTGATAGCAGAGCTGACGGAAAAACTGACAGCCAGCCCCGCAATTAAGACCACAACCGACAGAGCGATCAGAATGCGCTTCAGCCAGGCATATTGCCCTTTATTCAACGTATGTGCTTGCATGCTTTCCTCCCGGATTGTATTGTCCGATTTAGATTTCTCTTCAATGTCAATGTCTTTTGTCAACAACCCATGGGTCCCGGTCACCATGCGAGCTTGAGCTCCAGACGGCCGAAGGGTGTGTTGTCAAGGTCCATGTCGGCTCTGTCTGCATCGGAAAAATCGAGCTCCCGGCCAAAGGCGTATCCTCCGGAAAGACATAGTCCGACAACACGAGTAAGGGGGAATTCGACTCCGGCGAGCGCCTTGTAATCCGTGTAGCTTATACTGTCGGCGCCCAAAGACTTATCGTGCAGCTCATAGGTATCTCCACTGGATAGCTGGACGCCGAGGTAGTACTCCGTTCCGTTGTTGGGCTTGAAGACAACCGTGCTGCGAGGGATTCCCAGGTTGAAGGTCCATTGCTCCGAAGGCCGGTACTGAACCCTGACGATGGGAACAACGGGTGAGTCATCATCGCTTCCCTTGTACTTAGCTCCTCCAATGAGGGTTAACCGGCTGGACACTCGATAGCGCGCATAGAGGGTAGCGCGCAGACGGACGTCGTCCATATCGATTTCTTTGAAATCGCTGCTGAGCCCTGGTGCCAGGGTGAGGCCCAAGGTAAGATCATCCGTTACCTCGTAGCTTCCTCCGAGGGACAGCGAGAGTGTATGCAGTGATTCAGGAAGCAGCGCGGATTGAGGCGCGTCGATGTTCAACAGGCAATAAGACAGCCCCGCGGAGAGATACAGACGGGGATTCAGCCTGAACTGCCTGCCAAGCTCGAATTTTACCTCCTCCATCGCAACGTTCCCTTTGCCACCATCGATGCCGCTGTCGGGCAGCCAGGTAGTCTCGAGGGAAGCATTCCACCGAGGCGGCTGCACCGGCTCGGTAAATTCATGGGTGCCATCGTCTTGTTGTACGACACGAGGCTTTTCCGAAGCCGGCGAATGGGAAGCCGCGGCTATAACGACCAGTAAACAAAAGAGAGAAAGGCAACGGCTGATTTTCAAAATTGGGTTTATCCTCCTGATTTCTTTGCTCCATTTAATGGCATCCCGTCATACGCGATCTTCGCATTTCGCTCTTTCCCCGTATGGGTGCCCCCTTGCGCCTGACTCCCCTGGTCGTGTCCCACCCACACCGAGTGATCTACAAGGCCGAAGTGCCTCAGCGTGTGGGCAAGGCCAACCGCGACTGGACTTCCCCACGGATGCTCAGTAACGGTGTCCCACTGGATGTGTATCAGCAAGTCGGTTTCCAGTGAGGCGTAACGATAGAGCTCCACACTCAGGATGCCGGGCGTCCTCCGCACATCCTCCACCATGCACGACACTCGACAGGCAAGCGCACTTCCCTCGCTCACCGGCGCACGAAGCCTGATCTGCTCCATCCATTTCATCGGTACTGTCCTTCCTGGCTGGATTCGATCTTTTCCCATTGCCCGATCCGTGCCATACTTTTCGTTTGGCTTGCAGCCACACTTTCGTGTTCCCAAGGAAGCTCGTGATGTGATATTTGGTACGAGAGAATGCGATATGTTGCACTTGGCCACTGGAAATTCCATATATGGTACCTGAGCTGAGCTCATGATTCCGGATCTGAGTCTGATGAAGGGGGAGGGAAATGGCTGGTGCATTGAATGGGAATGATTTCTTCCATGAGGCCACTATCAGGATTTGCGGAAGTCTCGAAATAGAGGAGAGCCTCTTCAACTGTTGTAGTTATATCCGCAATTTCATCCCGGTTGAGGATGCTTACCTGGCATACTACGAGCGCGATCTCTCAGCCCTCAGGCTCTATGCCATGGCAAACGAGGAGAGTGGAAGGCGTATCGATCTTCATGTCTCGCTGCCACCTGAAGTACGTGCCTATGTCGAAAAAAAGGGGGAGCCCGAAATATCCATGGTGAATGAAGTGGGCGATCATCCCGTCCTAGGACAAATATCCAAAGCACTGGCCGAGCCCGAATTTTCCGCTCTTATCATGCACTTGAACCTGGGGAATGCAAAAGTGGGTACCGTGGCTTTTGCCGCACGCGGCAAGAACCGGTATTCGCCGGATCATCTCAGATTGTTCGCAATGCTCAAGGAGCCGTTCGCCATCGCCCTCTCGAATAGCCGCAGATACCAGGAAGTGCTCGATCTTCAGGAGCTTCTGGCAGACGATAACAGGTACCTGAAAGATGAGCTGCGCCGGGCGGCCGGTGAGGAGATCATCGGAGCGGATTTCGGTCTCAAGGGAGTAATGGAAATGGTGAGGCAGGTGGCTCCCCTGGCCAGCCAGGTCCTGCTGCTCGGAGAAACGGGCACGGGCAAAGAGGTCATAGCCAACGCGATCCACAGCTTCTCACCGAGAAGCGAAGGCCCATTCATCAAGGTCAACTGCGGCGCCATTCCCGAAAACCTGGTGGACAGCGAGCTGTTCGGACACGAGAAAGGCGCGTTTACGGGGGCACTGTCTCTTAAGCGAGGCCGTTTCGAACGGGCAAACGGCGGAACGATCTTTCTGGACGAGGTTGGAGAGCTCTCTTCGGAGGTGCAGGTAAGGCTCCTTCGGGTGCTGCAGGAAAAGGAGATAGAGCGAGTTGGCGGCACCGAGCCCGTAAAGATCGACATCAGGGTCATCGCCGCAACCCATCGCAGTCTTGAACGGATGGTTGCCGACGGCCGGTTTCGTGAAGACCTGTACTATCGGCTGAGGGTATTTCCCATCGCTATCCCGGCACTCCGGGAGCGCAAAGCCGACATTCCCGCCCTGGTGCATCACTTCATGCGCAAGAAGGCCCGTGAAATGTGTCTTCCCGGCATACCGGTCCTCGCCCCCGGCGCCATGGACCTGCTCATGGCCAGCCCCTGGCCCGGCAACATCCGTGAGCTGGAAAACGGAGTGGAACGAGCTCTGATTCTGGCCAGAGGCAAGCCCCTCACCTTCGATGAGCTCGCTTCGGCATCCGGCCGTAACGAGCCGGCAACCTTAAATACCGCAAAGGAAGAAGTGCTCAGCCTCGACGAAGCCATGTCCTGCTACATCCGCAAAGTTCTGGAGCTCACCGGCGGCAGGGTGGGAGGAGAGGGAGGCGCCGCACGGCTGTTGGGGATCAAGCCGGGGACTCTCCGCCACAGGATGACCAGGCTGGGCATTCCTTTCGGCAGGAAAGCATCAGGCTAATTTTGTTGACATCGCACGAGCTTGAAGCTCTACTTTGAACGGGCACAATGTGAGCTTTGTGAGCTTTTCACCGCAGAGACGCCGAGAGCGCAGAGAAAACGCAGAGAATTGTTGAAATTCTTATAAAGCTCCTCTGCGTTTTCTCTGCGCTCTCGGCGTCTCTGCGGTGAAAAGCTCACAAGGCTCACATTGTGCCCGTTTGAAGTATCTTTCATCGGCATGGTTCAAAAAACTCTTGCTTTGGGTAACAGTTGGCACCGTCATTCCCGTTAACAATTGGTAGCTTCTGCCCGATGCCTGACCAACCGGAGCCAATCCTTGCGGATCATACCACTGAACGGACCGATGAGCTACCAGTAGAGGCGAAAGGATCGTCGACTTGAATCGCACAAACATTGAATCCGCGTTTCGGTGGTGACCCGAACACCCCTGGCGCCGCTTAGCGGGGTGAATCACTACCATTTCGACCTGGTCGTTCTTTGCATATCTCCCGAATATCGACTGCGGCGGGCCGTCCAGCAGCAGTCCTGTATCGGCCCCAAAAACATTGACTTAAGACCGTAAGGCGACCTCATTTTTAACCTAAGTCAGCGTCAGTTGCGCATTTAGCTTGGTTCGACCCTATTCGCCAACTATTGCCCGGCCCGTTGCCCGATGGCCTCAACTTCGCTATTGAATTTTTCAGGTTCTTCCAAAAAGGGAAAATGGGCGGAATGCTCGAACCATATCAATTTATTTTCCGGCGCCCGGATGGCCTGGAAGTAGCGCTCAGCCAACGTGGCCGGGGCGTTGTAATCATGCCGGCCGAGGAAGAAATAGAGCGGGACCCCCACATCTGTGATCTGTTTGGGCAGATCGGCGTAGAGCAGTTCCTCATAGCAGGAAGTCAAGAAGAACTCCATGCCCCACATGATCTTGAAGAGATCCCAGAAGGAATACTCTTTGGAATGGGTGTACATCTCCCCGGAAAAATATTGCTTGCCGAGCGGTGTTTTCTCCAGGCGGTCTTTGTCGTATATCAGGCCGTTGAATTCCAGGAGCCATTTGCCTTTGACCTGAAAAGCATGCATTAGCTTATCTTTCGCGTAAGGAGGGGGCCCCAATCGGGTCAGTTCGGTCAACGCTTCCTGGTTGTTGCGTTTCTTCGCTTCCGCCAGGATATAATCGTACCCCACTTTTTCATTCTCAACGAAGTTCACCACCTGGCATACCGCGATGTCGGCGTAATACAGGTCGGGCCGTTGTTTGACCGCGCCCATGGTGATGGCGCTGCCCAGCGACCAGCCCATAATGAATATTTTCTTTTGGTGAAACTCGTTCCGCAAAAGCTCGGTCAGCTCTTCCGTGTCGCGGATCATTTGGCCGAAGGTCATGTCTCGGGCATCTGGCTTATTGAAATAGGATTTCCCGGTTCCCCGGATGTCCCAATGCACCACCACGAAGTGCTGCTCCAAATCGCTGTTGCACTTGGACATCACCGGAAAAATACTCAGCCCCCCTCCTGGGATGATCAGCAGAATGGGATTGTTGCGGTTTGCGCCTCGGATAATAATGGTCTGCCGCACCCCTCCGAGGGTCACTTCTTTCAATTCGGCCACGCTGTCGGGTTGGACTTGACCGCGGGTATCTCGAAATTGCGGAGTAAACGTGGCGCAGCCCGATAGCAGTGAGACGGCAACGAAAAACAGCAAGGCCAGCCTGGCAACCCATATAGGTATGAACATCTGATTGCTTTCTCTACTTATTCGAGTCTCATGGTTTCGCACAATTGGCTCCCATCCATCATGGTTAAGGCATCGACAAAACAAGGGAACATCCATGCCTATTTGTCGATCTTCTTTTTTCGCCCAGCATTCCGTTGTTTCACTGTCCGCATCAAAGACAGTTCAAGAGATTCGAGAAACGAATTTGATCCTAATGCTCGGCCTTTACGCTCATGGCCGCGAACGCCAGCTTGAGCGGCTGGCCGAAGGGCCGCCGAGTAGCCGGTTCGCACGACAAATGTTGGAAGAACACGTGGTTGCCGGTCCGCTCGAGGCATTCGTTAGCTGCTCTACTCCTCACCCGGAAGTTCAATACTCGGAATCATAATCCGCAAAATACGTTTGACTTCACCGTAATTCTTGAGAGTGGCATCAAAGGTGAGCTCAATGGATGCGGACCTTCTTCCTCTGAGAGTTAGAGAAAAGCACTTGGGATTGAGGCTTGCCTTGACCACTTTAAAGTCCAAGCTTCTCTGAAATTTCGGCCCTCAACCCGGTATTTTCGTTTGCCGGATACATTGGACAATTGAAGCAGTCCAGGCCGCATGGTGAGGTCATTTGATGATAGTCCATTTAAGATCATCCTTTGGTGAAATCGGCTACTCACATAAGGCGGGACCCCTTGAACGGTAGGGCGGGGTTGCGTCCCCGCCACGCTCACGGCT
>Ga0074199_1001399_pt1 | contig 21512 bp, 15 predicted proteins | sample EPASupsiteSAE347_FD_64528 | JGI IMG/M metagenome (GOLD analysis project Ga0074199, IMG submission 64528) | Bioremediated contaminated groundwater from EPA Superfund site, New Mexico - Sample SAE3-47 | ecosystem: Environmental > Aquatic > Deep subsurface > Groundwater > Contaminated ... | reverse complement strand
GAGGGCGAACCTGCCTGCCACGCCGTAGCTTCTGAGCGAAGGGTGGCGGTGAGCCGATTTCAGAAAGGCTCGGCTCAGCCTCGCCCTCCAACTTCTCCGCAAAATTTTTATATGCCTGCCCAGCCACAGACCAGCCACGCGCAGCGCGTGGCCAGGGTTTCAACGGAACGATCTAACGCCATCCTGTCCTTCCATAGCCGCTCCCGCCTTCGCGAAGCCCGCTATGGCGGGCGTAGGAAGGTCGGCGACGGAGGAATTCCCTGTGGCAAGTTTACCCGCAGAGGTGGCGTCATTCGGCATGTTAAAAATTAATTCCATTCCGGATTTGACATTTTGGTAAAAAATGGCATAAAGAGCGGCCATGGGACAACAACTACGCATGAGATTAAAACGCCAGCGCCGGATAGGCTGGATTAAGCGCCAGAAAAAAGCGATTAATTCCAAGGCAAAACCCGCGGCCGTGAAAGCCGAAGCTCCGGCCAAGCCGCCCGAAGTGAAGTAAATTCTGCAAATTTACAGCAACTTCCCTTGCCGGTCCGCCGGCTTGACGCCAAGCCGCTGATAGCATAGTTCTGTCGCCTGGCGGCCCTGCGGCGTCCGTTTAAGGTAGCCTTCCTGGATAAGATAGGGCTCGTAGACTTCTTCAATCGTGTCCGGCTCCTCGCTGACCGAGACGGCCAGCGAATTCAATCCGACCGGTCCGCCGGCAAATTTGTGTACGATTGCGGCAAGGATGCGTTTATCCATGTCGTCCAGACCGAACTTGTCAATATCCATCATCTCCAATGCCCGGTCAGCCACCGTTTTTATGATTTTATTGTCGGCCTTCACCTGGGCATAATCGCGCACGCGGCGGAGCAGATTATTGGCAATCCGCGGCGTACCCCGCGCCCGGCCGGCGATCTCCGCAACGCCGTCCTCATCCACCGCCACCTTGAGAATATGGGCCGACCTTTTCAGGATAAGCTTCAAGTCATCGGCATGATAATAATCAAGCCGGCAGGTCAGACCAAACCTTGAGCGCAAAGGCGAGGACAGAAGTCCGCTGCGCGTCGTCGCGCCGACCAGGGTAAATCGCGGCAGGGAGAGCCGCACCGAACGGGCATTGGGCCCCTGGTCAATCATGATATCAATCACGAAATCCTCCATCGCGGAATAAAGGTATTCCTCAACCGATTTCTGCATGCGGTGGATTTCGTCAATGAAGACCACGTCCCCCTGCTCAACGCTCGTCAGGAGACCGGCCAGGTCAGCCGGCTTGTCAACAATCGGGCCGGAAGTGGCCTTGACATTGACCCCCATGGCGTCGGCCAGGATATACGCCAGCGTGGTCTTGCCCAGGCCCGGCGGCCCCGAGAGCAGCACGTGGTCAAGAACGTCCTTCCGCCCCAGGGCGGCCTGAACGGCCAGCTCCAGGCGTCCCTTGACTTTTGACTGGCCGATAAAATCATTAAATTTGCGGGGACGCAGGCCCTGCTCAAATTCGGCGTCGGGCTTGTTTAATTCGGCGGAATAATTCTCTTTCATGATTGATTGTTTAACACCTTCCGGTCTGAAATTCAAGCCAATGCGTCAATTATATGGCTATTGATTCTTCAACTCTGTCTGTTATACTGCGCGCAATATGAGCATGGTATTGCCCGATGAATTTTGTGTCCATCTGCCCCTGATCTTCCTGGCCGCGGCATATCTGACGGCGGTTTTGTTCATCGGTTTGATGCCCATATTAAAAACTGCCGCTAAGAGCTCGCTTTTAAGGATATTACACGCCGTTGTGCTGATCGGCCTGTGCGAATATTTGAAGCGTTTTATCTTCCCGCAGTTCATCCATCCGATTAACGGCATTGAATTGCTGCTGGCGGCCTGGCTTTGCGTGCACCTCATCGTCAATTTATATCTCGGCCAGTTCCTCGCGCAAAGGCAGAAGGTCCCCGTCAGCCGCATTGTGCGCGACACGATCGGGGTCGTTATCATCGGCTTCTTTATCGTGCTCTTCCTCAGGAGTGTTTTGCACTGGAACCTGGCGGCCATTCTCACGCCCTCGGCCATCCTCACCGCGATTGTCGGTCTGGCCATGCAGGACACCATCGGCAATTTTATCGCCGGACTTTTGATCCAGGTTGAGAAACCGTTTGAAATCAACGACTGGATTGAAATTGAAGGCCAGCAGGGGCAGGTGCGCGAGTTGAACTGGCGCTACACAAAAATAGAAACGCTGGACCGCTATTACATGATTGTCCCGAACAGCAAAATCGCCACGCAAAAAGTGGTCAACTACAGCAAGCCAACCCCGATGGTCAACGAATACCTCTCCATCGGCGTCAGCTACGACGTCCCCCCGCTCAAGGTCAAGCGGGCCATTGAGTCCATATTGAAGAACAACCCCAACATCGCCAGGGATGAGCATGAAGGCGTATTCCTGCAGGAATACGCCGATTCCAGCATCGTCTATAAAATTAAATATGCCATCCGCGATTTCTCCATTCACCGGCAGGTGCGCGATGAGGTTTATTCGGCGATCTGGTATCAATTCCGGAAGCAGGCCATCCAAATCCCCTATCCCATCCGCACGGTCATCATGCAGAATGAGACCGCCCCGCAGGATGATTCAAAATTCATTGACATTTTAAGCGCCCTGCCGTTTTTCAGCGGCACAAGCCGGGACAGTCTGGCCGATCTTTTCCGTTTCGGACTGACCAGAGATTTTGAGCCTGCAAAAGTTGTCGTTGAAAACGACGCGGAAGGCGATTCCATGTTCTTCATTCTGGCGGGCGAATTCAAGGTGATGCGCGATGGCCGGATTGTGTCCACCCTCGGCCAGGGCGATTTCTTCGGCGAGATGAGCCTCTTGACCGGCGAAAAGCGGAGCGCGCGCGTGGAGGCCAAAGCCCAAGGAAAACTGCTGGAAATTGACCGGCATGCCTTCAAAATCCTGCTGGAAAACGAACCCGCGATCATGCGCCAGATTGAGGATGTGTTCAACCGGCGGATTTCGGCCAACAAGGAAGCCATGCAGGACAAAACCAAATGCGAGGAAATCAAACAGACTTTCTGGTCCCGTTTCAGGCGAATCTTCGGCCTTGAAAAAAACATTTCTTTAACCGACCAACAGGAGAATTATTCAGATGGCACATAAGGAATTGAGAATCGGCGTGATCGGCGCCGGCGGCCGGGGCGGCTTGGCAGGCCATGCTCACCAGCCAAAAAATGGCGTGCTTTTAACCGCGGCCTGCGATGTCAACCAACAGGCTTTGCAGAATTTTAAGGAAAAATACGGCCCGGATGTTTTTCTTACAAACGATTATAAAAAACTTGTCGCGCGGGACGATCTTGACGCGGTGTTCGTCACCTCGCCCGATTTTCTGCACGAAGAACAGGCCATCGCGGCCCTGGAAACTGGCAAGGCCGTCTACGTGGAAAAACCGATGGCCATAACGGTGGCGGGCTGCGACCGCATGCTTAAAACCGCCCGCAAAAACAAGGTCAAACTTTATGTCGGACACAACATGCGCCACATGGCGTTCACCGGCAAGATGAAGGAACTGATTGACAAGGGCGCGATCGGCGAAGTCAAGGCCGGCTGGTGCCGCCATTTTGTCTGCTATGGCTGCGACGCCTATTTCAAAGACTGGCACGCGGAGCGGTCCAAATCAACCAGCCTGCTTCTCCAGAAGGGCGCGCACGATATTGATATTTTGCACTGGCTCTGCGGCGGCTACAGCCGCATGGTCAGCGCCGTGGGCGGTTTGACCGTATATGATCAGATCAAGGACCGCCATCCCAAATCAGAACGCGGCGACGCCGGCTGGAGCCTGGAAAACTGGCCGCCGCTGAAACAGAAAAGCCTGAACCCGATCATTGATGTTGAGGATATTTCCATGATGCTGATGCAGCTCAACAACGGCGTTTTCGCCTCATACCAGCAATGCCATTACACGCCCGACGGCTGGCGCAACTACACCATCATCGGCACCGAAGGCCGGATTGAAAATTTCGGCGATGTGCCCGGCGAGTGCGTGGTCCGGCTGTGGAACAAGAGAAATTATTACCAGCCCTACGGCGACGAGCAGTTTTTCATCCCCAGCGACACCGGCGGACACGGCGGCGCTGACCCGCGCATTGTGAATGAATTTTTAAGCTATGTCCGGGACGAAACAAAGATAAAAACCTCGGCGGTCGCCGCGCGTTACAGCGTGGCCGCGGGCTGTTCAGCCGCCTACTCCCTGCGCCATGGGGCCAAGCCGGTAAAAATTACGGATTTGCCGAGGGATGTGGCGGACTATTTTGACCGCGATGTGATGCGGTAACAATATTGACGCCGCGGACAAAAGTATTTTTCTATCGTCTTAGCACCCACCCCCGCTTCGCGTTCCCCTCCTTGGAGGGGAACATAAATCTTTACCTTTGATCCCCTCCATCGGAGGGGTGGCTGAAAGCCGAGGTGGGTTCCAAATCGATTTTTGAAATTTACTTTATCCCCCGGATGACTTCACCAGCACGGCGGAATGTTTCGGAATAAGCGCCTGAGATTTCAACGCTTTGCCCGACCAGAATTCACGCCTTGATTTAAGGGCGCTTACGAGGCGGTATTCGCGCCAATTTATCTCCGCGCGCCAGACACCATCCGATCTTTCCAACTGCCAACGTTCAGCCGGCAGGGCAAAAGGCTTTGGTCCGCTTATCTCATTGGAGGATTTTATGGCCGGCTGCCAGAAACGGTTGACGTCATCCAGCAGTTTTTTCGCTCCCGGGGCAAGACGCGTCATATCGCCGCCGACTTCGCACATGCCGCCGGACATTAGCACGATCGTGGCCCAGGCGCGATTTTCGTCTTCGTTTAACGAATGGCACCAGCCGATGCTGTCGGCATCGGCCAGAAGGCTATCCCCCCTGTAAAACAAGGCCGACTCCGCCAGCCACGTGGCCGCGCTCCGCACCAAATCCCAGGTTCCATTTCCGATATCCAGTCCGCAACGGGATGCATCGGCAAACTGACCAAGAAACGGATTGCCGGCATTGGTCACACAGCAGGTCAGCAGGAAACCGCCGGCCGGCATAATGGCGCGGATATCGCCAAGGAATTCGTTGCGCAATTCAATGGCCGTGCGCGTGCGGTCATGAAATTGCATCCCGGGAACTTCAAAAGGCGGCGTCCAGAAATCCAATTTCAATCCCTTATAGCCCCATTCATTGAAAAGAATATCCCATGCCCGGCGGGTATAATCGCGCACTTCCGGAATGGAGTAATCCAGATACGTGTTGGGATGGATGAACTTTCTCCCGCCGGAGATTTTTTGCACCCACTCCGGATGCCTTCTGACCAGCGGACTATCCACGCCAACATGCGGCGTGCACCAGATCGCCGGTTTCATCCCGGCCTTTTGAATATCGGCGGCCATGCTTTTCATGCCGTTCGGGAAACGGGAGGGCTCATGCGGCGTTTTGAGCGCCGGGTCAAAAATATCAATCCCAAGGTAATGGGAAGCATACCAGCCGCTCCGCTTGTCCCACGGACGCGGTTTGAACCGCTGGTAACCATCGTCAATCATGATCCAGTGGACTTTATTGTTCATTTTTTTAAGGGCTTTGGCGTTGGAACGGATATAAGCCTCGTCAATATCGCCGTGCCCTTTGGGCCGGACATTATAGTTCCAGGACCCCCACACAATTTCTTCGCGCAAGACGCTTGTCCGCCCCGGGAAATCAATTCTTTTCCGCAATAAATCGTAATACGCGTCTATCATATCCGGCAGGGATTTGCGCCCGGTCAGGATAATCCAGCGTTCCGTTTCAAATTTTCCGCCGGACGCCAGGGGGATGGCGGGAATTCCCGAAAAATAATCGCGCGCCTCAAGCCTGATATTCCGGCCGGACGCGGCTATTTTCCAGACCGGTTTGCAGCGCTTCTGGGTGAGCGTTGCCATCAGGACCGCGCCGCGTTCCGGATGCATGAAAAAAATGCCGGGAAAGGGCGAGTCTTCCGAAATTCCGAATTCACCTTCCATGCCCGGGAGGGCCGCAAATAAACTGCCGGTATAGCAACTGTAACCGCCGAAATATTTTTCGGTCTTGAAAAGCTCGCTGTGCGCGACCGTCCAGCCGCAACCCGCCAGCTCAAGCATTCCGTCCGCGATCTCAATTTCAGAGATCATGACCCGTTGGCCGGAAAGATTTTCAAGCGTCTGCCAGATTTCAAGGGCATTGTTGGAAAGCCTTTGAAAATGCAGAGCATGCCGCAGGCCCAGATGAGATTTTGGCTTTAACAAGGCGCGGGAAAAGCCGCGGTCGGTTTGCATTCCCATGCGGCAATTTTCAAGAGCCCAGCCGCCCGAAGCGCGCATGCTCGCCCCTTGCCCGCCGCCAACGGAACGGAAATCAACTCCATTGCTGTCATTATTCATGCCCTCTCCTTTGTGGATTTTTTTTACTGCAGAAGGTGTTGTCCTACTGGAAATTATAGATGGTCCCGCTGAGGGTGGTTTCATACGCGCCCATATCCACGCTGCCATAGCGGATGCGCTGGACCTTGTCAAGGTCGCAAGCATTTGTCATCCAGGTTTCGTTTGAACCGGAATTGAGGCAGGACGAATTGGCGCTTAAACGATAGTTCCCGGCGGCAAAGTTTGCAAACTGCGGATCGTCAACAATAATTACCGCGCCCGTGAAGCCGGGGTTGGCGCCAACGCAGGAATACTGCAAGGCGTTGTAGTTTGTGGGTGCACAGACGTCAAAGACATCATTGGTGCCGTTGAGGCCGTTGGAATAAATGATGCAGGAGGAGACGGAAATCCGGGCCGCATTGGTGGCTTCCAGTCTTATCCCCGCCCCGGGCACGGGGGACTGGTTGCTGACAATCGTGCAGGAACTGACCAGGACCGTGCCGCACATGTCGCCGATCAATAATCCGCCGACATTGCCGTAGTTGGTGTTGTTGACAATCAGACAGTTACGGATCACGCCGCTGTTCGTTGAGGAGGTGTTTGAGCAGACGATTCCGCCTATATTCTCGCGGATCACACAATTGGACATGCAGTTGTTTGATCCTGAAAATACCACGCCGTTGGTCAGATTGCCGATAATGTCGCAATTGGCCATGTTATTCAATGAGCCGCCGGAGACCATGTTGACGCCATTGTTCGTATTGCCGGTAATGGTGGTATTGAACACGTTACAGACATAACCATAGCTTCCCCCCATATAAATCCCGCCCCCGCTGGCTGAGCTTGAATTGCGCGAAATCACGCAATTGGTTACGGTTCCGTGTTCAATGCGGCATCCGCCGCCGCGTTTGACCTGATTAAGGGTGGACGTGCAGGAATCCATGAGCCCGCCGAGAAGATAAACGCCGCCATACCCGCCCTTGCCGTCGTTGTTGCAGATCATACTTGACCTGATCGTGGTATAATAAAGATAAGCACCGCCGCCGTAACCAACGTTGCTGCGCGCGTAAAGAATATTGTTGCTGATAACACAGCCAACGATCTCGCATCCTATGATCCCATCGCCGCGCGCGATTATCCCGCCCCCTCTTCCGTAACCCGAGGAACTGCTCACGGCGCTGGTCACCACATTGTCGGTTACCCGGCAAACCATGACCGTGCAGCCCGGCCCCATATAAACGCCCCCGGCGCCGATATAACTCAAACTGTTGTCCAGCGTAAAAACGGTGTTATTGCGCACAATGCAATTGCTCATGAAGCCGCGGCCGATATGAACTCCGCCGCCGGCGACATAAGCCGCATTGGCAAAGACCGCGCCGTTGGTAAAGGTGAAGCCGGAAACAAAGGCGGAAGAGTTGCTTAAGAATAGACAGCGGTTGTTGGTGGTCGCATCCGGCGCGCCGGCCATAAACCCGCCGTTGACTATTGTTACCGCGGGCCCATTGGTGCTTCGCAGAAAAATATTGCTGACGACCACGATTTGATTGGTGAGCACGTAGACGCCGTTGGAGACCCAGACCGTGTCGCCGGCATTGGTGGCCGCCTCCACCGCCCATTGAATCTGGGTGGCCGCAATATCCCAGCTCGTATAGACCCCGCCATTGCCGTCAGCAATGGTTCCGGGTTCCACGACATAGCGGTCCTCTGCCAGCAGGACAAGGCCGCCCAAACCAAGAAAACAGATAAACGTCAAACCGCTTCGCTTGATGCTCATCAAGCGAGGCCGGTTCCCGCGCCAGTTTTTCATTGTCCAAAATCATAACGCTTTCCCGCTTCCTGTCAATACGGTAACAAGACCTGCATAATTTTGAAGAAGCCCGGCCCGCAACGGCAAGGCAACAATATGTTTGCAATCCAAAATGATCGCGGTAATAGTTTCTTCATTGAGAGGAGCGCATCCTGAAATGCAAGAAAAAAAACAAAAAGCATCTGAAACAGAAACGATCCGCGACGTGGTGCGCCCCTCCGCCATCCGGCCCGTGTTTGTGAGCGCGGACGTGGCGGAAATTACCAGGCCCTACGTGATACCCCGGCACCAGCACATGAATTATGAAATCATTTTTGTGGATCACGGACTTTATCGCTGCATCCACAATAAAATTGAGTTTACGATGGGCAGGGACGGATTGCTTATCCTCAAGCCCGGCGACTGGCATACGGATATTTTTGACGGGAAACCGCTCCGCTACTTTGGGCTGGAATTCACGCTTCATGCGGCCCCGGGCATGCCGCTTTCTATTTTCCGTGAAAATACGCCGGCGGAAAAACAACACTTCGCGGTCAAGCGGCCTGATTTTCTGCCGCTGATAGAAAAGGTCCGCCAGGAATCGCGGATCGGTGACTTTGTCTCGGCGCATATTCAGGACGCTATTGTCCTTGAATTTTTCTATCTCATGATCCGCGCCGTCCCGCGCGACATTCTCGCGGAGTGTTACGCGGCCACCTCGCGCGCGGCAAACTTCTCGGCCAGCCTTGTGGCAATCATCAATGAACAACTGACCGGAAAATTGAACATCGGCGAACTCTCTTCAACGCTCGGCGTCAGCGAAAGCACGCTGGCGCACAAATGCCGGAAAATAATGCATTGTTCACCCGCCCGCCTTTTCCTGCGGATCAAAATGGAGCGGGCCAGGCAGATGCTGACAAAGACGGACATGCTGGTCAAGGAAGTGAGCGATTATCTCGGTTTTGACAATCAATTCCATTTCTCCCGGGCGTTCAAACGCGTGTTCGGGAAAGCGCCTTCGGACGTGAAAAGCACCCCGCCCTCCTCCTGATCCGCAGTTCCTGCCGCCGCCCCTTTTCCGTTTGCAGAATTTGATACATAATTTACAGGCCGTGGTATTCCCCTCTTTCCGCCGCTTGTGTATATTGTTCACGTAAAAAATTTGGGCCTCTGCCGCCATGAAAAAAACGCTGATTTTTCACCTGATTGCCAACGCGCATCTTGATCCAGTCTGGCTCTGGGATTGGCGCGAAGGATTAAACGAAGGCATCATCACCTCGCGGACAATATTGAACCTGATGGATGAAACCAAAGACCTGACCTGCATCCGGGGCGAGGCGGCCATTTATCAGCACATTGAACGCTTTGATCCCCACACCTTCCGGCGCATCCAGCGTTACGTTGAGCAGGGCCGCTGGGACGTGGTCGGAGGAACTTATGTTCAGCCGGACATGAACCTTCCGGCCACGGAAACACTGCTCCGGCATTTTGTGCGGTCCAAAAAATATTTTAAAGAGCGCTTTGGAAGAGAAGTCAAGGTGGCTTGGGCGGCGGATGCTTTTGGACACAGCGCCGGCTGGCCGGAAATTTTTCATGCGGCGGAAATTACCGGATTTGCGTTCACCCGGCCTTTTGCGGCCCAATTGCCGCTGTCCAAACCCGCTTTCTGGTGGATCGGGGCGGGAGGCGCGCGGGTGATGGGTTATCGGCCATTGCTCGGTTCCTATACCCTTGAGCGATGCGGCATAGAGGAACGCCTGGATCTGACTTTGAAAGCCGCTCTGAAAAGCGACTTGGACAATGTTGGCGTGTTTTACGGTCTGGGCAATCACGGCGGCGGTCCAACCCGGAAACACATCCGGCAGATTGAAGCATGGGCGCAACGGCACCCGGAAATAACGGTGACCCATTCCGGCCTGCATCGTTTATTTGAGGCGCTGTATGACGAAATACGGCGCAAAGGCGATGATTTCCTGCCCGCATTTGAGGGCGAACTTAATTTCTGCCTGCGCGGCTGTTATGCCTCAATGGCAAAGCTTAAATTTGCCTATCGGGAAACGGAAGCTTTGCTGATGCAGACGGAACGGACCTCCGCAACGGTTCAGGCGGCTTTAAAAAAAGTCCCGCCTGATTTGAATGCGGCCTGGGATGGACTTCTCTTTAACACGTTCCATGATATTTTGCCTGGTTCAAGCATTGAACGGGCATGCGATGATCAACTGGCCTGGCTTGGGGGAGTGCGCCACCAATGCCGTGAAACCGGCGCAACCGCCCTTAATACACTGGCGGAGAATGTGAACACCACGGTTCCGCCGGTGAAAGACGACCATCCTTCGTCGGTCGCGTTCCTGGTATGGAATCCTCATCCCTATGAATATAACGGGCCGCTGGAACTGGAGGCGTCCCTGGATTATCGTCCGATTGAGGGCTATACGAGTGATGAAGTGCCGGTGGTGGTTCGTGATCCTGATGGCCAGCCGCTGGCAATCCAAAAGGCGGCAACCGAGCATGGATTGTGGCAAAACATGGCCTTGCGCAATCGGGTTGTATTTCCCGCAAAACTTCCTGCGCTTGGATGGAGCGTGTTCACCATGGGCTGGGAAGAAGGCGCAAAAACGACGAAAGTTTCCCATGGCGCTTCCGCGCCGAAAGACGGAGTGATTGACAACAATCTTTACCGGGTGACAGCCAAAAAGGGCAATAGCGGTATAAAGGTTTTTTATAAAAACAAGCCGGTATTCGGACCGGAAGGGATGGCGTTGATTACCGTGGACGATCCCTGGGGATCCTGGGGGGGGATGGGGGAACAACCGGCATCCTTGGATCTTTCCACAGTGCGTTATCGTTGGCAAATTACAGATGTGATGGTTTTGGAAAAAGGGCCGATGCGCGCCGCCTTGTGGATCAAAATGAAAGGCGGGACTTCGCAAATTGAGCAGATTATATCTCTTTTTGGCGGACGGGACGCGGTGGATTTCTCCACGCGGGTGCTTTGGAATGAACGCTCCGCGCGGCTCAAACTGGTAATGCCGGCCGGCGATCAGGCCGAGTTTGAAGTGCCGGGCGGCATGGTACGGCGGGGACCGTTGGGCGAAGTTCCCGGCGGACGCTGGGTGCGGGTGCGTCAAAATGACAGGAATTTTATATTTGCCAGTAACGCGTTGTATGCGTTTGATTGCCGAAAAAAGACACTACGGGCGACGGTCTGTCGGGCGAGCCGGTATGCGTCTGATTTTGGGAATAATGCCGATGAGGGGGCCTGGCGTCCGACGGTGGACAAGGGGGAACTACGGTTCAATTACGGAATCTCCTGCGGCGACAACGATCCTTGGCGCCTTGCCGACGAATTGGAACAGCCGCCCACGGCCATCCTCACCGCGCCTCATCCGGGCCGTCTGCCGCGAACAGGTTCCTTTGCGGCCATCATGCCGGCCGCGCTCAGACTGCTGGCTTTGAAACCGGCCGAAAATAAGGATGGCTGGATTTTGCGCGCACAAAATTATGATGGGAAAACAATTTCCGCCGCCTCGTTGTATTGGATGGGGAAACGCTATTCCCTCGGCAGAATTCAGCCATGGCAGATCGCAACCTGGCGGCTGACAAAATTGAAAACGCTCTGGCGGATCGCCCCGGCCTCCGCCCTGGAAAAATAAATATTATCGCATGAAAAAACAAAAGACAATTGTCCACGTCATTTCCCACACCCACTGGGACCGCGAATGGTATCTGCCGTTTCAACAATATCGGATAAGGCTTGTGCAGCTGATGGAGTATCTCCTTGATTTTCTCCCAAAAACCACCGATTACAAAACATTCCACCTGGACGCGCAAACGATTGTGCTTGAAGATTATCTGGAAATATGTCCGGAACGCCGCCGGGAACTGGCGGATTTGATCAAAAAACGCCGGATTCTGGTCGGTCCATGGTATATTTTACCGGATGAATTCCTCGTCAGCGGGGAAGCCACCATCCGGAATCTCATGCTCGGCCATAAGCTGGCGGAAGAATTCGGCCATACCATGAAAGTTGGATATGTCCCCGACCCATTCGGACATATTTCCCAAATGCCCCAGTTGTTGCGCGGGTTTGGGTTGGATAATTTTATCTTCATGCGCGGTTACGACCATGCCGGCGGCCGTAAAACATCGGAATTTATATGGGAGTCGCCCGATGGAAGCCGGGTCTTTGCTTATTTTTTGCCCGACGGCTATGGGAACGGCGCCGGCCTGAATCTTTTATTTGATGACCGGGAAAAATCCACCGGCCTAGTCAGGGACACTCTAAATAAAATCGCACCGTGGTCATATATGCCGCATATGTTGCTGATGAATGGAACCGACCATCTGAAGCCGGAGCCGGAAATTCCGCGCCTCTTACAACGTCTGAACAAAGAATTCCCGGGTTACCGGTTTCTCCATACTGACCTGGAGTCCTTCATCCAAAAGGCCAATAAATATCCGGGCCGCCGTCCCTTGATGCGCGGCGAGCTCCGCCAAAATGGCGGAAAATTTCCCTTGCTCTACGGCGTTCTTTCGGCGCGAAATTATCTGAAACAGCGCAATCATGCCGTCCAAAATCTCCTGGAAAAATGGGTTGAACCGGCCGGCGCCGCCGCCTGGCTGACCGGCCTGCCCTACCCCAAAAAACTGCTTTGGCAGGCTTGGAAATACCTTCTGCAGAATCATCCGCACGATTCCATTTGCGGCTGCAGCATTGACGCGGTGCACGAACAAATGATGGCCCGTTTTGACTGGGCGGAAGACATCGGCGAATATCTGACCGATATGGCATTAACGCATATCGCCGGCCAAATCAAAATTGAGGAGGGACCGAATGCCTTCCGAAGCATTGTGATATTCAACCCGCTCGCGCATCAGCGCTCCGGTTGCGAGGAAATCACCGTGGAATTGCCGGGCGATTTCAAGGAGGAATTTCATCTTGCCGACCACGAAGGGAATTTGATCGCCTTTGTCCCGTTATCGGCAACGCCTGAAAACAAACCCCAACTCCACGATCATCTGTATCCCTATTTTGAGCCGGTCATCCGCCAGCGTGTTCTCATTAATGCCGCCAAAGTGCCGGGGCTTGGTTATACCACGCTTCAGGTGCGGCGCGGAAAGGCGCCGGCCCAGGCCGTCCGGCCGGAAAAAATCTCCTGCGGCGAAGATTATGTGGAGAATAAATACCTGCGCATGCAACTGGCCGCCGACGGCACGATTCAACTTTGCGATAAAAAAACCGGACGGCGCTGGTCAAATCTGAACGCTTTTGAAGACCTTGCGGATGTCGGCGATGAATATAATTATGCTCATCCGGAAAAAGACACGATTATTCACAGCGCCCAAATCCCCCATACATGGTCATGGGTTCGGGCGGAACCGCTCATGGCCGGCTTCAAAATACGTTTGGAATTACCCCTGCCGGCCGCGATAAGCCCGGACCGCAAAAGCCGTTCGCGCAAAATTGCCGGCTGTTCCCTGGAAACCACCGTCACGCTGAATGCGGCGTCCCGCCGGGTTAATTTTCTGACCATCTTCTGCAACAATGCAGATGACCATAATCTGCGGGTTCTTTTTCCGAGCAACGCGCGGCAGGCCGGGTTTTCCGAGGCGCTGGGAACATTTGACATAATTAAACGCCCTGTCATGAAGAGCCGCCGCGGCCCGGACGCGATTGAAGATCCGCCGGCCAGGCATCCGATGGATGGATTCGTGAAGGTCGCGGATCAGCATGGCGGACTGCTCATCTGCGCCGCTGGAATAAATGAATACGAGGTCAAGGATGACGCCGAACGAACCGTTGCCCTGACTCTTCTGCGCGCAGTCGGCTGGCTTTCAAGGCCTGATCTCAGGACGCGGAACGGCGATGCCGGCCCCGGTCTGCCGGCTCCCGGCGCGCAATGTCCCGGGAAACACGTGTTCCGCTACTGCCTCATTCCTTGCGATGGGAAGAGGAATGGCAATCATGGATGGCGGGAAGTCATGGATTTTCTTCATCCAATACGCTGTATTACCCTGCCGTTAACAGCGCCTTTCCTGGAAAACAATCCATCCATCATGTCTCCCGAAAAATCACTCCCGACAAGCGCCGCATTGTTAAAAATTGAACCGGAGCGCATGCTCCTTTCGGCCGTAAAAAAGGCGGAAAAGCGCAATGCCCTGATCGTGCGCGCATGGAATACCGGCACGAAAACTGTCGCAGCCAGATTGCTTTTCTCCCAAAAAGTCACCCGGGCTTACCATGTCAATTTCGCGGAAAAAAGCATGAAACGTCTTGCGGTTGCTGAAGAAAACGTGATAACAATTCCCTGCAAGCCAAAACAGATTGTCAGCATTGAGGTATTATTCCGGAAATCATGCCCCGATTTTACGCGCATTGATACAAAATTCGGGTAATAAGAATATGGCGGATTCAGGCAAAATTGCAGGCAATAAATCTTTTGATTTTTCTGTGGTGGAGATTTTCCACCACGAAATATCAAATAAAGTTCCGTTCACCGGGCGGACCGCCTGCTACAAACCCGGAACATGTTATCCCTACAACATGCATTATGGCTTGGAATTCGGCATAGTATTGAATGGCGCAATGGATATGCGTTTTCCTGGCTTGAAAATTCATTTATCCGCCGGAAACGTATGGTTTTGCGGGATGTGGGAGCCACATGGTGCCGTGGTAGGACGTTTACCATGCGAACAAGCGCATCTGATAATCTGGCCGCCGGCGCTGGCATGCCTGCGTTTTGACGAAGCGGCGCAGTTCAATTGGCTGGCGCCCTTCACCGTTCCGCCGGTGCACCGGCCGCAAACGAATGCAACAACCCGGCCGGCCATGATTGATCTGGGCGTTAAAATAAGGGATTGCCTGAAAAACAAGGGAGAACAAATATGGCTGCGGATGTTTTTATTGGAAGCCATCATCCTGGCAAGCCGGCAGTGGTCCGGTCCCCTTCCATTAAACCAAGTATCGGCCGGGCAGGCCGCACAGTTCAACCAGGTATTGCGTTATTTTTTTGACAACCACGGAAAGATTACCACCTCTGAGGCGGCCGGCATGTGCAGGATGAACCGCCATGCGTTCAGCCGGACATTCCAAAATTTTATGGGACTTCCCTTTGCCGATTTTGCCTTGCGCTACCGCCTCAGCTCGGCGGCTTCCTGTTTGCGCCAAACCAGCGAATCCATCAAAAGCATAGCGCTTTTCTGGGGGTTCACGGATACGAGCCACTTTGACCGTCTTTTCAGCAGGTATTATGCCTGCGCTCCCTATGAATACCGGCACCATGCCACCGCGACCGATGATCCACCGGAGATCAGGCAGTGTTTATCTGCAAAAAGAAAAATGAATTGGCCGAAATAAGAACAATTTCTGCCGTAATCACGGGGCCATGTTCAAATATCCTGAGATTGGCATGGAGCACGGCAGAAGCGAATTTTGAGATAGTTTCCATTGGTTTTCATTTATTTCTGATCAAAAATACAGTTTTTTAAGCCAAAAATACAATAACTTCGGATTGAATCTTTACCGGCGGCGGATGACAATAAAAATAAAAAAATCAAATCCTGCCGCAACAGTTACGTAACAGCAACGTCAAACAAAGGAGACAAAAAAAGTGACAAGTCAATTCAAGCATCGCGCCTTATGGTGGCAATATCCTTCCCTGACGGATGTTCCGGTCGGGCCATGGTCGGGGCATCTTCCCCATACGAATGAAAACGTGATTCAACACTGGAAACTGGCCATTGACTGGATGGCCGATCTGGGCATGAACGTATTTATCGGTTCCCTTGTCAGTTACATGAAAAGCGCCGGCCAGCCCCAACTCCGCGACTGGCGCTGCTACATGTCGGATTGGCCGTTTCACATGGTGTGCAAATGGGAAAAGTATCCGCACGCGCAGGTCTATTCCGACCGTTTTTTGGAGGAAACCAGGAAGCAGGTTAATATTCTTCTGGATTATTTCCGCAAGAAAGGCATTAGGCCATATCTTCAACATTATAACTATTTTGCTCCTTACGAATGGTGGAAGCGCCAGCCGGATCTGGTAAACAAGCAGACCAGGCCGGAGGATGCGGCGCTGTTCCCCGTCCCGGGATATAATCCGGTCCAATTGTCCAAAAATATATGCCCGAATGAACCTCTTTACCAGAAGTTCATGCAGGACAGCTGGCGCGAACTGTTCCAGCGCCTTCCCGGACTGGAAGGGCTCCTGATCACCCTCGGCGAGAATCGGCGCTGCCCGTGTTTCAAATGCACGGGCGGGGAAAGTTGTTACAATTCCACGGCCGGCTTAAAGACGCACGTGAAATATACGGAGATGTATAAGGCGACCTTGAAGGCGATGAACAAGGATCCGATGGTCCGCGCTTGGCACGGCGGCGGGGATGAAGCAAGCGCCCGGGCCATGCCCAAGGGCATGACCTATATCATCAAATACAGCGGGTTCAACAGCATTGATTGCGGGCCTGACCTCATCCATCGTTTTTGGCGGGATGAAGGTCACCGGCTTTGGGTTGTCCATGAAGTCGCGGGATCGGAATCCGGCGGACCGTTCACATGGGTCAATCCCGACTGGGTGTATCAGGTCAATGAAAGAGCCCAAAAAGAAATGAAGATTGAAGGGGCGGTGGCATTTCATAATGAATACATGGCGCGCCTGGGGCACACCTATCCCGGAATGACCGTCAACATGGAGGCGGCGCTCCGGGCGTTCAACGGCGAGGCCTACAATGAGAAACAATGGGAAAAGCGATGCGCAGAGCGCCTGGGCCCGAACGGGGCCATATATCTCAAGGCGGGCAAACTTTACAGTCAGATTGCATTGAACATTGACAAGGTTGTGAGCGGTCTGACCGATGGCGTCGCCTTTTGTTTTAATTATTATTTTACCGAACCAGCCGGGTTTCCGGGCGTGGTCGGCGATGCGAGCACCGAGCCCCATGTCTGGACAAGGGGAAATGTGGCCATCCTGAGACAATATGAGGAATATCTCAAGGACAACCCCTGGCAGGAGGATATCCTGACAAAAGCGATCAAGCCCGGACAAATTGATCCGGTCTCGTTCCTGAAAGAAAAATGGGATGAAGCCAAAAAAGGCCTGGCGCTGGTTGAAAAGTTAAAAATCGGCCAGGACGACCCGACGCATACCACGCACCAGGTCATGCTGTTGAGCGCGCGCTGTGCGGTGGAAACCGCCCGCTACTGGCACGCCATGGTATGGGGCAAGATTCTCTATTACGGCTTCCGGAGCAGCTGCACGCCGTTTGCGCGCAAGGTGAATCTGGCAAAACAATGTCTGCAAATGCTGGATGAAGCCGTGGCGGCAATATGGGAGATGACCGGATTGTATCGCCAGTTTCCGGCCCGTTATTTTGACTGGGGCAAGGGCCTCAACAGCGAAAATACCATTGAAAAAAAACTGGCGCATTGCCGGAAGGAGCGCGACAAGGTGGCGGCCGAGCTGGCGCCACTGCTGGAAGGAAAAATCATCGGTTTATGCGAGTTTAAATATTGGCCGGAAAAATAAACACGAAAGGAAAGCTCATGGTTAACATATGCATTCTTGGCGCCAGTCTCGGTTGGACGCCGGGACTGGTAAGCGATTTGCGGGCCATATTTGAAGAGGACTTGGAAATCCGGCTGGTTGATATCAACCCGAAAGCGGCGAAAATGTGCGCTGACTGGGGCAATATGGTCAATAAACAGCACGGCCGGAAAGACCGTTTTATCCCCGCTTCCAACCGGCGGAAGGCGTTAAAAGATGCGGATGCGGTTTTGATCACTCTGTCAACCGGCGGGTTGGAGGCCATGGAGCAGGACCTAAAAATCCCTGAAAAATACGGCATCTATGCCACCGTAGGCGACACCACCGGCCCCTCGGGATGGTCAAGGGCCGTCAGAAACATACCGGTTTTCATGGAGTTTGCCAGGGACTTTCAGGAAATATGCCCCAAGGCCTTTATCGCCAATTACACGAATCCGATGGCATCGCTTACCGCAACCCTTGCGCATTGCTGCAGTAATCCGGTCATCGGTCTTTGTCACACCTATTTTGAAACCAAGGATGTGATTCAGAAGATATTCGGGCTTCCCAACTGGGATAAAATTGCAATGTCCATAGCCGGCATGAATCATTTCACATGGGTCGTTGATTTTAAAATCGGCCGGCAGAACGGTTATGAATTGTTGAGGAAAAAAATCGGCAAAGGCTCGCTCCGCGATTTTCTTCCCGAGGAAAGCGCGGATGAAATCAGAATCTTCTCCGGCCATGAGCTCTGCGTTGAACTCTATGACGCCTTAGGTTATCTCACCTATCCGGCCGACCGCCATACCAGCGAGTTCGTTTCCTTTGCGCTCTGCGGCCAGCCCGGCTTCCCGGAAAGGTACAAACTGGACAACAAAAAAGGCGACACCTATGACACCATCCGCTACTGCAATATCAAGCGCACCGATATCGCCCACCGCCGCATATGGAAAGCCAGGGATCAAAAGCGGATGCAGGACTGGATCAGCGGCAAGGTTAAAACGTATGCGGGGAAAAGCCGGGAGACGGGGGCGGACATGATCCGCGCCTATCTGGTCAACAAGCCGTTTACCGACTCCGTCAATACGCTGAACATCGGTCAAATTCCCGATTTGCCGCCGGGAGCCTGCGTGGAGACCCTCGGCGTGGTGGATGGTTTGGGGGTGCGGCCGCTGATGGTGAATAAAATTCCCGAGCCTTTGCTGGAAATCATGCGGCCCCAGGCGATATGCCAGAAATGGATCACGGAAGGCGCCATTAAAGGCCACAAGCCATTACTGCTGCAGGCGCTTTACCGGGATACCCAGTGCGCTCACTTGAAACCGCACGAAATCCGGCAAATGGCCGATGAACTGCTGGAAGCCAATAAAAAATTCCTGCCGGAAAAAATCTCATGAAATGATAAAAAAATGATGCCGAACATCGCAAAACAAAATAACCAAGATATTGTGTCCGCACACCACCGGCGGGTGCGCGCGGCCTTTAATGGGGAAAAGGCCGACCGCGCCGCCATTTGCGAGCAGGCCTTTGCCTCCAGCGTGGCCGGGCAAATACTGGGCCGCGAGGTGTTCACCGGCTCCAGCGACATCCAGTTTGCCGAAGCACGCGCCTGGATGGCGGGCGAACAGGCGCATGCTGAATTCGTGGCGCAGTTGCATGAGGACGTCAAGGCTCTGCATCGCTTTCTGGACTTTGACATCTATTTTGCCCCATGGAGGATGACCGCCAGGCCGACCCGGCAATTGGATGAATACCGTTTTTTATACGGCGACCAGTCCGGTAAAAACTGGTCGGTGTTTCAGTTTGACCCCGAATCGCGCATTTTCGGCAAAGTGGAATCGGGGCGGCCCGAGCCATCCGCGGACGAGGTCTGCGCGCGCATGCGCGCCGCCCTGCAGAAGCCATGTCCAGTCCGCGATACAATCCGCGATACGCAATTACTGGCCTGGGCATTAAGAGACTGCGCGAATGAATTTGCGGTTGCCGGCCACGCCGGCTTGAAGATTCCCATGCAGGCGGGCTGGCTGGAGGCCATCGCCCTTGAGCCGGGCCTGATGGCGGATTATTTTGACTGGCAGTTGCCGGCTATCTTGAAGGATATCGCCGCGCAGGCGCAGGCGGGCATATGGGTGATAAACGGCGGCGGGGATTTTGCCTTTAATTCCGGGCCGATTTATTCGCCAAGTTTTTTTCGCACGGTGATGGCGCCGCGCTGGAAACGAATCTGCGACGAATGCCGCCGGCGCGGGGTTTATTACATCTTCCGTTCTGACGGCAATTTATGGCCGGTGGCGGACGATTTGTTTGGCTATGCAAGGCCGGCGGCATACTATGAATGCGATTATGACGCCGGCATGCGGTTCCCGGATTTGCGCGCGCGTTTCGCGGATTTGACCCTGATCGGTAACGTAAGCTGTGACTTGCTGCGCATGGGAACGGCCGCGGAAGTCCGGGAACGCGCGGAAGCATGCGCGCGCGCCGCCTATCCGCGCGTTATCATTTCCAGCGCCAACGCCATCCTGCACGGCACGCCGCCGGAAAATGCGCTGGCGCTCTATGACGCGGCCAAAAAGTTCAAGCCGTAGGCATCTCTATGAATAATCACGAAAGGTTACAGGCGGCATTTGACATGCGCAAAACCGATCGCTTGCCAGTGATGGGCGGCTGGCTGGCCTGGCCGGCCCATGTGGCGGCGCTGGCCGACAAAAACGAGGAGGATTTCTGGCAGGACCCGGAATCGGTCAGTTTCGCCGCCTACCGGCGGCTGGAGGTTGACGGCCTGATCGGATTATGGATACCGGCCCGGCCGGGCGAATACCGTGGCATAACGGCCGAGGACATGATGTCGCGGCAAGAAAAAGTTAAACCGACTCTGGAAGATGTGATAAAAAAAATTGACGCCCTCACCGATTTCCGACAGGTGGAGAAAAACTATAAATTTGAGGCCTCTTACGCGGCATACCTTCATGAACTGGAAAAATATCAATCCCAGGCCGGAGGAATTGCCTGGTGTCCTGCGGAATGGGGAATCGTGCCGGCTTTTCCAAGGGACGAGGAACATCTCATGATGCTGGCACTGTATCCGGAAAAAGGCCGGCGTTATTTCATGGACCAGCCCGCCGCGGCCCGCTGCCGGGCCCGTCTCGTGGCCAGGGCAATAAAGGAGCGAAAAATTCCAACCGGAATTTTGACGGGAAAGGATGTTTGCTCCCAGTCCGGCCCCATTGTTTCCCCCGCCTATTTAAAGGAAACATATTTTCCTGCGGTAAAATACGCCCTTGAACCGCTTCTGGAAGCCGGCACCAAACTCATTTGGCATTGTGACGGCAATGTCAAACCTGTTTTAGACCAAATCCTGGACCTGGGTGTCGCCGGCCTGCAGGGGTTTCAATCCGAATGCGGCATTGATCTGAAGGAGATCGTTAATTTGCGCACCCGGAATGACAAGCCGCTGATCATCCTGGGGCCTCTATCGGTCACCACCGACCTGTTGAAAACGACCCCGGAAATGGTGAAACGCAAAGTCAGGGATGCCATCAACACTTGCCGGGGCAAGGCTTCGCTGATCCTTTTCACCAGCAATACGGTCACCCCCGATATTCCATTGGATAATATCATTGCCATGCATGAAGCGGCGCGCTGTTGATAAAGAAAAAAGGAACAAGACATATGGACTATTTGAACCTTTTAAAAAGAACCGGCTTTTACGAAATCACCGTAACGGCCGGCTTGTGATATAAATATTGCAAAGGAGAAGAGAGAAATGGAAAGAAAAGAATTGATGGAAAGACTTGAATTGGCCTGCAACTGGTTGACCGATATTGC
>Ga0074199_1001397_pt1 | contig 21573 bp, 15 predicted proteins | sample EPASupsiteSAE347_FD_64528 | JGI IMG/M metagenome (GOLD analysis project Ga0074199, IMG submission 64528) | Bioremediated contaminated groundwater from EPA Superfund site, New Mexico - Sample SAE3-47 | ecosystem: Environmental > Aquatic > Deep subsurface > Groundwater > Contaminated ... | reverse complement strand
TTCTCTGCGTTTCCTCGGCGTCCTCTGCGTCTCTGCGGTGACACATAAGCTCCGTGTTAGGCATGTCCCGGCTTATGTGGGTAGCCCCCTTTCAGGGTATGAAACCGAGGTGCGTCCTCCCTTCCCGGGGTGGCGCTGTCGCTGAGCCGGGGCTGATTTATGAAGCCCTTTCAGGGCAAAAAACACTGTCGAAGATCATTTGGACGGATACACAAATTCAAGGATACTCTGATTTGCAGCGATTTTTGCTTTGCATTTGTCATGGGGAAAAGGTTAATTTGTACGTCGACCAAACATTGATCCCCATGTTGTTTTCGGGCAGGATTTCAATTGTCTAAGAAAGGCGCCGATGCAAGCAGATAAATTCTATCACAAGTGTGGCTATCCGATCCTCGTGGTGAAGAAGCCCGTGGGATTGGCTGTGGAATACTTCTTTGTCGATGGAAACAATCCTTTCATCGAAAACAAGGATGGCTCGAAATCTCCAAGACTGCTCAAACAGTGTCCCGATTGCGGCGGCTCCATCCGACAGGAAAAACTGGTTTCCCAACAGCCCGAATCCTCAAAGGATAAAAGGGTGTCAGGCTATATGCCCGCCGCTAAGTAAATCGGTTCAAGGCGAGCCTCCTCTGTTTGAGAGCATAGGGAGCCCGCTCCGGAATTGGCTCGGATGTTGTCGCATGTTCGGCAGCAACACTGATCCCGCGCGCTTGCTTCGAGCGCTTCGCGGTGCTGTCTCGCTTTGCGGTCTGCAGACCGACTCGGTCTTCAAGGCCGAGTCGGTCTGACTTCAATGTACGGGTGTACTGTCATCTCCCCAAGAGGGAATACCACCTCGTCCGGCATATATTCCAGTAGTCCATTACATCGATAATGCCAATAAATCATAGAATTGACCCGGACCATGCGGTAGGCTGCGGTGACAATTCATCTCGCCGAAGCCCCACGTCGCCCCATGTAGAATTCCGATCCGGATGAGGTATTGCATGGGAAAAAATACATTGGATACCCCATTTATCATTATTTAGAACGGCTTAGAATTAAAGTGAATCGAGAAGAGAGAAGGTGTTCGGTGTCTAAATCGAAAACTGATCTCACAAACACTGGCGGGAAACCGGATTGGAGTGAACGATATGGCATCGGTACTCATCATCGAAAACAATACGTTCTTTCGGAAATCTTTCAAAGAGATCCTGAAAATGTATCTTCCGCAGCTCCCCATCGAAGAGGCGGCAAGCGCAAGGGAAGGTTTGGAGAAGATCGATGAACGCCTTCCTGATATTATCTTTATGGATATTCACCTGTCCGGCAAAAACGGGCTTGAATTGAGCAGGGAAATCAAAAGAAATCATCCGGATATCGTAGTCAACATTTTCACTAATTACGATCTGCCGGAATACCGTGAAACCGCGTATCGATATGGGGTCGATCACTTCATTCTCAAAGACGCTCTGTCAGGGGCCGCAATCGCCGAGCTGATTATGGGCATGCTGGAGGACAAAAAACGTGCTCCGCGGCCGACGCTGTGCGGTTTCATATCCACGGAATACCTGTGGGGAACATCTGCAAGTGGGTGAGTGGAGACGGTTCGGCTTTGGAAATGGAGAACGCAACAACGGCAGGATTCTCAAACAAGAGCTGACGGAATAGTCAATCCTGCTTTATGACCGATTGAACAGTCTTCCAGCCAACTTTCAGCCCTTCCTTCCAATACTATTGAAATCCTGATGTCACCGGGGACGCATTTTGCGTATACTCCCCATGTACAGCAACGGAGCTTTTCACCGCAGAGAAAGCGCAGAGAAATTTCATAATAATTCTAACGGCTCTCTGCGTCTTCTGCGGTGAACACGAGAGCGCTTTTCTTGTATGTCCTTCTTGGAGCCTGCGTGAGAGCTTGTCGGAAAGAGCCCGGCAGTAAGGATGGCGTTTCCTTAAAAGATGAGAGCCAGGCTGGAAAATTCAGCCTGGCTTCCTCTGAGGGATGGGGGAGAAATGAATGGGAGCGATTATGAATATCTGGGATCTAAGGTAGTCACCTGCCGGCTGTGTGGGAATGAGGTGGATTGGGTATTTCACTTCCATCGGGACTGTATGGGGAGCGTACTCTCCGAGCGAAATGAGCGAAATGAGCGAATGAGAGAGTGTTCTTGACAAAAGTGTGGCTTGGGCTACCGTGATGGTGGGCTCTTTAGATAGTGCGGGGAATTTGGCAAATCTGTTATACTGGGATGAATCGATATTCGGAATAGAAGGCGGTTTGAGTGCGGCGGTGTCAAAGAAAGTGCGGTGGCGATGGATCCTAAAATCAGTGAGCGGCCAAGAGAAGATTTTTACAGCACGAAGGAGCTCAGGAATCGTGGGTGGACAGAGGAAAAGATAGGGCATCATCTGCGATATCCCGATGTCCTGGGAGTCAACCCGTTGTACAGAAACGCCCCTTCGATTCGCTTCTATTTGAAGGAGCGGGTACATGGCGTCGAAAAAAGAGGTGCATTGATCTCGACGCAAGAATCTTTAGAGCCTGCGGAGCCATTGCAGCTCGAAATACCGTCCGTGCCCGAGAAAGCACTTCAAGCCGACATACCTGCGCAGCCCGAAATGGTGCCGCAACCCGACTTGTATGTGGAGCCGGAGATAGTGCCGCAGCCGGACATGGAGGCGCAGCCCGTGATGCCGCCTCAGCCGGAGAATCCAGTCGAGCTGGAGGGGTATCGGGGAGAAGGAGCGCTCACAAGGGAATACACCTTCAACCAAATGGAGATGGCCTGGCTCTTGGATCATACCCTCAGCATTTTTATGGAGTATCAATACCGGCACGGGTACGAAGAGCCTCAGGCCAGGGCCCTGGCCATACGAGATGTCCTGGAAGATCTGGATAGTGGAGAAAAAGCCCGGTGATCGATGCATGGAGGATAGATTCGGCCGCGGAGAAAAACTCTGGGAGGAAGAAAAAAGTGCTCCTCACCGGTGCCAGTGGATTTCTGGGATGGAATGTGTGCACTGTCGCGAGAGAGGATGTGGAGCTGTTCGGTGTTGTCTTTTCTCATCCTTTGAAGATCGAGGGTGTGAAGATCGTGCGGGCCGATTTGACCGATGCTTTGGAAATGAAACGAATATTCAATGAGATCCGCCCCGAGGCGGTGATTCACACTGCGGCCTCATCCCATCCCAATTTTTGTGAGCTGAACCGGGCTCATGCGTACAAGATCAATGTCGAAGCCTCTTTCAATATTGCCGATCTCTGCGCCGAGCACTCGATTCCATGTGTTTTCACTTCTTCCGATCTGGTTTTTGACGGTTTGCATCCCCCCTACCGGGAAGACGATCCTGTCTGTCCGGTGAATGCTTATGGCGAGCAGAAAGCCATGGCCGAGGCGGGAATGGTGCAACGCTATCCCGCCGTGACGATCTGCCGCATGCCCCTGATGTTCGGGGTTCCCGGCCCCGCGGCCACGAGCTTTATCCAGCCGATGATCGAGGCCATGAGGGCGGAGCGCGAGCTCAAGCTGTTCACCGATGAATTCAGGACCCCCTCGAGCGGGCAAGACGCAGTGAGGGGGCTTTTTATTGCCCTCGAGAGAACGGGTGAAATCCTGCACCTGGGTGGACCCGAGCGCATTTCCCGCTTTGATTTCGGTCGTCTTTTACAAGAAGTGCTGGGTTTGGACCGTGCCGTGTTGAAGCCCTGCCGCCGGCGGGATGTTCAAATGGCGGCCGCCCGCCCGCCCGATGTTTCCCTGGACGGCACAAAGGCCTTCCGGATTGGCTTCCATTCCGCTCCCCCCGGGAAAGCCCTGCTGGAGCTGGCGGCGCTTCTTTGAACCGAATGCGAGGCATGTCGCATAAGGGCACTTTCCACCACCCTGCGGCTAACAAGAATCGGATTGCAGGAATACATTCACCACAAGGATTTCGAACTGGAGGAAGCATGAACATCTCCGTGCAGCAGTGGCAAGCAGCCTTCGACGCCGTCAACGATGCCGTGTGCCTGCTGGATCTGCAGGGAAAAGTCTTCTGGAGCAACGCGGCCATGAAACGGCTGGTGGAGAAACAGCCCGATGATCCCGTTGCCGGTTATTGCCGACAGCTTCTACATGAGGGAGCCGGCCGGGCAGAGGGATGTCCCTTTGCGCGCATGGAAGAGAGTCGACGTCGGGAAACGGCTGTAATCGCCTTTGGCGACCGCTGCTTCAAGGTGGTTGTGATCCCTCTTCTCGATGAAAAAGCTGACCTTGGCGGTGCAGTCCACATAATGACGGACGTCACCGAAAGCAGGCGGTCCGAGGAAATACTGGACGAACGAATGCGTCTGGCCTCGCTTGCCGCCGATGTGGGGCTGGCTCTCACTCGCGGTGGTACCCTGAAACGAATGTTACAGCAGTGCTCCGGACTTCTGGTGCAGCACCTCGATGCGGCTTTCGCCCGAATTTGGACGATCGACGGTACCGGGGACTTTCTGATCCTTCAAGCCAGTGCAGGTATGTATACGCACCTCGATGGCCCCCATGGACGAATCCCGATCTCCAGTCCGTTCAAGGTACCCACTATCGCGCGAGACCGCCGGCCGCTTCTCACCAATACCGTTGTCGGAGATCCTCATATCTCGGAGCAGGAATGGGCGAAACGGGAAAAAATGGTTGCCTTTGCAGGCTACCCGCTTATCGTTGACGGCCACCTGGTCGGGGTTATGGGCATGTTCGCCCGCCGGACGCTCAACGAATTCGTCCTCAAGGCCCTTGGTGCCGTGGCGGACGAAATCGCCCTGGCCATCGAGCACAAGCACTACGAGGAGGCTCTCAAGGCGAGTGAAGAGAGGTTTCGATCCCTCATCGAAACCGCGGCAAGTGTTATCCTATGCCTTTCGCCGGACCACGTCATCCTCGAGCTCAATCCCGAGGCGGCAAGTCTACATGGTATGACTCGTGATGAAGCGCTGGGGAAAGACTACTTCGAGCTCTTCCTGCCGGAATCGGTCAAGGAGCGTGTTGCGGCGGAGCTTGAGAAGGTCCTTGCCGGGGAGGCGACCCGGGGCTTTGAAAGCATGGTGAGAAGCCGTGACGGAAGGATGCACATTCTAACCTGGTCGGCCAACCGTCTGCTGGACACGCAGGGCCGGCCCACGGGAATCATTGCCATCGGCCAGGACGTCACTCATGAAAAGCAATTGGAAACACAGCTCCGGCAGGCGCAAAAGCTCGAGGCCATCGGTACCCTGGCCGGAGGGATCGCTCATGATTTCAATAATATCCTCGGGATAATCATGGGCTATACCGAGCTTGCCATGTTCTCGATACCCAAGGAGGATCAGACCTGGAGCAATCTCGAGGACGTGCTTGGAGCGAGCCGTCGCGCCAGGGACCTGATAGCGCAAATTCTTGCCTTCAGTCGAAAGAGCGAGCAGGAGCGCCGGCCGACCCAGATCGGTCTCATCGTTAAAGAAGCTCTCAAGATGCTTCGAGCCTCACTTCCCGCGACCATCGAGATAAAGCAGGCTATCGGCTCCAAGCAAATCGCCCTGGCCGACCCGACTCAGGTTCACCAGGTGCTCATGAATCTATGCACCAACGCCGCGTACGCCATGCGCGAGCAGGGTGGCATCCTGGATGTAAGCCTCGAGGACGTGGATCCGGACGCGAATTTCATGGCGGGACATCCGGACCTGCAGCCCGGCCCTTATCTGCGCTTGAGCGTTAAAGACACTGGAACCGGCATGGACCCGGCCCTCCGGGAGCGTATCTTCGATCCCTACTTCACCACGAAGCCAAAGGGAGAGGGAACCGGTCTGGGACTTGCCGTCGTTCATGGCATCGTGAAGGGATATGGCGGGACGATCACCGTTGACAGTATGCCGGACAAAGGGAGCATATTCCACGTATATTTTCCGAGGCTCGAAAAGTCCGTTTCGTCCGCGACTGCCGGCACGGACGCCGCTGCCCTTCTCACCGGTAAGGAGCGCATTCTCTTCGTGGATGACGAAGACGGACTTTGCAAAACGATGAAAGGGATGCTGGAACGGCTCGGATATCATGTGACCGCGAAGACGTCTCCCAGGGAGGCACTCGAGGCCTTTCGGGAAAAACCCGAGGACTTCGACCTGGTAATCACCGATCTTACGATGCCTCATATGACGGGTGTCCAAATGGCCAGGGAGATGTTGAGCGTTCGGCCGAGCCTTCCCGTCATTCTTTGCAGCGGCTTCAGTGAGATGATGGTGTCTGAAAGTGTGAAATCCGTAGGCATTCGGGAATCACTCCCCAAACCCCTTGTTATGGCCGACCTCAGCAGGGCCATACGCCGCGCGCTGGACAATGGCGCCGGGAAGAAGTGATTTGGATGTCGTCCCGGTTTGCCGGGCGCAACGGAGCTATACTTTAAACAGTCATAATGTGCGCTCTTGCGTTCACCGCAGAGACGCCGAGAGCGCAGAGAAAACGCAGAGGGGTTTTATAAGAATTTCAACAATTCTCTGCGTCCTCTCTGCGTCCTCTGCGTCTCTGCGGTGAACACAAGAGCGCACATTGTGCCCGTTTGAAGTATAGCGAAGGAAGGCTGCCTGAAATGCACCATGTCCCCGTAAAGGTTCTTCTCGTCGAGGATGACGAGGACGACTTCATCCTCATTCGCGATCTGGTCTCACAGATTACTTCGGCGGTTTTCGAGCTCAAATGGGTGGCGAGCTGTCCCGCGGCATTGGAAGAGATTCGTCGAGGCTGGCACGACGTCTATTTGCTGGACTATCGCCTCGGCGAATGCAGCGGTCTGGAGCTCCTGCGCGACATGATGAGAATGGGGTGCAACGCACCGGTCATTTTCATAACGGGACAGGGCGACTATGGGACAGACGTCGAGGCCATGAAAAGCGGTGCGGCGGACTATCTCATAAAGGGCCGAATCGATGCTCCCCTTCTGGAGCGCTCCATCCGATACGCCGTCGAGCACAAACGGATGGAGGCGCAGCTAAGGAAATACTATTTCGAGCTGGATGATCTGGTAAGAACGCGTACGGCCAGACTGGAGAAAGCTGTCGAGCAGCTTCGCAAGGAAGCCGCGGAGAGAAGGCAGGCCGAAAAGGCTCTGAAAAAGATCCAGGACGAGCTCGAAAAGAGAGTGGAGCAGCGAACCGTCGAGCTCAAGGCCTCAAACGAGCAACTGAGGCGGGAGATCGAGGAGCGCAGGCGGGCTGAAGAGATTCTCCGGAGCTCGGAGGAGAAGTACCGCGGTCTCATCGAGAGCATGACCGACGTCGTCTTCCGCGTGGATATCGCTGGATTCTTCACTTTTTGCAGCCCTCGGGCCGAAGTCCTCACCGGCTATTCGCAAGATGAGCTCCTCAAAATGTCCTTTCGAGAGCTCTTTGCTCCCGAGCTTCTTCCCCTCGTGGAAAACCGGATTGTCCGGATAAAGGCCAAGGAGGCCACGGAGCCCTTCGAAGCCGTGATTCTTTCCGTCGAAAGGCAAGAAGTCCACGTCGAGGTGTGCCTTTCGGCTCTCTTTGACAGATGGGGGGAAGCCGTCGCCATTCAGGGTATGGTTCGGGACATCTCGGAGCAGAAGCGCTCTCAGGAGGAGCGTGCCCGCCTTGCCGCCGCCATCGACCAGACGGGAGAAGGCGTTATCATTACGGACTGCGAGGGAATCGTCCAGTATGTCAATCCGGCCTTCGAGCGTATGAGCGGCTATTCGAGGAGCGAGATCATAGGCCGCAATATCGCCGTAATCCGAAGCGTCAAGCACGGCGAGGACTTTCACGCCGGGGTGTGGAATACTCTCAGGCGCGGCGAGGTATGGACCGGCCATTTCACCAACAGGAAAAGAGACGGAGGCCTTTTCGAAGTAGAGGCGACCGTTTCTCCCGTTCGAAACGATGCCGGCACGATCATCAACTACGTTGCCGTGGAGCGGGATGTAACCCATGAAGCTCAGCTCGAAAAACAGCTCCGCCAGGCACAGAAGATGGAAGCCCTAGGAACGCTCGCCGGAGGAATAGCGCATGATTTCAAGAACCTTCTAATCCCCATCATGCTCAACACAGAGCTTGTGCTGTGCGATTCCCGCCTCAACGCCCCCAGCCGGGAATCTCTTGAACAGGTGCTCGAATCCTGCCGCTACGCCAGCGGTGTCGTAAAGCAGATTCTCACCTTCAGCCGCGGTGGCGCGGAAGAGCGAAAGACCCTGCAGATGGGCTCTCTCGTCAGCGAAACCCTCAAGCTTCTCCAATCCCTGTTGCCCAAGAATATCGAGGTGAGGCACAGCCTGTCCGTCCCGGTCGGCGCCGATACGGTTCTGGTCGATGACACACAGATTCAACAGGTGATCATGAATCTTTCCAACAACGCCGCCCATGCCATGCGTGAAAACGGTGGAGTTTTGGACATCGCACTCACCGCCGTCTCTCTTCATCCTGACAGCAGCCAACGCTTCTTGCTGGACCTCGAGCCGGGCACTTATGTAAAGCTGACCGTCGGCGACACGGGCCACGGCATGAACAGTGCCACCATGGAGAGAATCTTCGATCCCTTTTTCACCACCAAGGCACCGGGGGAAGGAACCGGCCTGGGGCTTGCCGTGGTCTACGGGATTGTGAAAAAGCACGGCGGGGCGATCTCGGTTTCGAGCGAGCCGGGAGGAGGCGCCGTTTTCGATGTATTCTTTCCGGTGACTCAAGATTTCCGGCAGGAAATCGAGACTCCGCCGATGCGAGAAGAAGAAACACCGGCATCCATTTCGAGAGGAAACGAAAGGGTTCTATTCGTTGACGACGAGAAAGCCGTTTGCGAATCCATCGGCCGTGTTCTTACCTACCTTGGCTACAGAGTCACCACCGTGGCGGGCGGTCCGAAAGCGCTGGAAACCTTTCGGAAGGATTCCGATCGTTTCGATCTGGTCATAACCGACTTTGCCATGCCGGGACTGACGGGAATCGAGCTTTCGAAGGCGTTGAAGCAGATTCGCCCGGAGATTCCGGTGATCCTTTGCACCGCGTTTCAGGGCATCCCTACAGAGGAAGTCGAAGCGGCCGGAATCCGGGAAACGGTGCTAAAGCCCATTGTTATGGGCGAAATTGCGGAAGCGATCCGGAGGGTGATGGAGGCTGGATGTTAAATCGAAAGCGACGTTTTGCTGTTTCGGTTGGCATTCTTGACTCCCTGCTCCGTATGGAATATTCTACAAATTAGTAGACTGATTCTACCATAAAATAATTCACAAACAGAAAAGGAGAAAATGAAGACTCTCTTGAAAGGCGATGTAGGACATCGCTTACACAAAAGTCCTCCGGACTGTAGCCGGTTTTGACTGATTGAAACTTTGATGATCACAGCTTGATACTTTTGTAGATGATTGTTTGAGATACCTGGAGGATGCCATGAGCAGCACAACGGTAAGGGTAAGTGCTGACACCCATGCGGTGCTCAATCAGCTTGCCAGGGAAAGACACGAGACGATCCAGAAGGTCCTTGAGCGGGCCGTTGAGATGTACCGCCGGAAGATGTTTTGGGAGGAAACGAACGCCGCTTTTGCAAGGCTTCACGAGGACGAAGAAGCCTGGCGCGAAGAGCTCGATGAACGCAAAGCCTGGGATGCAACCCTGGCTGATGGAGTAGATACGGGAGGATGATACCTGTATGCAACCATCTCGTGGTGAAATCTGGACGGTCAACCTCGAGCCCGTCGAAGGACACGAGCAGGGAGGAGGCAACAGACCCGCTCTCATCATATCCGTAGACGAATTCAACCATGGTCCCGCCGACCTGGTCACAGCTCTTCCCATCACAACCAAACACAAAGGGATCCCTTTTCATGTTGCCGTCGATCCTCCGGAGGGAGGACTGACGCGCCGCAGTTTCATAAAATGTGAAGACATCCGTTCGCTTTCAAAGAACCGGCTCAAAAAACGCCTGGGAAGAATCTCTCAGACCAAAATGCTACAAGTCGAAGAGTCACTCAAGATGCTCCTTTTTGTCCGATTCTGATCTAGCAGAGTTAGTCATTATGAAGGCACAAGGCCCAACAACGGCTTGCAGTCGGACGTGCGGCCGTCCGGGAGAATCATTGATGAAATCGACGGCCTTCTGGTCTCATTGTATAAAGAAATCAACGTCTCGGAAGGACGGAAATGGCGAACATACTGATCGTCGATGATGACAGGGCCATATGCAATGCCCTGTGTAGTGCAATGAGGCAGATAGGGCATACGGCGTCGTCTGCATTTTCTCTTGAGGAAGGGCTGCTGAAGGTTGTCTCGGAAGCGCCGGATGTGGTTTTCCTCGATGTGAAGCTGCCGGACGGGAGCGGGCTGGGTATTTTGCCCAGGATTCAGGGCTTACCAGATCCCCCGGAGACAATAGTCATGACTGCGGCGGGCGACCCGGCGGGGGCCGAGACGGCCATCAAGAGCGGCGCGTGGGGCTACATGGAAAAGCCCTCCTCGATCCGGGAGATCATGCAGCCGCTCTCGGAGGCTCTTCAGTTTCGGGAGGAAAAGAGGAGCAGGCAAAAGACTCCTCTGGCACTGGCTCGTGAGGAGATCATTGGGAGCAGTCCCCAGATGGCCCTCTGCCTCGAGCTTGTCGGCCATGCGGCGGTGAGTGAGGCAAGCGTGCTCATTGTCGGTGAAACGGGAACGGGAAAAGAGCTCATTGCACGAGCCATTCACGACAACAGCCCCCGCAGGCAGAACAGCTTCGTCGTGCTCGACTGCTCCGCCCTTGCGGAAACTCTTGCGGAGAGCATCCTCTTTGGCCATCAGAAGGGGGCCTTTACGGGGGCGGACAAAACACGGGCGGGGGTGGTCAAGCAGGCTGACGGGGGCACGCTTTTTCTGGACGAGATTGGAGAGCTTCCCGCTTCCTTGCAGAAGAGCTTCCTTCGCGTCCTCCAGGAGGGAAGGTTCCGTCCCCTCGGGGCCAGGGAAGAACAGGCGAGCGACTTCAGGCTGGTTGCCGCAACGAACCGGAATCTCGACCAGTTGGTCCGAGAGGGAGGGTTTAGGGAGGATCTCCTGTTTCGTCTTCGCACCATTCAGATAGAGCTGCCCTCCCTGCGACAGCGTCCGGAGGACATCGAGGAGCTGGCCATTTACTATGTCAAGAAATTTTGCGAACGATACGGGATGAAGGCCAAGGGTATATCTTCCGCCTTTTTCGCTGCGCTTGGCGCCTACAGTTGGCCGGGAAACGTCCGGGAGCTGAGAAATACCATCGAAGGAGCCGTGCTCACCATGGCCAAGTACGACTCCATGCTCTTTCCCAATCACCTGCCGGAGCATATCCGCATCCACATCGCCCAGGCCTCTCTCAAAGGGGGAGGCAGTGCGTGCGAGAGCCCCCCGCTGGTCAGCTTTGTTTCCTTGGGAGGCTTTCCTAAGCTGAGTGAGGTCATGGACGACATCAGAAAGCAGTATCTGAGAGCCCTGATCACACATACCGGAGGCAATATCGACGAAGCCTGCAGAATATCCGGAATCTCCCGATCCCGCCTCTACGAGCATCTGAAAAGGCATGACATACCCATTCCCAAGTGAAGAGCTCTCGAAATACACCGCAGAGACGCAGAGACGCAGAGAGTAAAAAGGGCTTCTCTCCGCGTCTCCGCGTCTCTGCGGTTCAATTCATATCGGAAAAATCCCAAATTTGGGAATAGACTGCTTTATCCTGTTTTCATTGATGATTTGCCTGCTTCTCTGTCCCGAGCGTGGGACGGGATCTCACTTAAAGGACGCACTCCCTTCTGTCTTCTCCTGTACTAAGTAACGAATAAGACATAACAAATGATCCACTTCACCTCCGTGGCCCGTTCCTTGCTCTAAAGATCTTCAGATGTTGGGGCACAGGTCGGATGTACGGCGCCTATGGCAGCATGACAATCTCCCGGAAGAGAGTGTGACTGACCAAGGCATTCCCAGCACACAACCCATCACCCGTAGTGTGGGCAACCTGTTCTAACCAAAGGAGAAACGGTCATGAAGACAGTGAAGTTAGGAATGCGAATGGCCCTCGGATTTGGAGTCATGATTGCAATCGTGCTTATTCTCGGTGGCGTGGCTTTGTGGAACACTCACAGGATGAACACTCAGTCGGTGAAGATGCAAACCGAGTACATGCCCGAAGTTGCGGTTTTCAGTAATATCGAGCGCAACTCCCTCCTCACCATGTTCAACATGCGCGGCTATGGTATGAGCGGCGAAAACGGTTACCTCGAGGAGGCGAGGAAATTCCTTTCTGAAGTCGAGAAATATCTCGGGGAAGCCAATGCCTTGATAGTCCGGTATCCGGATCTGGCGAAGATGCAGGAAGGTGTGAACAATGCTCAGACCAGGATTGCCGAGTTCAAGGATCTTGTCGACCAGACACAGGCCATGAGAACGAAGATCGAGGACATCTACAAGGAGATCGATAAGGCCTCTCAGAAATTCATGAAGAGCAGTTACTCACTTCTCGACTATTCCAATGAAGCCATGAAAAATGAAATACAGTCCGCCGCAAGTACTGAAAAGCTTCAAGAGCGCCTGGTAAAGGTCACGGTTGTCAACGACATCATAGATCGCGGCAACTGGCTCGGCATTGCTACCTATAGATCCCAGGTGCTCAGGGATACGGGAATCATTCGCGAAGCCATGAAGTACTTTGCCGTCATCGAAGCGAAGATAGCCGAAGTCAAGGCAATTACTGCCCTCCAGGACAACCTCAGGGAGATCGATACGGTTCAGTCGGCGGCGAACGAATACAAAGCGGGGATCAACCGGCTTCTCGATAAGCTGGCTGCGCTGGAGGAGCTCAACCGAAAGCGCCAGGCGGTTGGAAGCGAAGTGCTTGAAACCGCCAAATCCAACGCTTCCGAGGGCATGGAAAAAGCGGTGGGCGCAATCAGCGGGACGGTTTCATCCGTTTCAAGCATCCTGGCTGCCAGTCTGATCGTGGCTGTTGCGGCAGGCGTGCTTGCCGCCGTTCTCATCACCCTGAGCATTACCCGGCCGGTGCGGCGCGTCATCGACGGGCTCAACGAGGGAGCCGAACATATGGTCGCGGCCTCCGGCCAGGTCGCTTCGGCGAGCCAGCAGCTTGCGGAAGGTGCTTCCGAGCAGGCGGCTTCCCTCGAGGAAACCTCCTCCGCCCTCGAAGAGATGGCTGCCATGACCGGCCAGAATGCGGAAAATGCAGGCCAGGCGAACGACATCATGGGCAAGACCATGAAGGTGGTGGATCAATCCAGGTCTTCCCTCGCCGAGCTGACTGCCTCGATGGAGGGGATTTCGAGCTCGAGTGAGGAAACATTCAAAATCATCAAGACTATAGACGAAATAGCCTTCCAGACAAACCTCCTGGCTCTCAATGCCGCGGTCGAAGCAGCGCGGGCGGGAGAGGCCGGAGCGGGGTTTGCCGTCGTGGCCGACGAGGTGCGCAACCTCGCCATGCGTGCCGCTGAGGCGGCAAAGGAGACGGCTGGGCTGATCGAGGGCACGGTGACGAAGATTCATGGTGGTGAGGCCCTGGTTGCGAAGACCAATGAAGCTTTTGCTTCCGTCGTTAACGGTATTACAAGCGTTGGCAGGCTGGTGGGTGAAATCTCGACGGCTTCGTTAGAGCAGTCCCACGGAATTTCACAGATCAACAAGGCAGTTGCCGAGATGGACAGCGTGGTGCAACGGAATGCCGCCAACGCGGAGGAATCGGCCTCCGCCTCCGAGGAGCTGAGCGCCCAGGCCGGGCAGATGGAAGGATTCGTTGCCGGACTTGTGGCCTTGATCGGCCAGAATGGAGAGCACTCGGGATGGAGCCTCAAAATCGGAAGCCGTTCCCAACAGATCAACGTTCAGGAAACGATCTCACCGGTCGATCACTTCGAAACGCTCCACGGGAGACCTTTAGGAATCATGCCCGGTGTGAAGAATGGCAATGGAAACGGCAAGCCCAAGAGAAGCATCCGGAAGCCCGGAGCCTATGATCGAAAAGAGCTCGGGCCGGACCAGATCATCTCGCTGGGTATTGCGGGGCTGGAGAAATTCTAGAGCTGAAGCTGGAAAGCACGCGACTTTCATTTCCGCCAAATTCCAGGACGGATGGAGAAAGGATTGGCATATGTACGCCACGGCTACTCTCGGTATCTCTGTTTTTGTTCAGCTCGCGGCGGCTTTTGCGGCTCTGAGGCTGATTCGCTTTACCAGAGGCCGCAAACCGTGGGGGCTCATCTGCGGTGCCCTTCTGCTAATGGTTCTGGTGCGCTTACTTGTACTGTACTACCAACTGAGCCGGGGCGAGGCTGCCGGTCTACCCGACACCTTGTCCGAAGTGCTCGCGCTGGCCACCTCGGTGCTCCTGCTCGCCGGAATGCTTTGGATTGCGCCACTGGCTCGCTCCTTCGGGCATCGAGCGAACAGTGTGAAGGAAAGCGAAGAGAGATATCGTTCTCTTTTCGAGAGCTCCAAGGATGCCCTCTACATTGCAGACCGGGACGGCCGGATCATCGATGCCAACCAGGCGGCACTTTACCTTTTCGGCTGCGGAAAGAAAGAGATGATCTCAAAGCGCCTCGTCGACCTGCCTGTTCATCCCGATTCCATGGAGGCGTTTCGAGCGAATATGGAAAGAGAGGAATCGGTCCGGGACTTGTGGATCAAATTCGTTGGAAAGGATGGAAAAGATATCCAGGGTCTTCTCACCTCAACCGTCTGGAAGGCCGGCGAGGGAAGCTTTCTGGGCTACCAGTGCACCGTCCGGGACGTCACCGAGCTGCGGCTGCTGGAAGAGAAGTTCCTCCAGGCGCAGAAAATGGAGGCGATTGGAAGGCTTGCGGGTGGTATCGCGCATGATTTCAACAATCTTCTCATGGCTGCCACGGGATATGTCGATTTGTTGACGAGGACTTTGGAGCCCGGCGAAGCTCCCCACCGCTACGCCGGTGAGATCAGAAAGGCGACCGTGAGGGCGGCGGATCTCACCCGGCAGCTCCTGGCCTTCAGCCGCAGACAGGTGCTGCAGCCCAAGGTGATCGACCTCAACTCGGTGGTGCGGGACCTCGAAGGTATGCTCAAGCGGGTGATAGGTGAAGATGTAGAGCTGCTCACCGTTCTCGCACCGGAGCTTGGCATGGTGAAGGCCGATCCGGGGCAGCTCGAGCAGGTAATCATGAACCTCGCCGTCAATGCTCGAGATGCCATGCCCGACGGGGGCAAGCTTACCATTGAAACCGGGAGCCTCGCTTTGGACGGCGCCTATGCGTTTCGGCACGTTGCCGTCGAGCCGGGAGCCTACATCATGCTCGCGGTGAGCGATACCGGGGTGGGGATAGACGATAAGATTCTTCCTCACATCTTCGATCCCTTCTTTACGACCAAGGAAAAAGGGAAGGGGACGGGACTCGGCCTTTCAACCGTCTATGGCATCGTCAAGCAGAGCGGCGGCTATATTTGGACTTACAGCGAGCCGGGGGGCGGAGCGGCCTTCAAGATCTACCTGCCCCGGGTCGATGACGACGCCGATCCGGTCAGACAAAACATCTCGAAGGATGAGCCCTTGAACGGGACGGAAGCCATCCTGCTGGTCGAAGATGAAGAAATGGTCCGGGGGCTCATCAGCGAGACGTTGAGGAAAAGCGGCTACACCGTGCTCGAAGCCTTAAACGGCAGGGATGCCCTTACGCTCTGTGAAAGATATGCAAAAGAAAAACAGATCCACCTCATGCTGACGGACGTTATCATGCCTGCAATGGGTGGCTGCGAGCTGATAGAGAGAGTCAGGTTCCTGTACCCGCGGATTAAGATCATCACCATGTCGGGATATACGGAAAACAGCATCGTGCAGAGGGGAATTCTCGAATCCACGGAAGCTTTCCTGTCCAAACCGTTCACTCCGGACGTCCTCAAGCGCAAGATTCGAGAGGTGCTGGACAATGGTAACGACGCTCATCAGGTCACGTCACCCAAGGCGGAGGCCCATCCCGATCCCGTTGACCGGAGTGTGCTGGAAAGCATACGGGGGCTCGAGACCGAACGGACGCCGGATGTCCTATCGAAGGTAGTCAGTGCTTATCTTGGCAGCACCCCCAAGCTTATTGAAACTCTGCGTGAAACCATTGCGGCCGGCGACAGGGAAGTGGTATGGAAAGCCGCGCACAGCCTGAAGTCGAGCAGTGCCAATGTGGGAGCGATGGAGCTCTCCATGCTCTGCAAGGAGCTGGAGAACATGGCCAGATCGAACGGCACCGAGAAAGCTGGAGAAGTCTTTGCTGAAATCGAATCGGAATATGAAGCAGTGCAGAAGGTTCTGACAGTGGAGCTCAGGAAGGAAATGTGATGAGGGAATTTGCCGATTTCAACGAGAAGCCGTTGGTGCTGGTTGTCGATGACGATGAGACGGAGCGCATTCTGACGCGCGAAGTGCTGGAGCGGGCCGGACTTATCGTCGAGGAGGCGGAAGATGGGGATGATGCCCTTTCAGCCTTCGAGCGGTTGAGGCCGGATATCGTCCTCATGGACGTCGTCATGCCGAAAATGGATGGCATCACGGCGTGCGCGATGCTTCGGGAGACTTCCTTCGGTAGCCATACTCCCATCGTGATGGTAACGGGACTCGATGATCTGGAAGCTATCAGCCGTGCCTATGAGGCGGGAGCGACGGACTTCATCACCAAGCCCATCCCGTGGATGGTCCTGCAGCACCGAATGCGCTACATGCTGCGCGCAAACTGGGCGCTGGGAGAGCTCAGCCGGAGCAGAACCCGCCTTGCGGAAGCGCAGCGCATCGCGCGCCTTGGAAACTGGGAATGGGACATCAAGAAGAACCTGATCCGCTGGCCCGAAGAAACGAGCCACATCTACGGCCTCTGCCCCGAGGAGCTGGGAGAGACCTACGAGGGGTTTCTCGGACGCGTCCATCCGGATGACCGGAGCATGGTAAAGGAATCCATCCGCCAGGCTCTCAACAACGTGTGTCCCTTCAGAGCCGATCATCGTATTCTCCTTCCGGACGGCTCGGAACGGTTTGTATACCAGCAGGCGGAAACCCTTTTCAATGAAAAGGGTCAGCCCGTCCGGATGATGGGAACGATTCAGGACGTTACCGAGCGAAAAAGGGCCGAGCAGCAGATCACCTACCTTGCCTATCACGATACCCTTACGGGACTTCCCAACCGAGTTTTCTTCAAGGAGCGCCTCAGGCAGGCCCTCTCCCATGCCGAGCGCCATGGAGAGATGATGGCCGTGCTCTTTCTCGATCTCGACCGGTTCAAACGGATCAACGACACCCTGGGCCATGATGCCGGCGATCTGCTCCTGCAGAAGGTTGCCGAGCTGATCGTGGGCTCCGTGCGCTGCAGCGACGAAGTGGGCCGTCCGGATAGGGAGGATGGAGATTACGCGGTGACCCGGCTCGGTGGTGACGAATTCACCATACTGCTGAGCGGTATCACCCGGAGTGAAGACGTTGCCAGGGTGACGCAGCGAATGCTCGATACGCTTTCGGCTCCCGTTCGGGTGAAAGATCAGGAAGTCTTCGTTACCGCAAGCATTGGGATCGCCATCTTTCCCTCGGATGGCAAGGACATGGACGCTCTGCTAAAGAATGCCGATACCGCTATGTACCATGCAAAAGAGCGGGGAAGGAACAACTACCAGTTCTATACGGAATCCATGAATTCCGCCGCTCTGGAGCGCTTTTCGATGGAAAACGATCTGAGGAGGGCCGTGGAGGAGCATCAGTTCATTCTCTATTACCAACCCGAAATGGACGTGCAGAGCGGCAGGATTGTCGCCGCCGAGGCTCTTCTTCGCTGGCTGCATCCACTCAAGGGTATACTGTTTCCCGAGGCGTTTCTCCCCGTAGCCTGTGAAATGGGGCTGATTCTCCCTATCGGGAGCTGGGTGCTGCATACCGCCTGTGCTCAGGCACGAGCCTGGCAGGATGCCGGGTTTCCGGTGCGGGTGAACGTGAATCTGTCGAGTCGGCAGCTCGATCAAGCAGATCTGGCTACAACCGTTAGCCGGGCCGTGGAGCGAAGTCAACTTAACCCCGGCTTTCTCGGCTTGGAGATAAGGGAAGACATTTCTCCTGAAAACGAGAAATCTACAACGGTCAGCATGCACCGGCTGAAATCCCTTGGAGCCCGTCTCATTGTGGACAATTTCGGAATCGGCTACTCATCGTTGAGCTACTTGAAGCGCTTTCCCATAGATTCGATCAAAATCGACCGCTCCTTCGTCGGGGAGATTCCTTACGATCCGGACAGCACTGCAATAACGGCCGCGATTATCACAATGGCAAGAAGCCTCAGACTTGAATCCATAGCCGAGGGCGTGGAAACTGAAGAGCAGAAGGAATTCTTCTCGAACCAGGGATGCAGCTCGATACAAGGTGACGTCATTTCGCCTCCTCTTACTCAGGACGAGTTTGCGGAATTTCTGAGAAGAATGCGAAGACTGGGATGCTGCGGGAATCCGGGCCGGAAAAACCTTCTCTTCTCGAAGCATTACTCGCGGTATATGGCAATTCGAAACATGACCTGAGGCCCGGTTTATTGGACGACCCTTTGGCATCCCTTTGGCCCCGTGGCTCTCACGGGGGCAGGAAGGCAAACGGAAGTGGAAAAATCACAGGGCATCTTTGATCTCTTCATGAGCGCGGATTCAGAGGTTTTTCAGCAGCCGCCCCCCAAAAAAGCGGACGCGGGTGCTCCTATAGAGCCCCCACTGGTGCTCATAGTCGATGACGACAAGACCTTGCAATTTCTGGCGGGCAATGCACTCAGGAAGAGTGGCTTTTCCGTGGTGTCGGCCCAAAATGGAGAAGATGCACTCGAGCTCTTCGTGAGTCTGCGCCCGCAAATGGTTCTGCTGGACGTTTTGATGCCGGGGATGGACGGCTTCGAGGTGTGCTCGGCCCTGCGCCGCCTTCCGGGCGGGGATGCCGCGCCCGTGGTGATGATGACTTCTCTCGACGACGTCGCTTCGATCCGCCGTGCCTACGAAGCCGGGGCGACCGATTTCATCACCAAGCCGATCAACTGGGTCATTTTGGGTCACAGGGTGCGCTATATGATTCGCTCCAGTGAAACCGCCAACGAGTTACGAAGAAGCGAGGCAAGGAACAAGGCTATTCTCGATGCCGTTCCCGACTTGATGTTTCGGATGAACAAAGACGGCGTTCTGCTTGAGGTCAAAGGGGCGAACGGAAAGGATTTCCTGCTGCCCGCCCGCGAGCTTCCCGGCAAGCGCATAGGGGAAGTGATGCCCCCCGAAGTCAGCCGGCAGGTCATGTACTGCATGGAACGGGCTCTGGAGGGAAGGGGAGCCCCATTGTTCGAATTCAGCATCCGGCTTGCCGCCGGCGTACGCTACTACGAGGCACGCGTCGTGACCTGCGGAGAAGACGAAGCACTTTGCATCGTGCGCGATATTTCGGAGCGAAAAACGATGGAGGAAGACCTTCTCAAGGTGAAAAAGCTCGAGGCAACAGGCATCCTGGCCGCTGGAATCGCGCATGACTTCAACAACATTCTCTCCGTCATCCTTGCTAACATCAATGTCGTAGAGATGCATCTCGGGAGCGCCAACCCGGATTTCAGGCTGCTGACCGAGGTCGAGGAAGCGGCTTTGCGCGCAAGGGATCTCACGCGGAGGTTCATCACATTCTCAACGGAGGGAGCACCGCATAGAAGGCTGACTTCCGTCGAAGCGCTGATAAACGATTGTGCAAGCCGTGCCCTGGACAAGTCAAACATAGAGTACAAGTGCATATTCCCGGAGAAGCTCTGGCAGATCGATGTCGATGAGGGCCAGATGCGCCACGTTTTCTACAACATAATCGTGAATGCAAGGGAGGCTATGCCTCGAGGAGGCATCATCCGAATCCTGGCCGAGAACATGGAAGTCGAGCCCGGCAATGCCGATTCACCTCTGAAGGCGGGAAAATATGTGAGAATCTCCATCGAGGATCAGGGAATCGGCATTCCGAGGGAGAACCTTGAAAATGTCTTCGATCCCTACTTTTCGACCAAGGAAAGATGCAGCCGCAAGGGAATGGGCCTGGGGCTCACCATGGCCTATACCACCGTCAAAAAGCATGACGGGCATATTTTTCTGGAATCGGAACCTGGTGTAGGAACGGTTTTTCACCTCCACATACCTGCCTCGGAATCCTGGCAGACTGTCGGAGAGTGAGGGATGGGACGCTGACCGGACGCTGATCGGCGCTGATTTGTTCTTCCGGTCTTTTTCCATGGATCTTTATCAGCGAAAATCAGCGCGCATCTGCGTCCTTTCCCCCTTCTCCGACCGCCCTTAAAACAGCATCAGAAAACGCTGATGCGAAGATTATTCGTTATATCCACAACCGACAATGAGCCCGCTTTGAGTCTTTCGAGAATAGGTGCATTTTTTTGCACCCCCCCATTCATACTTCACATACACACCATCCGATGTCCCCCTGGCAACTTCATTGTAGACGGGTTCGGCTTTTTCTTTCAGGCTTTGTCCCACAAGAGTCGGATGAACCAGCAGTTTTCCTGCCCCTTCCATAATGAACACGTAAGGATCTTTTTGAGCTGCACCTGCAAAATCCTCAACTTTTTTGCCACTGTCTATGCCTGCTACAATCTCATCCACCTGTTTCTTGACAACGTCTTTCATAGAGCCTCCTCTCAAGGGTTCAAAAAAAACGGACAGTTGTTTCCCCTAACCTTCAGTGACCACGGGTCACTGAGCTGTCAGGTCTGTCTAGGATTGTTGAAGCATAAAAAACTCAAATGAGAATCGAGATAGAGATGGAGGAGGGTTAGAATCAGCTCAAGAAATCAAGCGCTGGAAGTTAGCACTTGTCATCGGAGAATCGCACGTTTCCCGCAATCTTGTTCAACAACCCAAACCGCATAAAAAGCCAAACGTATTCTTCACGCCAATGCCATAAATGCCATAAATGCCATAAATGCCATACTGGAGCTTTCGAAAAACAGCTCGTTCAAGATCGGCATGATGGGCATTCGCCGTTTCTTCCTTCCGAGGGATTTTCTTCCCTGTTTTCCGAGAAGCCACACCCTCGACGATTGACCAAACCCCAAGTTCCGCAAGAACCATGAACAAGTGGTGCCGATGATACAGGGCATCTCATTTTTTATCAAGCAAATCTCTACGCGGACAGTCATTCATCGACCATTAAATAGAAATCGGCCCTTGAGCGACATATGCTCCAATAGCCTCGATGCGAATGCGACTGTTTCTCGAAAATTCTATGTCATGACCTCGGCGATGATGCAAAGAGGATGTATCCGTCCAAATGATCTTCGACAGCGAACAAAGGCACGAAAAAGCTTGACGAAGAGGATGAATTGTACATAGGACTTACCATGGAACAGACAATGCCGATTGTATGAGAAGCGAAAGGGACAGCCATGGGTGAGAAGGTTGAATGGAAGCGCTACTACAGGACCACTACCGCGTCTCAAAGGAAGATGCTCTTTGAGATCCGGGAGGAGACGGGCAGTATAAGTGAAGCCTGTCGAAAAGCCAGAGTGAGCCGGGCAACCTTCTATTACTGGAAAGACAGGTTTGAGCAAGAGGGTTGGATAGCTCTGGAGAAGCCTTAC
>Ga0074199_1001395_pt1 | contig 21630 bp, 20 predicted proteins | sample EPASupsiteSAE347_FD_64528 | JGI IMG/M metagenome (GOLD analysis project Ga0074199, IMG submission 64528) | Bioremediated contaminated groundwater from EPA Superfund site, New Mexico - Sample SAE3-47 | ecosystem: Environmental > Aquatic > Deep subsurface > Groundwater > Contaminated ... | reverse complement strand
GCGCGCGCCGGGCGAGTGTTGGCGGGGGGTGGGGGTTGATGAGTGCGAACCAACACCCCCCCCGCCACTCTCTCACCGTCTCGACCATCGCGAGATAGCCCTCGGCGGGAACGTAGTCCGGTATGGAATTGCCCGAGCCGAAGGCGAAGCCTCCGTGTCCGACGCAGCGCCCGATGACGTCGAGGACGTAGGGTTTGATGTCGGCTGGGGACAAGCGCACCAGGCAGTCGGTGTCGGCGCCGCCAAAATTGCCGATGCGCTCGCCATAGCGTGCCACCCACTCGGGGAAGGGGGCGATCTGGTCCTCGTTGGAATGCTTCGCGTCTATTCCGGCCGCGATGAGGTCATCCATCACGTCGAAAATGCAGCCGCAGGAATGGAGGAGGAAGGGCTTCCCGTAGGAATGGACAAGGTCGATGATGGGTCTGTAGGCGGGGATGACCAGGCGCCTGATATCCGTTGGGGATATGAGGGTGCTGCTCTTGAAGCCCAGGTCGTCACCGAAGCGCAGGACACAGTAGGTGTCATCGAATTCCGCCATGAAGCGGCGCCATATCTCGAGATTGGCCCGAGCGACCGCGCCAAAGAGGGCCGCGTAGGTATCGGGGTCGTCGGCCGCGAGATAGGAGAGATGCTCGAAGCCCGTGATGTCCTGGACGCACTCGAATATCCCGTTGCCAGCCCCGCCGATAGCCTTCATCCCCTCGGGCATGACGTCACGAAGGGCCCGGAAGTCCTCCGCGTAGGCTTCGAAGTAGAGGTCGGGAAGCTCGGCCCAGGGATAGGCTTCGAAGCTTGCGCGGTCGCGTATGACTCCGGGGCTCGTGTTCCCGAGGGCCCCGGAACCGGGCATGATGGTTCCGATGCAGCGCTCGAAACTCACCGTGTCGTAGCCCATAAGCCTGAAGAACTCGCAGTAATTGCGGAAATATTCCCTTTTGTCGGCGGCATCGCCTTTTTCGAGGGTTTTGAATTTCCGCGCGAGGACAGTCTCCATCATTTCGGCACAGATGATGTGTTCGTAGAGCGGCAGCCGGGGGGCCTCCACGTTGCGCGCCGACATCTCGACATTTCGCCAGTCCGGCTGGAATTCCATGCTCGTTCTCCTCACTGTGGGCTGCCTAGTCCATGTCGAACCGGGCCGAGCCGCGGTCGACATAGGGCATCTTGGTTTTTAGTACCTGCACTGACTGCTGTCGCGAGCTCAAGCGGGATTCGAGAAGGCTCCAGGCCATGGTGGCGATAAGCCGACGGTCTATCTGCATTGTGTTGATCTTGGGGATGAACGGCACCTTGTAGTCCAGGACATCGCCCCCGGTCGCTATGATGGATATGTCCTTCGGGACTTGTTTGCCCGCACGCTTCAGGGCCTCTATGAGGTATGCGCCGAAGTAGTCGTCGTGCACGGCGAAGGCCGTCGGCGGGGCAGGGCTGTGAAGGAGATCGGCTACCCTTTTCTGGAGGGTCCCGAAGTCGTCAAGAGCCACCGAGATCCTGAGATCTTCAGTATAGGCGAGGCCGTTTTCCACGAGAGCCTTCCGATAGCCAAAGTAGCGATCGTTCACCAGGATGGTGAAGGTCGGTCGGAAATAGTCGGCGTAGGCTATGACCCGGTGTCCCATCTCGACGAGGTGCATGGTCGCCTCATAGGCGCCCTGGACCTCGTCGGCCATCACCGACCAGAAGCGCGTCTGGTATTCCCCGTTGTTGATGAGGATGACCGGGATAGCCGCCTTCTCGAGGTTCTCGAAAAGCTGGGCGTCCGCGTAGTGGAGGGCGAAGACGGCGCCGGCATGGGCGCCGACTATCTCTTTGAATACCGTGCGCGGGTCGGCGTTGTTCGGGATATGGAGAATAAATGGGTAGTACCCCATCTTGACGACCTGCTCTTCCAGGAAAGAGACGAAGGGATTGGAGAAGTTCCAGAGGTAGGGAAAGTCCTCGCACTGAAGTATGCAGACGTACTTGAATTTCCTCGCCCCAGGCCTGTCCGCCGTGCTCCGGCGCTGATATCCCATCTCTTCGGCAAGCGCGCGGACGCGACCGGAAACGGCTGGCGAGATTTTGCCTTTCCCGGCAAGGATCATCGACACGGCGGCTACGGATATGCCTGCGGCGTCGGCTATGTCCTTTAGAGTGGGCTTCTTCATGGCCCATATTATTCCTTCATTGCCGCTCTTTGAGTAGTAGGAAAATGAAGTTAAAAATATTTTTTTAAGCGGATTAACTTGATACAAATTAAATTATAAAACTTGACGAATCGGAGGGTAGTGCTAGACTGCAAAAATATCCGACTACTGTGGAGTGAGAATGTGACACCCAGGGAACGATTCCTGACTGCCCTCAATGGTGGCATACCCGATCGTGTACCTCTGTTCGATTTCCTTTTCCAGGAACCTCTATATGAAAAGCTCATCGGCCATAGGCCCGGGAGCTACAATGGGCCCGATGCCCTCGAACTTGCCAGAAAACTCGGCCATGACGCCATCTGGGTGCCCCTGGCCGGCTTTCAGGGATATTCGCCAGAGTGGATCGACGACAGAACCTATCGCGACGAATGGGGCTGTACTTTCGTTCGTTCCAACGTCTCCTGGCCCATCGACTCTCCGATAGCCTACCCGATCATCACCCGCGAGGATTTCGAGAAATACCGCTGCCCCGATCCCCTCCTTCCCGGGCGGGACCTCGATCTCAAGCAGACCCTCGAAAACAACCGCGACTCAAAGCTCGCGATAACCTGTGGCATTCAGGGCCCTCTGACCACGGCCTGGCTCCTCATGGGTTTCGAGAACATCTGCTATGCCCTCTACGACGACCCCGCACTCCTCGAGTCCGTCTTTGCCATGTCGAATGAATTCTTCAAGAAGGCGGCCAAGATCGCGGTCGAATGCGGGATCGACGGCATCTGGATCAGCGAGGATTTCGGGGATTCAAAGTCGGTTCTCTTCAGTCGCGATCTCTACGTCAAGCACTTCTATCCCTATTTCCGCGACCTTGTCTCCTACGTCGATTCCCTGGGCGTACCGGCCCTTCTCCACTCATGCGGGCAGATCTCCGAATATCTCGACCTCATCGCGGACACGAAAATCAGGTCCATCCACCCTCTTCAGCGGACTGCCGGCATGGACATCGCGAAGGTGAAGCGGGATTACGGCAAGAGATTCTGCATAATCGGGAATATAGATTCTTCGCGTACCCTTCCCTTTGGTTCGACGGATGATGTACGGGCGGAGGTTAGGGCAACCATCGCGGCCGCCGCTCCAGGTGGCGGCTACGTTCTCGCTTCCGACCATTCCCTCCATGACGGCATACCCCTCGAAAACATTGAAGCCATGTTCGACGAGGGTCTGCGCGCAGGCACAGCGATCTACGCTCCAGGGAAGTGAAGGCTCGGGCAGGATCCCGCGGGGACGGCCATTAAAGATGGTTCCTACCGTCGCTCGAAGCGACGGAAAAGCATTGGGATTCTGGAGGCTAGGATGAAAAAGATTCTCGGAACATTGATGGTGGTCGTGCTGATGATCGCGGTGGGCGGAAGCGCCTTCGCGCAGGCCAAACCGAAGGTCGCCGGTGTCGTCTTCCAGGAAGACCAGTTCATGAAGCTCATGCAGATGGGCTACAAGGACGCGGCTATCAAGGCTGGTTTCGATTTCTACCCCGGCAACACCAACGGTGACGCCGCCAAGGAAGCCGAGTTCATCAACACGTACGTGACCCAGGGCTACAAGGGTCTCGCGATCTCCCCGATCAGCGAAGGCGCATCGATGAAAGTCATCGCCGACGCCGCAGGCAAGGGCCTTCTCATTGGTATTTCCAACTTCACCCTGACGAACGCGCCTTACATCACCGGGGCCTTCACCTCTGACAACTACGACCTCGGCAAGACCTGCGGAAAGGCCGCCGTTGAGTACATCAAGACCAAAATGGGCGGCAAAGCCAAGGTCGCCATCCTCCAGTTCAAGTCTCTCCTCCCCGAGCAGTCGGGCGCCCGCGTCAATGGCTTCCTCGACCAGGTCAAGACTCTCCCCGGCGTAGAAATTATCGCTGACCAGGACGCTTGGCTTCAGGATAAGGCCATCACCGTCGGCGGCGACATCATCACCGCCAAGGGCAACGAACTCAACCTGATTTTCTGCGCCAACGAAGGCGGCACAATCGGTGCCACCATGGCCGTCAAGAACGCCGGCAAAGCTGGCAAGATCGTCGTCTTCGGCTTCGACGGCAGCGAGCAGATGGTCCAGCTCCTCAAGGACAAGGCCAACATCCTCCAGGCCGCCATCGCCCAGGATCCCTACGGCATCGGTGTCAAGACGATGGAAGCTCTCGCCAAGGCCATCAAGGGCGAAGACTACAGCGCTACGAAAGCCAAGACCGTCATCGTCCCCGGCATCCTCCTTGAGCGCAAGAACGTGGCGGGCCTCGATGCCTTCCTCGCCGATCTCACGGCGAAATCCAAGTAAGCAGAACCTTTTAGGCTAGGCCGAAAGGCCAACCACAGGGGTTCCGCGGAGCCGATTGTCTCGGTTCGCGGAGCCCCTGTTCAATAAGGAAATACAGCGACAGGAGGGGAGGTTCGCATGAGCGTGCTCACCGTCAAGGACATCACCAAGGAATTTCCGGGGACGACGGCTCTGGATGCGGTATCTCTTTCCTTCGAGAGCGGCAAGGTCAATGCCCTCATAGGCAAGAACGGCTCCGGCAAGTCCACCCTCGTAAAGATCATCAACGGCGCGTATCGTCCCGATCACGGAAGCCTCGAACTTGACGGAAAGCCTCTCGATATCCAGGATCCTTCCGACGCCTTCGGCAAGGGTATCGCGACCGTCTATCAGGAGATGAGCCTCATCCCCGGGCTCTCCGTCGCCGAAAACATCCTGATAGGCCGTTACGAGACCCGTGGCGCCTTTGTGGACTGGAAGCGGACTTACGCCAAGGCGCAGGCGCTCCTCGATGAGATGGGTATCGACCTGCCCCTTCGTGAGCCCGTGATGAACCTGAATATGTGGCAATGCCAGGTTGTCGAGATAGTGAAGGCAATGAGCTTCCGCCCGAAGGTTATCCTCCTGGACGAACCGACTTCGGCCCTCGCCCAGCAAGAGACGCAGATGCTCTTCAGGCTCATCCGCGAACTCAAGAAGAAAGACGTCATAATTATCTATATAACGCATCGCCTCCAGGAGCTTTGGGAGATAGCCGATACAAGCACGGTCCTCCTCGACGGCCATTTCACCGGCCGCGTTGACATGGAGGGATCGAAGCCTTCTGACATCCTCAAGCTCATGTTCGGCAATGTCGAGACGAAGTCGCGGCCGGCCGATCTCGAGATTTCCGACGAGACTGTCCTCGAGGTGAAGGACTTCACCCGCAAACCCTGGTTCGAGGATATCTCCTTTACTCTGAAGAAAGGCGAGATCCTGGGTATAGCCGGTATGCTCGGCTCCGGAAGGACAGAGCTGCTCCGGGGCATATTCGGTGCCGACAAGGTGGATTCGGGCACGGTTGTGCTCGATGGGGTTACTATCGAGAGGCCAAGTCCGCGAAGCATGAGCAAGGCAGGACTCGCCTTCACGCCGGAGGACAGAAAATCCCAGGGGCTCGTGCAGGTACTCTCGATCAGGGACAATCTCTGCCATGCGTGTCTTGACGCAGTCTCTCCGGGCGGTTTCGTGGATGGGAAGCTCGTGAGGGATTATTCGGGGCGACAGGTGGATGCGCTCAGCATCAAGACCACTGACGACAGCCTGCCGATGACGAGCCTCTCGGGCGGAAACCAGCAGAAGGTGGTCGTCGGGAAGTGGCTCAATGCCTGTCCCAAGGTCATCTTTTTCGATGAGCCCTCGCGGGGCATCGACGTGGGAGCCAAGCAACAGATCTTCCAGATCATCTGGAACCAGTCCCGATGCGGAATCTCCTCGGTGGTGGTTTCCTCCGAGCTGGAAGAGCTTCTCGAAGTCTGCCACAGGATCATCATCATGCGGTTCGGACGCTTTGTCGGGGAAGTCAGACCCGAAGATATCACGATAGAACAACTTTATTCGCTCTGCATGGGAGGCGAGACACGATGAAGCCGGCAACAACAACGAAGATCGATCTTTCGCGACTGTCGAAGAAATACATGCTGGAGATCATTCTCTTCTGCATTGTTCTCGCGCTGGTCTTCACCGCTCCGGGGTTCTTCACCCTGGCCAATATCCTCAACATTTTGAGGAATGTCACCCTTTCAGGCGTAATCTCTTTCGGCATGACCATGGTCCTCATCGGCGGAGAGATCGATCTCTCCGTCGGATCCTCGATCGGCCTCTCCGCCGTCCTTACCGCCACCATCACCGGAGCCCTGGCCAAGGCGGGCATCATGCCGATGGAGACCGGAGTCTTCGTCGCCATGGGTTGCGCCATCCTCGTCGGCCTGCTCATCGGTCTGTGGAACGGGTTCCTCAGAACGCGTTTCAATATCCCTACCTTTATCATTACCCTGGCTATGCAGAACGTGGTCTATGGCGCCGCGGCCCTCATCTCCAGAGGCTTCCCGGTGACGACATTGCCCGACTGGTACAACTGGATAGGTGCCGGCCGGCTCTTCGGGGTTTTCCCGGTGCCGGCGATCTGGCTTCTCATAGTCTTCGCGATCGTCTTTGTCATCATGAATCTCACGCGGTTCGGCCGGGAGGTCTACGCGGTCGGTGGCAACCCTGAATCGGCCCGCCTCTCGGGCATCAACGTCACCAAGGTAAAGATCATCATCATGGTTGCCGTCCAGGTCCTCGCCGCCATCGCCGGAATCATTCTCTCGGGCCAGGTCATGTCGGGCTCCTCCACGTTTGGGCGGGGCTACGAGACGGACGTCATCTCCGCTGTCATCATCGGCGGAACGAGCCTTGCGGGTGGTGTCGGCAAGGTCTGGGGCACCTTCATGGGAATCATCTTCCTGGGGGTCATCAACAACGGAATGACCCTCTTCGGTGTGGGAGACTTCGAGAAATACATCGTGCGCGGTTTCCTCATTCTCTTCGCCGTGCTCTTCAACACGATCCAGATCCAGAGCCTCCAGAAGGCCCGCATAAGCAAGTAGCCGAAGGAGAGATCTGCATGAGCGCAATGACGAGCCGGGAGCGGGTCAGGAAGGCCCTCGCCTTCGACTACCCGGACAGGCCTCCCATATCGCATGCCATTCTGCCTTCTGCCCTGCTCAGGTACGGTTCCGCCCTGCGCGCCGTGCTCGCCGGGGTCGAGGAGGATTTTGGCTGGGACTTCCTGCCCGATCTCCCCCTCGAAAAATTTCCGCCCTATTACCGCAAGGGCCGGAACCGCGACGGCTTCGGAGTAGTCTGGGAATGCTCGAATGACGGCGAATACGGATTGCCCGTTGAAAAACCCCTGGCCGACTGGTCCCGATTTGTCGATTATAAATGGCCCGATTTCGAGGTGAACCCTCCGGTGTATCGGCTCTATTCCGGCAACATGGTCGGCAAGGATCCCCGCTGGTACGCCCGGGGCGGCTGGATCACTTTCTTCGAGACCATGCAGGAACTTCGTGGTTTCGAGGACCTGCTCGCGGACATCGCCCTTGGCGAGGATGCCGCCATCGCCCTGCGCGATGGTCTCCTGGCCCACAACCTGCGGCTCATCGACAAGTTCCTCAAACTGGATTATGACGGTATCCACTTCGCCGACGACTGGGGCACCCAGACGGCGCTGATGATCAACCCCGAACTCTGGAGGGCCTTTTTCAGGCCCTGCTACAAGGTGATGTTCGACAGGGTGCTGGCGGCCGGCAAGGATGTCCACTTCCATTCGGATGGCTACATAACCGATATAATCCCCGATCTTATCGATCTCGGCGTCTCGGTGGTCAATTGCCAGTCGAACTGCATGGGCAACGAGGAGCTCGGGCTGCGTTTCAAAGGCCGCATCTGCTTCCGGACCGACCTCGATAGGCAAAAGGTCATGACCTATGGCGGGCCGGCGGATGTGAGAAAACATATCGGCGAGGTCTTCCACGCCCTGGGCTCGGAGAAGGGCGGCATCATCGCCTGCGGCGAGATAGGCCGCGATACCCCTCTCGACAATATCAAGGCCATGTACGAGACCTTCATGGAATTCCGGTTCTGAGGTCCGCTGCCAGCCTACGAGGAGAGAATATGAAACGCAGCGAGATCAACGCAATAATCCGCGAGGGTGAGCGCTTCTTTGCGGCCCGCGACTTTCGCCTTCCGGTCTGGGCCTCCTGGGGACCGGAACGGTGGCGCGGAATGCGCGCCGCGGCCGACGAGATCGAGAGGGCCCACCTGGGTTGGGATATCACTGACTTCGGCTCCGGGAACTATCGGAAGCGTGGCCTCTTCCTCTTCACGCTCCGTAACGGCGAACCCGGCTCCGGCGGAAAGACTTACGCGGAGAAGGTGATGATCGTCGGCGACGGCCAGGAGACGCCTGCCCATTTCCACAGGGCCAAGATGGAGGACATCATCAACCGGGGCGGCGGCGGTCTGGTCCTCCAGCTCTGGAACAGCGACGAGGCCGGAGGGCTCGCCACAACGGCTGTGGAGGTCAGGATCGACGGACTCCTTCATCGCCTTCCCGCAGGCGGCTCGGTGCGGCTCGGTCCCGGAGAAAGCATATGCCTCGACAGGCTCCTCTACCACCGTTTCTGGGGCGAGGGCGGAGAGGTCCTTGCTGGAGAGGTGAGTATGGTCAACGACGATGTGAGCGACAACAATTTCCTCGAGGGTGTTGGCCGCTTCCCGGCGATCGAGGAAGATGAGGAACCCTGGCGCCTCCTTGTCTCGGATTACCCGACTCTCATCACAGACTGAGACGATGACGACGATAGCCGGAGCGGGTTGCTCTCTGATCGATTACATCCACACCGGAGTGGACTTCTCCTCACCGGAGTTCGCGGCCCTTCGTTCCCGCAATCCCGGCGACGGCGGCCTCGAACCTGGCGCACTCGTGTTTGCGGAAGATTTCGAACGCTTTGCGGGCCGCGATCTTGATGACGCCCTAATGCCCCTCCTCAGGGGCCGAGCACCCGATGCCTGCAACATAGGCGGTCCAGGCGTCGTATCCCTGATCCATGCTGCCCAGATCCTCTATGATGCCGGAACCTCCTCCGACCAGCGCTTCAGTGTTTCCTTCAGGGGTGTCGTGGGCGATGATCCGGACGCCGACCACTTGCGCGCGATGCTCGGCTCGAACAGGATCGAAATTTCCGGCTGCCTCTCGAAACCGGGAAAGACGCCCTTTACCCTGGTGCTTTCCGACTCAGGTTACGACAGGGGCCGCGGCGAGCGAAGTTTCATCAATGAAATAGGGGCCGCCGCGAGTTTTCAGGCTTCGGACCTGCCTGAGGCCTTTTTCGACTCGACAATAGTGACATTCGGCGGCACGGCACTGACGCCGGCTCTGCACGACTCTCTTGACGGCCTCCTCGCCCGGGCCAAGTCCCGGGGGGCCCTCACGATCGTGAATACCGTCTATGACTACAGAAACCAGCGCCGCGACCCTGTGGGCCGCTGGCCCCTTGGCTCGCGCGATGAGGCCTGGCCTTCGATCGACCTTCTCATCACCGATCTCGAGGAGGCAAGACGCCTCTCCGGCAGACCCGATGCGACAGGGGCCCTCGCCTTCTTCCGGGACCGGGGCGTCGGGGCGGCTGTCGTGACCGCCGGCACCAGCGAGATATTCGCGGCGTCATGGACGGGAGAGCGTTTCGCACCAGCGCCCGAACGGACCTTTCCTGTCTCCGGGGCGATCGTCCGGGAACTCGCCGACCATCCCGAACGGCGTGGAGATACCACCGGCTGCGGAGACAATTTCGCCGGGGGCCTTATCGCCTCGGCGGCGATGCAGCTTGATTCGGGCGCCCCGAAAATAGACCTGAAAGAAACCCTCGCATGGGGAGCCGCCTCGGGCGGTTTTGCCTGTTTCCATGTTGGCGGCGTATGGCTTGAACCGTGTCCGGGCGATAAGCGGAGACTCCTCGAGCCCTATGTCGAAGCCTGGCGCCGACAGGTGGAGGCGGCCCGATGACACAACGCTTTGTCCAGTTTGGCGCGGGAAACATCGGCAGGTCCTTCATCGGAAGGCTCTTCAGCGCGGCCGGATGGGAGACGGTTTTCCTGGATGTCGATCAGCGCCTGGTCGACCGACTCAACGAGGCCGGCCGCTATCGGGTCGTGGTCAAGGAAAACAACCGCGATGACCTTGTCCTCCAGGTCGGCCCTGTCCGTGGCGTCAATGGCCGCGACATCGTGGCAGTGACCCGGGAACTCCTCCGCGCCGACTGTGCGGCCACTTCGGTAGGCCAAGCGGGCCTCCCCTCCGTCATTGGCGCTATGGTGCCCGCGCTTCTGGCCAGAAGGGAAGCCTCGCTGCCGCCCCTCAACGTACTCATAGCCGAGAATATCCGCTCAGGCGCTTCTTTCTTCAGAGCCGAGCTTTCCCGGCGCCTGGGGCCCGGAATTGACCCGGACGGGCTCGTCGGGCTCATCGAAACGAGCATAGGGAAGATGGTGCCCATCATGCCCCGGGAGGCGCTGGAAGCGGACCCCCTCGCCCTTTTCACCGAGGCCTACGATACCCTCATCGCGGACGAGCGCGGCTGGAAGGGCAAAGCACCAGACCTGCCCGGGCTCAAGCTCGTCGACAACATCGGTGCCTGGGTCGACAGGAAGCTCTTTATCCACAACCTGGGCCATGCCGCGACCGCCTACCTTGGCTGGCGCACCGACCCTTCGAAGAACTATATCTGGGAGGCCCTGGATCTCCCCGGCGTCGAGGAAGGCGTGCGGTCGGCTATGCTTGAGAGCGCGGCCGCCCTCACTGCGAGCTATCCTGCGGACTTGCCGAAGGCAGAGCTCGACGAGCACGTGGCCGACCTCCTCTCACGGTTCCGCAATCGGGCTTTGGGCGATACCGTCCACCGCGTTGGACGCGATCTGCCGAGGAAGCTCGCCCGGGATGACAGGCTCGTCGGCGCCTGCCTTCTCGCCGCCCGGCAGGGGCTTCCCTTCGGGGCGATTGCCGCCGCGATTCGCGCAGCCCTGGCTTTCAGGTCGCCCGATGGGGACGGCAGGCTTTTCAGCGCGGACGAAGACTTCCATAGCCGCTGGGATGGCGCCAACATGAGGACTGTCCTGCGTGAGGTGTCAGGCCTCGACGAAAAGGATGCCTCCGACGCTCGGGTAATACGGGTAATAGAGGAGATCGAAAGGGCCGAAAGCCGGTATCGGCTCAGGTAAAGGCCCTCGCGGTCATGAAATCGGCGTCGACCGGAAAGCGCGCCGAGTGCCGTTTACCCTTGAGCACGAGCTCTCCTTTGCCGGCCTCCACAGCACATATGCCTTCGTCAAGAAGCTCCCCTTCCAGCGGGAGGAGTGCCGTGCCATAGCTCAGCCGCCTCTCGGAACCCGCGGGGATTTCCACGAGGGTCGGCCTTCCGAGGAGCATAGGGCAGTCGCGCGCGAAAGCGAGGCCGTTCGCGAAAGCGCCGGCCACATTCTCCGTTCCAAGGCAGAAGGAGAGATCGGCCTCGCCTTCTCCCATAGACCAGGGCGTGAAATTCCTGCCGCCGTACTGCATCCACAGGTCATTGAACGAGAGCGCGATCTCGCCCCCGGCCAGGCCGGCGGCGCCAGGGAAGAAACACAGATAGGCCAGGCGCAGAACGGGATTGACGACACAACTCCATCCGAGGGCCAGTTCCGCGGGGATCGCTCCGGTCACGAAATCGGTGTAGCCGATCATGCCGGGGACTAAGGATATATCGGCGAAACCGCCGTCGCGTAGCGGGGCCTTCGCAAGGTCGGAGAATTCCACGCCCTGCGCCAGCCTTCCTGTGGGGTCGAACTCAGTTCCGGCGGGGGCGGCCAGGAAGCGCCGCGCGGACAGACTGATGCGACAGCCTGCCTGGAGGAAAGGCGAGCCAAGCGTATTATGCCGACCAACATTGATGGTCAGGGGTCGTGGGCCCGCGTTCCGGATGTCCATTATCGAGAAATAGGCCGGCTGTCCCGCGATCACGATGTCGGTTTTCCTGAACGAAAGCGGGAAAGCCGGATCGACAGGACCGAGGGCGAAGCGCGCGCGCGCGGCTATACCCTTCTCTATTTCGTCGCAGTCGAGCAGACTCCACTCGCGATCGGCCGTCCATCCGTGGGCGGGGAGAGCGACTCCATCAACGCGGCAATCCGGGCCGAAGTTCGGGGCGCAGGGAAAATCCCCGGCGAGGTTGTACAGGAGCTTGCCCTTCCAGAAGGCGCCGTGCGCATTCTCGTCCCAGGGCTTCCCGCTGTTGGCGCGGAAGGTCGGTATCCAGTGAGCGTTGACGAGCCCCGTTCCCCGCGACAAGCCGAACTGGGGCATCATCCCGCCCTGGCTGTCGATGACCGCGCGAATGACTCCATTCTCGAGACAGACTGCCTTGCGGCCTCCGTCGCTCACGACACGAGCGCTGGCTTTCGATACCATAGATACCTTCTTGACCATGATACTCCATGATGTCCCGCGATGGCCATCGAGCACAAGCACGCAGCCTGAGGGCGGCGACATGATGGCACGCGCTATTTCTGTAGTTGGATCATGCTTATATTATCCAACATCATGATCGCACTCACAAAAGACCTGCTTAAGATCGATGCCGAAGAAACGACCGGCATCATATGCGATTTCATCAAGGAAAAGCATGCCGAATTGGGGCGCGATGCGATAGTCGTACCGATTTCCGGCGGCCTCGATTCGAGTGTAGTGGCCGCGCTCTGCGTCAGGGCGGTGGGCAAGGACAAAGTGGTCGGGCTGATGCTGCCCGAAAGGCAGGGCAATCCCGAAGCCGGGCGTTTCGCAAAGCAGCTGGCGGCAGCCCTGGGAATCCAGACCCGGAAAATATCGATCACCAACGCTCTGTTTGCCTTGGGAACATACGGTTTTGTTCTCTCTTTTTTCCCCACAAAGAAACTACGCGACAGCGTCGCCTTGAAGTACATGAAAAGCAGCGGGGAGAACATGCTTCTGGACAGCATCAGAGGATCGAAATCCCGGCTCAACAGGGCTGCTACGGCATCCATCAATTCCAAACAACGGATGCGTGCCCTGGTCATGTGCAAATTTGCCGACGAAAACAACTATCTTACCGTGGGTAGCGCCCACCTCACGGAGGATATGGTAGGTCTGTTCGTCAAGTTCGGGATCGATGACGTTGCCGACTTGATGCCCATGAAGGGGCTGTTCAGGATGCAGATACTCCAAATCGCAGAGTATCTCGGTGTGCCGGAATCGATCACCGGCAGGACTCCCAATCCCGATGTGATCCCGGGCGTGCACGACAAATACTTGGGGATGCTGGGCCTCCCTGCCGACACAGTCGATTTGGTCCTCTGCGGCATACTCCACGGGCTCACGAATCAGGAAATAGCGGAACAACTCTTCATAGACCGGAAGAAGGTCGAAGAAGTACGGGAGCTGGTTCGTCTTTCCGACCACATGCGACACCCTTCCCAGGCGCCGGAGCTTGTCAATCCGGCGGTCCCGCCCGCGATGGCCTGATGGGGGTTCTATTTCTGCGACGCCAGCACTATCGCATATCCGTCATGATCCGCTGTCGTCTCGCCCTCATTATTCCGGATGTTGTTCAGATTGTGTTTTCCGATGATTTTATAAATTCCCTTTGAATCCAGTTTGCCGCAATAATTATCTCTGGCGACTGCAAAGGAAAGAAAGCCATGGTGCAGGGCCGGCTTTGCGCTCACCGATTCCCTGCTGAAGGCCCCTGCGAAAATGTAATTCCCTTTGTAGAGGTATGGCCCCATGATCCTTCCATGATTATTGGAAACGATGAATTCTTTGTCCGAGAATGCCACTTTCTGATTCGCCGGTATCTGTTCGAATTTCTTGCCGTCCATGATGGCGGAATATCCCGCTGAATGTCCTTCCTCCAGTTCGTAGCCGCATCGTAAAGATGCGTTTATAAGTTTTTTGATCGCCTCATCCGCCGACGGGGCATGCGAGTCGACGATTATCACGTTTATCGGTTCAAACAGGACCTTGCCGTCATATTGTTCGCCAAGCCAATGTGCAGGCGATCCGCTCTCATCGATAAGCCATTCTCCGATGCCGGGCAGCTGAAGAGTGTCGATACCCTGAGCGTATGGCAGCGCAGTCGCAATCAACCCAACCATTACCAGTAGTGCGGTTTTTCTCTGCATTTTCCCCTCCTGACGGCATCGAAGCCTCTTAGCCATGGAGCAAAAAACGGACATAAAAAGAATGAACAAGTAACACTTTCTTTTCATTATACCGTATGTTTTTATTTACTGCAGCCGTCCAAATGAAATCCCGAGCCCGGCAGTCTGTGCGGTAGCGCACAGACTGCCGCAGTACGTCAGGGTATTTTCCATTTGTAATCGCAGCGGGACTCAAAACATTACTGCCACGCTTCGGTACCAAAATCACCGGTCGGCATTGAGGACATGTATGATATTCGGTTTTGCAGATTAATAATTATTGACATATACTACAAAGCATATTGATGTTTATCCAGGATATCCGCAACGGGCCCATAGAGGTCCGGATGTCATAATTTTCGGGGAGGTTCGTATGGCTGAACTCAACCAGATTTTGAAATGCGCATCCTGTGGCTCTATTCTCGAAGTCGTTCACGGTTCGAAGTGTGAGCCGGACTGCTGCGGCTCGACGATGAAGGTTCTCGCCGAAAACAGCACCGACGCATCGAAGGAAAAGCATGTCCCCGTCATTGAAAAGATCGCCGGCGGTTTCAAAGTCAGCGTCGGCTCCGCACCTCACCCAATGGAGGAAAAGCACTACATCGAGTGGATCGAGCTTATCGCCGATGGCGTTTCGTACAAAGCTTTCCTGTCCCCCGGCATGGCGCCGACCGCCCAGTTCATGGTCGCCGCCTCTCATGTAATCGCGCGCGCATACTGCAACATACATGGACTCTGGCGGGCCGAGGCCTGACAAGTCCTTCACGGCAGGCAATCAGATTTTTGAGGAAATTATAGGAGACCGAACATGAAAGGGAACGAAAAAGTCATCGATACACTCAATGCACTGCTTGGCGACGAGCTGGCTGCGGCGAACCAGTACATTCTTCACGCCGAGATTTGCGAGAACTGGAAGTACGGCAAGTTGCACGATGCCATAAAAATGCGCGCCATCGACGAGATGAAGCACGCCGAGAAACTCATCGCCCGCATCCTGTTTCTCGAAGGGCGGCCTCTCGTGACCAAGCTCGGCGCCATCAATATCGGAAGCGACGTCGAAGCCATCCACAAGAGGGATTGGGAAGCGGAACACAAAGCGATCAATGATTACAATGCCGGAATAAAGATCGTCCACGAGATCGGCGACAGCGGAACGCGTGAACTCCTCGAATCGATAATCGAAGATGAGGAAGCGCATATCGACTGGATCGAAGGGCAGCGCGACCAAATCGCTCAGATGGGCGCGGGAATCTATCTCGGCGAACAAATCGGATAACGAAAAACTCCGGCGGAAATCGGAAAAAGGAGACAATCGATGAAAATGGCAATCGTCTTCTACTCATTGTACGGTCACATGTACAGGATGGCGCAGGCCGCGGAAGAAGGCGCCAAGTCCTCGGGCGCCGAGGTCAGACTCTTGCGTATTCCGGAAACGCTGTCGCCCGAAATACTGGCCGCCATGCACGCAGTCGACGCCCAGAAGGCTTTCGCCGGAGTGCCCCATGTCAAACCCGAGGACCTCGAATGGGCCGACGGCATCATTTTTGCCGTTCCCACTCGCTTCGGGAACATGCCGAGTCAGGTAGCGGCCTTTTTCGATTCTACGGGACAGGTCTGGCAGCGCGGCGGCCTCGTGGGCAAAGTGGGCTCCGTAATGAGTTCGAGCGCGACCCAGCACGGCGGGGCCGTAACCACGATACAGCACATGCACAGCACGCTTCTCGCCCATGGCATGGTTGTTTCGGGCCTTCCCTACGCGAAATGCCCCGCCCTCTTCGAAATAGACGCGGTCAATGGCGGTTCGGTCTTCGGAGCCACAACCATCTCGGGCGGCGACGGTTCACGGATGCCAAGCAAGCACGAACTCGAAGCCGCAAAAGCGCAAGGGGCCTGGGCCGCCGAGCTTGCAGGCAGGCTGGCGAAAAAATGAATCCCCTGAACAAAGAGCTTTCCATAGTTCTTTCGGGTGAAGCCGGTCAGGGAATCCAGTCCATAGAATCCATGCTGACCGCCTTCGCGAAAAATGCGGCCTACCACGTATTCGCCACGAAGGAATACATGTCCCGCGTGCGCGGAGGATGCAACAGCACCGAAATACGCATATCGCGCGAGCGCGTGACAGCGCGGGTCGGAAGGATCGATATCCTGATTCCTTTGACGCCGGAATCCATTCCCCATTTACGGGAAAGGATAAGCGCCGAAACCGCCGTGATCGGCGAAAAGGCCGTCGTGGGCTACGATCGCATGATCGACCTTCCGTTCGCGGCGATAGCTCTGGAAGTCGGCGGGGTTGTCTACTCCAATACGGTCGCCGTCGGCGCCATATGCGCCCTGCTCAAAATCGACCGCGCCGGCTGCGAAGCGGGCGTACGCGAATTTTTCGGCGGCAAGAGCGCCGAGATCCAGGACTTCAATGTCGAGGCGTTCCGCCGGGGCTACGAACGCGGTTCGGCTCTGGTTCCTGAGGTTGCGATCGATATACAGACGGATCCGGCGGTAGGCGACGAAATAATGCTGACCGGCGCCGAAGCGGTTTCCCTAGGCGCCGTGGCGGGAGGCTGCGACTACGTCTGCGCCTATCCCATGTCTCCAGGGACCACGGTGCTCACGGCCATGGCGGAATATTCCAAGCGCTTCGACATCATCGTCGAGCAGGTGGAGGACGAGATAGGCGTCGCGAACATGGCGATCGGCGCCTGGTACGCGGGCGCTCGTGCCTTGGTCACGACCTCGGGCGGCGGCTTTGCCCTGATGAGCGAAGCCGTGAGCCTTTCGGGAGCCATCGAAACGCCTCTCGTCGTGCACATAGCCCAGAGGCCTGGGCCCGCCACGGGCCTCCCCACCCGGACGGAGCAGGGCGATCTCAATCTCGCGATCCACGCGGGACACGGCGATTTCCTCAAAGTGGTGCTTGCCCCCGGAGACCTCGAAGAGGGTTTCTCGCTCACCCGCGCGGCCTTCGATATCGCCGACCGCTATCAGTCGCCCGTTTTCATCCTGACCGATCAATTCTACGTCGATTCGTATTACACGACGCCTCCCTTCGACGTCCCCGATGCGCCGCCTGAGCGGCACACCGTCAGGACTTCCGCCGATTACCGCCGCTACGCCCTCGGTTCCGCCGACGGCCTCTCGCCGCGGGGCTTGCCCGGCATGGGTGAAGGTATTGTCTGCGTCGACTCGGACGAGCACGACGAAGGCGGCTACATCACCGAAGATACCGCCATGCGCAAAGCCATGGTCGCCAAGCGGCTCGCCAAGATCGCCGCAGTGCGAAAGGACATCCTGCCGCCCAGGCTCTACGGAGACCCGCGCTACCGCGTCCTCATCCTGGGTTGGGGTTCGGTCAAGAGACCGGTCATGGAAGCTATGGCTGCCATCGGCCTTCCGTACATCGCGTACCTGCATTTCCCCTGGGTCTATCCCCTGCCCGATGGCGTCGCGGAGTACATGGCCGCAGCCTCGACATGCATCGCGGTCGAAGGCAACGCAGGCGGGCAGTTCGCCGACCTGGTCGAGTTCGAGACAGGGAAACGTATCGATCACCGCATTCTGAAGAACGACGGCTTCCAGTTCACCGTCGAAGAACTCGTGGAAAGAATCTCCGCCCTCGCGTAAATCCGGAGGCCTCATATGGCAGAGAACTGTTTCGATTTCGATGAAAAGCGCGATATGGCCTGGTGCCCCGGCTGTGGCGATTTTTCCATCAGGCTTTCTCTCCTGGCCGCCCTGAAGGAGCTCGGGATTGAACGCGACAGGCTCGTTATGGTCTCGGGCATAGGCCAGGCGGCCAAGATGCCCCAGTACATCAATGCAAGTTACTTCAATGGCCTGCACGGCCGGGCACTGCCCGTGGCCACTGCCATCAAGGCGGTCGCACCGGACCTCACTGTCGTCGCGGAAGGCGGCGACGGCGACATGTACGGCGAGGGCGGCAACCATTTTCTCCACGCGGCCCGCCGCAATCCGCATATCGCGCTTTTCGTCCACGACAACATGGTGTACGGTCTCACGAAGGGCCAGGCGGCGCCGACGAGCCGTGTGGGTATGCTGACCCCCGTCCAGGTCTCGGGCGTCATTGCCGATCCCCTCAATCCCGTCGCCCTGGCCATCGCGATGAATGTAGGCTTCGTCGCGCGCGCCTTCAGCGGCGATATCGAAGGCACGACGCGGATCATGAAGCGCGCGATCCTCCACAAGGGCTTCGCTCTCGTGGATATATTCCAGCCCTGCGTATCCTTCAACAAACTGAATACGCTCCAGTGGTTCAAGGCCAATACCTACGCTCTCGAGCCGGACTATAAGGCGAACGACCGCGCGGCTGCCTTCGCCCGAGCTCTCGAAGAGACGCCCTTCCCTCTCGGCGTGCTCTACGAAAGCGACGAGCGGCGCCCCTTCGAAGAGCTTCTGCCCGTCTATCGTGAGGACAGGCGCCCCTTACGCGAACGGAGCCGTGACATGAAAGCCCTGCGCGCGGCGATCCAGGAGAAGAAATAATCGGCCGTTCATGCTTCCGGACTCTGTAAACGCGTCTTTATCGGTATCGTCAATCGTTGATCGTCAATCGTCAATCTCGATCAGGAGACCACGACTTTCCAGTTCGTCAGGTTCCACGTTCCACACCTGTCGCTTCAATTTTTCAACCTCGTTCTGCAGGGCCTCGACTTCCTCCTGAAGGCCCGAAATTCTCTCCCGCAGTTCGAGAATGACATCGATGCCTTCTTTGTTGATCCCGAGGGCCCGATGCAAACTGATGATTTGTTCCAGCTTTTCCAGGTGCTTTGTTTCGATTCCTGTTTCGCCATCCATAATGACGGTAGGATAAAGGCCGAATTCGGAAAAGTCGCGGACAATTTCGATATCGATATGGTAGTAGTCGCAGATTTGGCTGAGAGCAATTGCGGTTTGTCGATTCATTCCTCGTCTCCCTGAACCTTTTCGCCTCTGAGCGAAGCCAGTTCCCGCCAAAGCTTCTTTTCCCGGGCTGTAAGTTTTTCAGGCAATTGAAGCATTACTCTGAGAAAGAGATTCCCCTGGTTGCCTGGTTTGCCGTAGACGGGGAATCCCTTTCCCCTCAACCGCAGGACCGTTCCGTTTTTTGTCCCTGGAGGAATTTTAAGTTCGAATTTCCCGGATATAGTCTGAATTTCCAGAGCTGCGCCGAGCATGGCTGCATAAACGCTGACGGGAATATCCCTGAAAAGATCGGTGCCGTCGAGCCTGTATTCGGGATGCGGCTTGATGAGAAACGTGATATAGAGATCGCCGTTTTCGCCGCCATTGCTGCCGGGAACGCCTTTCCCCGCGATTTTGATCTTCTGCCTATCCCAGATTCCCGGTTTGAGTTTGAGGCGGATCTTCTTGTCTCCGATGGAGAGGGTTTTGGTGCCGCCTTCGTAGGCTTCTTCCAGGCTTATGGCGAGTTCGGCGCTCATGTCCTGCCCCTTGCGGGCAAACCGGGCTCCCTCGCGGCCCTGAAAACCCTGTCCGAAGAGAGTCTTGAAAAAATCCGACGGGTCCGAATCCCTGCCGAAGAGATCTTCCCAGTTCCGGGAGGAGGCTTCTTCCTGCCTGTTCTCCCGTGGAGCGTATTTGGACCAGTCGAAGTTATCCGTCTGTCCCGAGCTTTGGTGCTGCTCCCAATCCGAGCCGAAGGCATCGTATTTCCGACGTTTTTCATCGTCCGTCAGGACATCATATGCTTCGGTAATTTCATTGAACTTGGCCGCGGCGTTCTTGTCGGTCGTATTGACGTCGGGGTGATATTGACGCGCCAATTTTCGATATTGTTTTTTCAGTTCTTCTTTTCCGGCCGTTCTCTCCACTCCAAGGGCTTTATAGTAATCCTTGTATTCCGTCATATGGTTCCTTTAGGCTCCCAGGCTCCATATTGGATATACTGATTATTTCATTGGATAAGTCAAAAAGCGCCGAATTATTTTGGAGCCATGCCATGCCCGCGCAAATCGGGCAAAAAACAATGCCGAAAAAGAGACCGGATCCATTACACCGCGATCACGTCGGGGAGGAGACGAATAAATTCTTTCTTCACGACTTGATAGCATTCGCAAACCCGAGCTTCCAGGCCCGGTCGATCCAGCACGGTCAGGCGGCCCCGACTGTAGCGAATCAACCCCGCATCCTGCAATTTCCCGGCGGCCTCGGTCACACCCTCGCGCCGCACTCCCAACATGTCGGCGATCAGTTCCTGGGTCATATTCAACTCGTTCCCGGATAGCCGGTCGAGACTGAGCAGAAGCCAGCGGCAGAGTTGCTGGTCAACGGTATGGTGGCGATTGCAGACGGCGGTCTGCGACATCTGTGCAAAAAGCGCCATGATATACCGCATCAGAAGGTGTTGCAGCGCCGAATTGCGGTTGAATTCCAGATTGAACAGATCTCCCCTCATCCGATAGGCATGGCCTTCACTCTGTACTATCGCCCGATTGGGCATGGTGCCGCCCCCCATGAAAAGGGCTATGCCTACGATGCCTTCGCGGCCGACCACCGCTATTTCGGCTGATGCGCCATTTTCAAGTACGTACAGCAGGGACACGATCGCCGTTGTGGGGAAATAGACGCTGTTCATCACCTCACCGGACTCGCTGAGAGTCTTTCCGAGCGGCAGTTGAACGCGTTCGAGATGAGGGGCAATCCGTTCGTATTCGGCTTCCGGCAAGGCTGCAAGCAGATGGTTCTGTCGCGGATTCGGGGGGTATGGCGGACTGGACATAATGGCCATGAACATCCTCCTTTTCATCCCTTGTGATTATTTCGCAACTATTTTTTCTTGTTTTTGAGCCGCTGTCAACTATGTGTAACAGGATACTTATGTGTGCTGCCGCACAGACTGTGTCGAAGCCCTGTTTTACCTTGTTTTTAAAGAGACAGGAGATGGAATACATCGCTCCTGGTTCGCGCCAGCGTCATCTCATGGAGGAAATAGTATGAACGAAAAGCAAGAAAGAAAAAAATCACTCCCGACGAATAATGATTGGACACCCGTTTTGGATCGCACTCGCGGTGCAAAGAAACCCTATGAAGCCCCCACATTGGTCAAGCTTGGAGATGTCGCAAAACTGACCAACCAAATTGTCAGCGTTGGAATGTGAGGGGTGGTGAAAATGAACAACAGCAAGACGTTTCGATCATCAATCCGTCTTGTGCTAGCCTTTTTCGTCTTGGGAGTGGGCCTTATGGCTTGCTCCAATGCCTTGCAGGGCTTGCCCGGTTCAAACCAGGCCGCGACGGACACGAAGGGCTTCCCGGTCTCCGTCACGTGGAATGGCGGAGGATCAGCTGCAACCGGCAGCAGTGCCCGTGGATTGATCGATGACAGTAATGTCGCCTCGGTATCGATCCGGGTCTACAACGCGACAGGTGCATTGATCGGGTCGGGGACGCTCGCCAATAG
>Ga0074199_1001394_pt1 | contig 21642 bp, 20 predicted proteins | sample EPASupsiteSAE347_FD_64528 | JGI IMG/M metagenome (GOLD analysis project Ga0074199, IMG submission 64528) | Bioremediated contaminated groundwater from EPA Superfund site, New Mexico - Sample SAE3-47 | ecosystem: Environmental > Aquatic > Deep subsurface > Groundwater > Contaminated ... | reverse complement strand
AATCGGCTTGAATAGCGAAGAAAATATTTATTTTTCGAATTCCATGGAAACAAAAGCCAGTTACAATACGGATTATCAAATTGAAACAATACCGATTTCATTAAATAATGACGGTTTTTTTTCGGCGAATGTCCAGTATCCGTCAAACGATGAACTTCCGTGATCGAAATCTATGCCGGCCTCATCAGGGAAATATATGTAAACTGGGCACTCAAGATCGATTCTCAGGGCAAAGCCTACCTCGTGGACCAAGGAAATCCCGAAACTTCGCAGCAATTCCCGATCGCCGGAGGCGCGCGGGTGTTTAACGGCTGCACATTACGGAAGATCCAAAAGGCCACAAATGGCGGAAATGGCCAGGCTAGCGGAAAAAGCTCCGCAACCACTTCCGGAGCCGGATCGACGAGCGGATCGGGATCGAACGCTACGCCGGGCTGCGATCAGGCTGACGACTCCGATTGCCAGTCCGACATTCCCGAAGATGTCCGCGGAAAGATCTCGGTTTCGGCTTCCGATGAAGACGAAAACTTCAAACAGATCCAACCCGGAGCCGGAAAAGATTTGACTTCCTACAATCAGTCGGTCAACGCCGTAGGAAAGGCATTCGAGGATCACATGAAAAGCGAGGCGGGTAAGAGCGACCAGACCAGCTATGCTTTCCCGGCTGACGCGGACAACAAAGTTAAATTTAGAAAGGATGAACATGTCGATGAGTCTTTCCCTGAAATGGTTTGCTTTCTCTTGCCTTTTCGTGATTGTTTTCCTGGTGGTTCCAGGCCAAGCCCAGGATTCCCAATTTCCCAAGAATTCCGGGAATGAGGAATATGCTCAGCCCATCAATATCCCCCAGGTCGAACCCAAACCCGTGAAGGATTTTGCTCCCCCCGAAGAAAAGTTCACGAAGTCTACAGATCCTTCCGCTTCGCCCAATCCTCTCATTCCGATGACTATCCTCGATGCGGGAAACGCAATCGTCAATGAGCGTATCCCTCTTATGGAAGATACCGAAACGGATTTCTCCGCGACTTCGGAAATCTTCTCCGAGACTCCAGCCGCCTCGATGGGCGGAGGAATATACAAAAATGCGCGCTGGATAAAACATCCGAGCTTTTTCTGGACGATCAACGAAGTGAAAACAGGGACCTCCCTCATAGGTGATTCCACCACCGGGAAATACAAGGCCGGTTTCAAAAACCCAGGGGAATTTCTCATTTCATGTTTCTGCGACCGGGATTTCTCCTTTACTTACGGCGAAAAGGAAACCACACTGACGGCTCTTTCCAGTCGGGGGATTGGTTGTTTCGTGGCGGATGCCACCCCCCCGACCTGACGATCATGATTACGGAATACGGGACGATGAAACGGACTACCATAGCTCTCAAAGAAAATCCAGTCAACGGACCTCCCGGCAGTAAAACATATGAATTGACCTGGAACGGCATTCATTTTGACCTGGGCGGCGAGGAGCGGAAATCAGGCTCCCACCAAGGTCTCATGCCTTTGCGAAATGATGTTGATCTGGGGGAAACCAAATTCCCTTCCCTTGTTCTGAAAAAGAATGTCACATATCTTTTGGACATCGAAGGCATCAATAATTTCCAGATCGGAACTCGGGATTGGAATTTTCTCGATCCTGCGGGTAAAAAGCTTCTCGAATCCAACATCCAGAAATTTTCTTTTCCCCCAGATAAAACGTTTCTGGGTAGACACAATCTTGTAGTCCGAGTCTCTGACGTTGCGGGTAACTATAACGAATTGAAGATTCCTCTCCGAATCATACCCAAATAATTTCTTCGCGAAGCCAACTCAGGACTTCTTCCGTTCGTGGATGGCAAAGTTCACGAACGGAAGTTGTTTTTGCCTCAATCATTCTTTTCCCATATCATTGCGCTGATGAAATGCGCGCGATTGTCGAGTGCATCTGGTGTCCTCGATAATGAGAAATAATATAAGTTAAGCGGCCCGAAACCTCAATGTTTTTTTTCTTGCGAAGATGAAGGCTGGTAGTATAATTACGTCGAAACAATGAAGTTATCATATCTTAATATTGAAGCAGCGGAGATTCTACAACAATGGACCAGCGAGAAAGCTTAACGGCCGTTTTTCATGAAATGGCGGTTTTACTGGAGTTGGCGGGTGAAAATCCCTTTAAAGCTCGTGCCTATGTCAGTGCCGCTCGATTTCTCGAATCGGGAAAACTTTCCCTTTCTGAAATTCTCGAAAATCCCCCGCACGGATTCGGAAAAAGTCTTATCGACAAAGTACGTGAATTTTCGCGAACCAACCGATTGGAAGAATTCGATAAGTTGAAGGAAAAGCTTCCCACCGGACTTTTCGAGCTGTTAAAAATACCCGGATTAGGTCCAAAGAAAGTCAAGATTCTTTACGATCAGCTTAAAATAAGCAACATTCATGAACTCGAAACCGCCTGCAAATCTGAAAAATTAGCGTCTTTAAAAGGATTCGGGGCGAAAACACAACGAAACATCATGGAAGGAATAGATTTTATAAAGAAATTCAAAGGCTCTTATTTGTTTTCAGATGCCGAGAATATTGCCGCGGACATCGTTCGTTTCTTGAAGGATAAGTTGGGGGATATCCCCATAAGCATTGCCGGAAGCTTGCGACGCAAAAAGGAGATCGTAAAGGACGTCGATCTACTGGCGGCATCAGATGGTTCCGCATTAGTAATGAAGACCTTCATGCAGTATCCGGGGTTGGAAAAAATCCTCGCGGAGGGTGAGACGAAAACATCGATTGTTTTGGGAAACGGTATGCAAATCGATCTGAGAGTAGTTTCGCCGGAATCATTCGGTCCGGCTCTTTGCCACTTCACCGGTTCCAAGGAACACAACACGCGTTTGCGGTCACTGGCATTGGAAAAGGGTATGAAGCTCAACGAATACGGTCTCTTCACAGGAAAAACATCCTTTCCGATGGCAACCGAGGATGAAGTTTTCAATGCTCTGGGCCTAGCATACATTCCGCCGGAGTTACGCGAAGATTTGGGAGAAATTGATTGGGCGATTCAATCCAAAATACCGATTCTGGTTGAAAAAGACGATTTAATCGGAATTTTGCATGTCCACACGACATATTCGGACGGCAGGGGGAAACTCCCGGAAATGGCTTCGGCCGCTCAAAGTTTGGGCTTTAAGTGGTTGGGTATTTCAGATCATTCCAAGAGCGCTCATTATGCCAACGGTTTGGAAATTGAGAAGCTGAAGATACAATGGTCAGAAATCGATGAACTGAACAGCCGTAATAGGCAATTCCGAATTTTAAAGGGTATTGAAAGCGATATTCTACCCGATGGATCGCTGGATTATCCCGATGAAATTCTCTCAAAATTCGATTTCGTCATTGCTTCGGTACATACTAATTTCGGTATGAGTATCGAGGAAATGACCGCGCGAATGATAAAAGCCGTCGAAAATCCCTATTGCGGAATCCTGGGGCATTCCTCCGGGAGACTTTTGCTGATGCGGGAAGGCTATGAATCGGATTTCGATCGCGTATTGGCGGCTTGCGTTAAGTGCCGTGTCGCGGTGGAAATCAACGGCAATCCGTTGCGACTCGATCTTGATTGGAGAAAAGTCCGCGCCTTTCGCGATTCCGGGTTGAAATTCATCATAACACCGGATGCGCATGAACCCGCAACGCTTGCCCACGTGCGTTATGGTTTGGGAATCGCCCGCAAGGGAGCGCTCGAAAAACATCATCTGTTGAATTGCCTTACGGTAGATGAAATCGTGGAATTCTTTCATTCAGGGAGGAGACAATCGACATGACGTTGAAGAGCGATGCAAGACTCCCGCAGTCTTCGATAGCAACAATAATTTCCAATCTGCAACGCGTATATTCGGATGCCAAATGCGCCTTGAGCCACCAAGATCCTCTCGAATTGCTTGTTGCAACGATACTTTCCGCGCAATGCACCGATGTAAGGGTTAATATCGTGACCAAAAGCCTTTTCAAAAAATATCGCTCGGTGACGGATTACGCCGCCGCGGACCCATCGACTTTTGAGAGTGAAATTCATTCAACTGGATTTTTTAAGAATAAGACAAAGAGCATTATTTCCTGCGCCAAGGCACTTGTTGAGAAATACGACGGAAAGGTTCCGCGGGACATGGAATCGCTTACATCCCTACCCGGCGTGGGGCGAAAGACCGCCAATGTAGTTTTGGGAACCGCCTTCGGAATAGCGGAAGGCATAGTCGTGGATACGCACGTCAAAAGACTGTCTTTTCGGATCGGACTATCGGATCACGAAGATCCCGAAAAAATCGAACAAGATTTGATGAGAATCGTCCCGCGCGATCAGTGGATTATATTTTCTCACCTTCTGGTATTCCATGGGAGAAATCGCTGCGGCGCTCGTAAGCCCGATTGTCCGGGGTGTGAAATCGCGTCGCAATGCCTTAAGCGGTTGTAAAACCGGATAAGTGACTTTGAAACTGTAGCGGATTAGACACTTGCCACCTTAATCCGCTGAGGGATATTTAAGTCGTTATTTCCCGAAGTTGGTATAAGTAACTTTAAAAGCTTCAGAGTCGCTGTTCCGAGCGGCCCGTCGGCAGGGTACGCAACAGGTTTGCCATCTCGATGGCGGAAACGGCGGCATCCCAGCCTTTGTTGCCTGATTTGGTCCCGGCCCGTTCGACAGCTTGTTCGATTGTATCGGTAGTCAGGATTCCGAAGATGATCGGGACATCGGTTGTTAGGGAGGCTTGAGCTATGCCCTTGGCGGCTTCCGCGCAAACATAGTCGAAATGCGGGGTGGCGCCGCGAATCACGGCTCCCAGAGCGATGACGGCTTGATATCGACCTGAAGCAGCCATGCGCCGAGCCACGAAGGGGATCTCGAACGCCCCTGGTACCCAGGCAGTGTCGACATCTTTCTCCCCAACATCATGACGCCTCAGAGCATCGAGAGCTCCCTCCAGGAGTTTTCCCGAGATGAATTCGTTGAAACGGCCGACTATGATTCCTATCTTCAGCCCCGAACCAACGAGGTTGCCTTCAAAAATCGACATGGTGATGTTCTCCTTCCGATTCCTGCTTCGGTAATGTGCCGCCCGTGGTATTCTTAGAGCATTGACCATCCGTGACGGGCATTTGCAAAAGATGGCCGAGTTTCAGGTGTTTAGTTTGCAGGTAGGCGGCGTTTTCGCGCCGAACCGGCATTTGCAGAGGCAGACGTTCGACGGTATCCAGCCCGTAACCGGCCAAACCTTTGATCTTGCGGGGATTGTTGGTCAACAGACGCATGCGGGTTACCCCCAGATCCCGCAAAATTTGGGCTCCGATGCCGTATTCGCGGAGGTCGGGTTTGAATCCGAGTTGTTCGTTGGCTTCAACCGTATCGCATCCCTTTTCCTGTAACCGATAGGCCCGAAGTTTATTGAGGAGACCGATTCCTCGGCCTTCCTGTTGGAGATAGAGTATGACGCCCCGCCCCTCGGCTTCGATCATAGCCATGGCAGCCGCCAGTTGATCCCCGCAATCGCAACGGTGAGAATGGAACACATCGCCCGTGAGACACGAAGAATGGACTCTAACCAAAACGGGCGGGTCTCCCGTGATTTCTCCTTTTACCAAAGCTACGTGTTCCCGATCATCGATTTGGTTGGCAAAACCCACCATACGGAACCGACCGAACGCCGTCGGCAGCTCCGTCTCGACCTCTCGCGACACCAATCGGTCTCGGGCATATCGCCAGGCGATCAGGCTTTGGATGGTAATGATCTTGAGCTGAAAACGATCGGCGATCTCCTGGAGTTCCGGCAGACGCGCCATCTCGCCGTCTTCCTTGATGATCTCACAAATAACGCCGGCTTCTCCGGCCCCAGCCAAGCGAGCCAGATCCACTGTAGCTTCGGTATGACCCGCCCGTCGCAAAACACCTCCGGCTCGCGCCACGAGAGGGAATACATGACCGGGACGCCGGAAATCTTCCGGTCGAGCATCAGATCTGCACAAGGCGCGGATGGTGGCCGCCCTTTCCGATGCCGAGATACCGGTGGTACTGTTGACGTGGTCTATGCTGACCGTAAAGGCAGTGCCGTGAGGATCAGCATTGACGCGGGTCATGGGCAGAAGCCCGAGCCGTTCGGCGACGGATTCCGACACCGGTGTACAAACCAAACCTTTTCCGTGCGTTATGAGAAAATTGATGCTTTCAGGGGTTGCCCGCTCAGCCAGGAGGGTGAAGTCGCCTTCGTTTTCTCGGTCTTCGTCATCGCAAACGATGACAATGCGGCCTTGGCGTAGGTCGTGAAGAGCCTCATCTATTGTATTAAACATGTGCGTTCGATCTCCTTTCAGGAAAAACCACAGGACTTCAGGAATTTTTCATTAAGGCTTCGAGTGGCGTCCGGACCCGAAACGAACTTCTCTACATATTTGCCCAGCAGATCGCATTCCACGTTTACCTTGGTTCCCGACATTTTATCGCCGAGGATCGTGAGGCTTCGGGTGTGGGGAATCAGGGAGACGGAAAACGATTCCCTGTCCAGGTCCATGATCGTCAAGCTTGTGCCGTCAACGGCCACCGATCCCTTCATTACCAGATATCGAAGAAGAGAGGGCTTCAAGCCGATGCGAATCACCACGGCATTTTCCCGGGGTGTTCGGGAAAGTACACACCCGACGCCGTCAATATGGCCTGAGACGAAATGACCGCCAAGCCGCCCGCCGACGACTAAAGCTCGTTCCAAATTCACGGGTGAATTCGGATGCAGTTCGGTTAGGTTCGTTGCATGCACGGTTTCAGGCATAACATCGGCGGTGAAATCCTCAATGTTTATTGAAGATACGGTCAGGCAGACACCGTTGACTGCGATACTGTCGCCGACCTTCGTTTCCGGCAGAATCGCCCGAGCGCGTATGGTAATGGCAAAAGCGGTTTTCTGTCGACGCAACGCGTGTACCATGCCGATTTCCTCGACAATGCCCGTGAACATCAGAATTTCTCCTGATTCATCGGCTGTAATCGCCTGAGAGCAACGATTTTCAGATCGTCGCCCAAGCGTTCGACGCTCCGGATGTCCAGAGTCGGAGCTGAGGCAAGGGAGGCAATGCCGTTGCCTCCGAAGGCCGTAGGAGAGCTTTGCCCGCCGATGAGTTTGGGGGCGATGTATAAGAGAATCTCTTCGAAGAGGCCTTCTTCGAGAAATGCTCCGTGGATGGCTGCTCCTCCCTCGACTAGAAGCGAAAGAATCTGCCGTCGGGCCAGTTCCGCCAAGACTGAGGGGATGGCGACAATTTCCCCCAGCTCGACGATTTCTACGCCGCGTTCCCGCAAGATTCGAATTTTGTCGACATCTGCTTGGTTGCTGGTAAAAACAAGGGTGGGAGCATTTCCGTCAAGGACGGCGGCATCGGGGGGAACGCGCAAACGACTGTCTAGAACCACCCGAAGGGGCTGGATGCCGCCGTTGGGAAGGCGGGTTGTCAATGAAGGATTATCGGCAAGGACCGTACCGATTCCGACCAGTATGGCATCGAGCCGATGCCGGTAGTGGTGCCCATCCCGACGGGCTTCCGGAGCGGTGATCCAGCGGCTCTCTCCCGTTCGGGTGGCGATCTTGCCGTCCAAGCTTACTGATGCTTTCAGGGTAACCCGCGGTCTCTTTTCGCGTTGGAAGAAGAAGAATGCTTGGTTGAGCTCCCGTGCCTGCTTCTCAAGAATACCGACCGTAACTTCGATTCCAGATTCGCGAAGCAGGGCAACCCCCTTACCGGCGGTCATAGGATTGTCGTCGAGGGTGGCAACGACAACACGGCCGATTCCGGAGCGAACGAGGAGCTCGGCGCACGGCGGCGTTCGGCCGATATGCGCGCAAGGTTCAAGGGTGACGAAAGCGGTGGCTCCTCGGACGGCTTCCCCGGCCTGTTGGACTGCGAATACCTCGGCATGGGGTCCGCCGGCTCGAAGATGGGTTCCGGTTCCCACTACCCGGCCGTCCTTTACAAGGATACAACCGACCATGGGATTGGGGCTGGTTTGCCCCTCGGTCAGGCGAGCAAGGTCAAGGGCTCGTTCCATGTAGAATTCGTCATTCATGTGCCCGGCTCCTCAAACAAAAACGAACTTTGTTTCATGAGTTTCGGAACAAGGAACATGAAAACCGATCGGCGAACAACATCCGCCTTCGGGTTTTCCTTCTCCCATCCAGCCTATACTATCGGTTCCGGAATTTCACCGGATCGGCCACGCCTGATTACTCCGGCATGGTTCGCGGACTTGCAGAAAGCTCCTGCTTACCGCCGGGCGGGAATTGCACCCTGTCCCGAAGGAAATCCTGAAAGAACACGGCATATTATGCCAGAATGCTTTGGAATTGTCCAGCCGTTTTCCAACAGGGCAAACGCATTAAAATTTCTGTAGGGCGGATTAGGCGCGTTTTCGCCGTAATCCGCCGGATCGGCGGGTTACGCTTCGCCAACCCGCCCTACCGTGATTACAAGAGGGTTTTGCATTTTTAGTGCGTTTGCCATGCGATTCCGCCGGCTTCCTTGACAATTAAGGGGTGCCTTCATATAATTCTTTAGTCAAGAAACTTAGTTCCGGTATTCTAATAGGTAAAATTTTTAGTTTTGGAGGAAGGCACATGAAACATGGCAGTTTTTATTTGGCGGTTCTTTTTGTTTTTTTACTTCTAGGAAATCTTTTCGCTACTGAACCAAACTCATTGGCTCCTCTTGAGAAACTTCAGATGGATCTTATTAATCCGAATGAAGTTCCGGCTCCCACAAGCGGATCACTGACCACCCCGGCGAGTGTCCCAAGCGAATTAAGTCTTCCAGGCACGATGTTGGCTGAAAAACTGGGTCAGCAATTGTTGAAACAGGCATCCCTAAAGCCGGCGCAATATGCGTATGTAACGGGAAAACGAGAGGTTAACACGCTTCAATGGACCATCATTGATAAAGGCATTAAGAGAATGACCGCTAAAGAATTATACATGCGGATTTCCAATCTTAAGGAAAATCTTACCTTCAAGGAACTCGAACATTTAGGTATCAAGAGTGATACCAGCCCTGATGCCGGTTTAACCTGGTTCGCTCAGATAGATTGGCTTCAAACCGCTGTTTTTACTCCCAAACCTTTTACGAAAGAGTGGTATGTTACCGTATATTCAAGCGATGGTCTAGCTCCCACATCGATTACCGCAATCGGTTGGGGAACTTGGCCTGCAGGAACAAAACCGGCTTCACATTAAAAAAGGCATTATTACGAGCCTTCACCCAAATTCCAAATTAAGGTGAAGGCTCGTAGTTTTTGCCGCATCTCTTGCCCCCCGATTCTCCGGTGAAAGTCCGCTCAAAATATTGGATTATAAAATCATTTCAAAATATTTTACATTTTCCAACGGGTTTTGATAGTAAGCAGAAATTTCTTCAAAACCAAATCTCTTATATAAAGAAATCGCTTTGGTTAAAGAGGATAAGGTATCAAGTCTCATTTTTTTATAGCCGATTAATTTCGCCTCTCTAATAATCTCTTCGATTAATCTTGCCCCTATTCCAAGATTTCGAAACCCTTCCTTCGTAAATAATCTTTTCATTTCACATATTTCAGAATCAATTTGCTTTAAACAAACACAGCCGACAACTTCAGAGTTATCATGAATTGCGATCAACACTGCGCCGTCGGGTTCCGAATACTTTCCCGGAAATTCTCTGATCTCGTTTTCAAAATCCTGGAAGCAGAGATTTACATTTAACCACCTGGAATATTCCAGAATGAGGTTAACCACTGCTTCTCTTTCATTTTTATGATACTTTCGAATAATATCCATTTTACTTCTCCATCCGGTGCGCTCATAAAACCGATACGTAGGAAATTTAATCACCTGTAAAGGAAATTATACCAATTCCGTTAAATAATGACGTATTTTTTTCGGCGGATTACGGTGGAAAGCACCTAATCCGCCCTACGGAATACGACATTTCTTTTTGGGAATGGAATTATACATGAAACCGAATATTACGTTCCAGTCGATGAGAGACCGTGACTCAAAGAGGGATTGATGACGGCATTCATGAAAAGAGAGTTTCAATAATTTGCGGATCAACATGCGATCGGGTTGAAATTTACGACAAGCGGCTGTACCCTGGATTCGTTGAAATGTAATCGATTCATTTTCATAAAGGAGTTTCGTAAGTTCGGTGAATATCGGGAAATATTTGCGATATCCGGAGCAACGTGCGGCATTCGGAATCGCTTTGGTCGTTGTAATTATTTATCTCATTTTCGGGATTTTTTCGCTGCCGCGCGATCATGGAAATCAAGGAATTGATATTGGAATCAACACTGCTCAACCCGATTCCGCCCGTGACGATAAAATAGCGAAGGTCGCCTTTGCAAATGTTCCGTTATCTTCTTTTACGACGGTTTTCGGGTTGATTGCACGTCCGACGGCTTCTCTTACCGAGAAAGTTTTTGCGACGACGGCTTCTTCCGCCGTGGTTAGTGAAGTTGCTTCGAAACCGGCTTTTGTAACTAAAAAGAGCGCGGTTCAACCCGGCGATTCTACTCCTGCTTCCGCGACGAAGACGGTACAAAAACCGGACAATATAGATTTAAAGCGGATCGGTTACAAGCTCAAGGGGATTATCCATGACAGCTACGGGAAAAGCGCGGTATTTTTATGGGACCCCGACAAAAAACGAGAAACTGTCGTAGTCGAGGGTGCTTCGGATACGGTTCAAATCATAAAAGTTTCCGACAGATTCGTCGATATAGAAACTCCCAAGGGGCGCGGAAGACTTGCTCTATACGACCCGTTGGTGGCGACCGGCGTAGCCGAAGTCTCGCCTGTGGTTTCATCGATAGGTAATAGTCCGACCGCAAATCAGGCGGATACTTTAAAACCGACGTCTTTACCGGCATCAGCCGCTGCCGTAGTTCCTAGAAACGCGAACCCTTGGTCGAGCTTCATGAAGACACAAAATTCCACGTTTCCGCCCCCTAATAATGCACCGCAACCGGCACCCGCGTTGTCGAGAGATAAAGTAATCGAAATGCTCAAATCGAATATCTTAAAACCGAAAGTCGAGCAGGGCCGCTGGACGATTCAGGTTGAAAACATCAATGCCAATTCTCCGCTGGCTCATTTCGGGGTTCAACAAGGTGATCAAATCATTGCGGTAGGTGATCACGGCTTTTCAAATCAATTTCAAATTCCTGCGCAAATGGGAAGACTGGGAAATTCCGTTCAAGATGTTACGATTCTTCGCCAAGGTAAAATGATGCACTTGCTTCCGGGAAAATTTCCGACCACTGAGAATTCCGGAGCGGATTCAACGTCCGTGAAACCAAGTGCCTCAGCGCAAATTCCGGTTGCGCCGAATCGGCCTTCCGTGTCGCCATATCAAAGAAAATAGCGAGGCGGCTCAGTCTTAACCGACATAAATGGGGGGGAGCAAGTCCATGACAAAAAAGGACCGACGTCCCGGCTGACCGCCGAATCATTTCAATCGGCCCGGAAGTCGATCTTGCACGGTTTTGATTCAACAAGCCGACATCATTAATAGGTCGCACCCATGCGCAATTTGGTATAATATCGGCAAAACGTTCTTTCAGCGGGATTGATTTGGAAAATGACAAAATTGTTGCGTTGTTCGGGTAATCCGAATAGCATTTAGTTTGTTTTATCTGGAATAGAAGTGCTGAATTTCAAGAATTTGCTCAATTGGGGAACTTTCATGAATCTACAAAAAACAAGATTTACTCTCCTGCTGGTCCTTTTTTCCTTTGGCGTAATCGCGATCGGAACGGCTGCTTCTCTTCAGAAAAGCGATCCGGCTGTCGGGGAAAATGCGTCGATGGTGCCGTCGCTTACCCCTCTGTCCAAAGCTACGATTATCGAACCACCGGACAAGGAACCTGCAGGTGATTCCATCGCCATTAATTTTGAGGGTGTGGATTTGTTGAGCCTTTTACGCTATCTCAGCACGGAAACCGGAAAAGGTTTTATTGTTGATGAAAATGTAAAAGGATCGATAACGATCATTTCGCCCGTAAAATTAACTCGTAAGGAAGCACTGGCTACGCTCGAATCGATTTTACAAGTCAAGGGCTTCGCGGCCATTCCTTCCGGAAAGATGTATAAGATCGTTCCCATGGCGCAAGCCAAAGTCGCGGGGACCGAAACGCGCAAAGGCTCCGAAGTGGGAGAACTCGGAGACGACGATACGCTTGTGACCCAGATCATTCCTCTTGAGAAAACTTCGGTGGACGAGGCGAAAACCATTTTAACTCCGCTTCTTCCTCAGGATGCATCGATTTTGACTTTTTCCCCTTCGAATACTCTCATCATTACCGGGCGTTCGGTAAATATAAAGCGGGCGATGGAAGTCCTGGGAGAACTGGAAAAGGGAAGACTGAAACCCGGTTTGGATATCGTGCCTCTCGAATATACGACGGCCGGCTATGTCAAAAGTCAACTCGATCAGATTATGCAGGGCAGCGGTGTGGGCCGAGGGGAAATCAGAGGCGGTGTTTATATCATACCTGATTCGCGTATCAATTCATTGTTGGTGATCACGTCCCCCGAAAATTTTGCGGTCATCAGGAGTCTTGTAAATCGCTTGGATACCGCATCGTCGGATACGCGACCTGAGTTGAGCCGTTTCTTCATACTCAAATACGCCGATGAAGCCGAAACCGTAAAACAGATTCAGGATATTCTTTCTCTCGGCCGAAAATCGGGTGACGGCATCGCATCGGAAAGCCAAGCGGTTGAGAGCACTAAGATAATTCCGATAAAGAGAACAAGATCCATAATGGTTATTACGCGATCGGCGGAGCTTCTGCAAAAAATCGCCGATCTTCTAAAGCACTTGGACCAGCGTCCGCCTCAAGAGACAAGCAATGTCAAAATCGTGCGTGTGGTCAACGCCGATGCCAAAATACTGGCCGAAACTTTGTCGAAGTTGGCGCAAGACAAGGCCAAGGGTAAACAGAATCAGAAAGTCGACAATATTAATTTCGCGGCGGATTCACATACGAATTCCTTGATCATAACCGGACAATCTCAGTTGTTCGCGCAATACGAACCTATCATTCATGCTCTCGACATAATGCGTCCGCAAATTCTCGTTGAAGCCCTCATTGTGGAAGTGAGCGGAAGTCTTTCGAAAAGCATGGGAATCGAATGGTCGATACTGGATGCGGGCAAAACCGGATGGCGCGCCATCGGCGGAACGAATTTCGATCTCAAATCCACGATGACGTCGGCGCAAGGAATGCAAATCGGTCTTTTGAAGGAGACTTTCGACCTTCAGAAAGCACAAGACGGTGATATCGTCGAACTCTCCAAAATCAAGGCATTGGCCAGTCTCTATCAGAACAATTCCGATTTCAATATTCTCTCCGCACCGCAGATTTTAACTACCGATAACGAAGAAGCGAAAATCATGGTGGGCGAGATCGTGGCTCTTCCGCAGGGTTTCACCAAGGATTCGAATACCGGCAGATTCGACCTGACCAACTTCAAATATGAAGATGTCGGCATCAATCTGGTCATCACCCCGCGTGTCAACTCCGACCAAATCGTGACCCTGAAACTCGACCAGGAAGTTAAAAAACGCCAGGAAGAGAATTTATACCAGTTCAACGTGCCGGTACTTACCAAAAGAAAAATGACAACTACGATTACCGTCCCGAACCATGAAACCATAGTCATAGGCGGTTTGATGAGAGAAGATCGTACCGTGGTGGAAGACCGTATTCCATTGTTCTCGAATCTGCCGTTGATAGGTAAAGCTTTTCGAAATAAGCGAACTTCTCTTCAGAAAACCAATCTTCTCGTTTTTCTCACGCCGCACGTGCTCTCGACACCAGAACAAGTCGCGGCTTTCGACGTAACGAAATTGCGCAATGACATGCCCGCATCGAATACGATGATTCTGAATAAGGTAAATGAGAATCCGCGTGTCACCAACCTCAGAAACCGGGCCGGTTCCTATTTCGATGCGATGAGAATTAAAAGTCAGGCAATTACTGAAAATAAAGGACGTCGACATTCCGAGAACCCGGTCAAGCTTGAAGAGGCGCTTGCGGTCGAAGAGGAAAAGTGATGGTCGGTTTACCGCCGATTTACTGATGACAAGATTCGTTAAATAAAACAATGAAACGCATAAAAGCTAACCAAGTTGCAAGTTGGGGCAAGAAAAAAACGCGGGGACGCCGAGGCATAGAGAATGGCTATTAGATGTGTTTTCTTCGCGTCCCGGCGCCTCCGCGGTGAAAAATTCCCTTTGATTTTTTCGTTGGCTAGCTTTGATACGAATCATTGAAATAAAAGATGAATAAAGCCAGCCGACGCATCGGTGAAATGCTTATCGAAAGAGGAGTGCTTCTTCCCGCGCTGTTGGATGAAGCCCTTAAGAAGCAGAAAGAACAAGGCGGAAGATTGGGCGATATTCTTTTGGCCGACGGTGCGATTACCGAGGATGTCCTTTATCAGACTCTCGCCGGGCAATGGGGGTTGGATTTTCTTGCCGAATTGAACGTTCGCGACATCGACTTCAAGGTTTTGGAAAAGTATCCGCTTGATCATTTGAGACGACATAAAATATTACCGGTTCATCAAGATAATGACACGCTTTTCGTTATCACATCAGAGCCGTTCACCGCGGGACCTCTTGATGAGATGTCGTTGGAGACGAAGAAAAAATTGCATGTAACGATCATGCCTCCCTCGGTCATTATTTCGATTCTTAATGAAAATTACGGTAGAGGCAAGGATTCGCGTGAAGTCATCGAAGATCTTACGATAGAAGGCGGTCTCGAAGAGGAGCTCGAAAAGCTGCAGATAGAAGATGTTCTCGCATCGGCCAATAAGGCTCCGGTCATCAAGTTCGTTAATACCACGATCTTTCAGGCTTTACGGGAGCGATCATCCGACATCCATCTTGAACCGTCACCGGATGGATTTCGCATAAGATATCGCATCGACGGCGTCCTATTCGAAAGATACAGCCCGCCCCGCACGTTGCATGCTCCGATTACGTCGCGCATCAAGATCATGGCCGGACTAGACATAGCCGAGCGGCGACTGCCGCAAGACGGAAAAGTTCGTGTGAAATTCGGGGACCGCGAAGTTGACATTCGCGTCAGTTGTGTGCCTTCCGCTCACGGAGAACGTGTCGTTCTTCGATTGCTTGACCGCAAGGCCGAGTTGCTCACTCTCGAACAGATGGGCATGGAAAAGGATACGCTTGCGACTTTCGATCACATGATTAGAAGACCAAACGGAATACTCTTGGTGACCGGACCGACGGGTTCGGGGAAAACGACGACTCTTTACGGCGCAATCATGCGTATCATGAGCCCGGATTTGAACATCATCACGCTTGAAGACCCGGTTGAATATGAACTTAAAGGGGCGAATCAAATCCCGGTTAAACCTAAGATCGGCTTCACGTTCGCTTCCGGTCTTCGCTCCATATTGCGTCAAGACCCCGACGTTATAATGGTCGGAGAAATTCGCGATGAAGAAACCGCTTCCATGGCCATTCAAGCCGGACTCACCGGACACATGGTATTTTCTACGTTGCATACCAATGATTCGGTCGGTGCGACCATTCGCCTTGTGGATATGAAAGTCGAGCCTTATCTCGTCGCATCGACGTTGGTGGGAGCTCTCGCTCAGCGCCTGGTGCGAAGGCTCTGCGGTTCATGTAAAACGAAATCCGAAGACGGAACATGTCAACCGGTCGGCTGTCCCGCATGCTCGAACACCGGGTTTAGGGGACGTTTGGGTCTTTTCGAGCTGATGGCGGTCGATGAAGAAGTAGCCGCCTTGATCGGAAACCATGTTTCGCTCGACCAAATCAGGGCCGCCGTATTAAGAAAAGGAATGCGTCCGTTGATGGAAGATGGTCTTTTGAAGGTTCGCGCGGGAACTACCTGTCGCTCCGAAGTTGAAGGAGTGTGCTTGCAAAGCTTTTAATTATGCCGCTTTTCGAGTATAAAGCCTACGATAAAGAAGGGAAGGAAGTTTCGGGTTTCGTTGATGCACCCGATGCCGCCGGGGCAAAGAGCAGGCTTCGCGAACAATCGCTTATTTCTTTTGAATTGGATGAAAGCGGAGCCGGTGTATCGGGCGCAAGAGCGGGTTATACTTTTTCACTTGCCGATCAAAGCAGGTTTTGTCGTCAACTTGGGACTCTCTTGAAAGGCGGAGTCCCTCTTGCTAAGGCGCTTCTCGGCATGGAGAGCCAGGAAGGATGGGCGCACCGGCGGCTTTTGCTTGTAGCGATACGCGAGGAAATCGAGCGTGGGCGCGACCTTTCCGTTGTTTTGACCGATCGTCAGGGCGTTTTTGATGCCTGGTCGCTTTCGGTGATCAAAGTCGGAGAAGCCACCGGCCGACTCGATTCGGCTTTTCAGGAACTTTCCCACCATCTGACAAGAAAGATGGAGAATCGCCGTAAGCTTTTGGCCGCGATTACATATCCTATCATCATGGGAATCGTGGCTTTGGGTGTTCTCTCATTTTTGATGGTCTATTTGATTCCGATTGTACAACAGATTTTTGCCGACATGCACGGTAGTCTTCCCTTGATTACGCGGGTTCTGATTTCAACCAGCGCTTTTCTCAGACAATACGGAATTCTCTGCGCGGCGGCGATAATTTTGATTCCGGTATTGATTCGTTTCGCGTTCGCCGAAAATCTTCTCCGACGGCATGTAGAAAGTATTTTAGTGAGAATTCCGATACTGGGTGCTTTTTTGAACGCAATGAGAATAGAGGGCTGGACGCGCAATACGGCCATGATGATCAGATCCGGAGTTCCCCTACTTGATGCGATAAAGGTGGGGCGAGCCTGTTCCGGGTCGGTTATAGAGCGTGACGCACTTGAAATCGTCGAAAACGGCTTGGTGAAAGGCGAACCTTTATCGACAGCCTTGAAGCGCGCCGGGGGATTTCCCGCTTTGCTGATCCAGATGACGGAAGCCGGCGAATCTTCAGGAAATCTCGCGGAAATGCTGAACGAAGTTGCATCGGAACTCGAGGCCGAAAGTTCCACGAAAATGGAGCTGATGTTGAATCTGCTCGAACCTCTGTTAATCGTCGCCATGGGAGTCATCGTAGGCGGGATCATGGTCGGCGTTCTGCTTCCGATCTATGAAATGAATAAACTTCTACGTTGAGATTGCGTTTGCGATCGTTTCAACCTATTATTATTGACATGCGAAATCTCGCGCAAAGGAACCTTCGAAGTGAATAGAAAGCATTCGGGATTCACATTGATAGAACTGTTGGTTGTTTTGGTTATTTTGGGTTTGCTCGCAGGTTTGGTGCTTCCGCGATTAGTCGGAAGAACCGAAGAGGCAAAGCATCAGACGGCGGAAATACAGATTCGCGGTCTCGAAGACGCTCTCAGGCTTTATTATACCGACAACGGCTACTTTCCCACTACGGAACAAGGCATGAAAGCGCTTGTGGAAACTCCGAGCAGCGAACCGATTCCAAAAAAATGGAAAGGTCCGTATCTCGAAAAGGGAATCCTTCCCAAAGATCCGTGGGGGAACGAATACCTCTACATTTCACCGGGAAACCATACCAAGGATTACGATCTTCTCAGTTACGGGAAGGACGGCGTTCAAGGAGGGGAAGGGGATTTCGCCGACATCGAGAGCTGGAACATCGGCAGGCACTGATGCATTTCGCTTAAAATCAGGGTAATGATTTGAAACCCAAAGGTATGACGCTGGTGGAACTGGCGATGGTTTTGGCAATCGTTTCGGTTGTAATCGGCATTATCGCTCCTGATTTCGCCGGCGTTCTCAGACGAGGCAGGCTTGAAGATTTTTCCCATCAACTTGCGCTTGTGTGTCGAGAATCTTATCATTCAGCCGTGTTTTCGGGCAATGAACGGTGGGTTGTGGCGTCGCCGACATCTTTTATCACGGTTCGCGATAAAGGACCCGATGGACCGCAAGCTGCGGCGTTTCGACCCTTGGAAATACCTTCCTGGTGTGATGTCGACGGCTTGGCCGAAGGGTGGTGCGCCAATCCGGACGGCTTTTGCGATACCGGACCGATAACGATTCGCGACAGGGAGGAAGGTAAATTCCTGACTTTACGTTTTCGTCCTTATGATGGAGAATTGACCGAGGAAGATTATCGTGAAGCGGCATCGGAGTAATAAATAGGTTTGAATAATCATCCGACTTCATGCAGGCAAAGCAGCCGTCGTTTCGAACAACGAAGAAATAAAGCGATCTCAAGATCTTCGTCCATCGAAAATGAGTGCTCGAATGCTTAAGCGACTTTCGATGAAATCCGGTGTTACGCTTCTGGAAGTTTTGGTGGCCATGGGAATCGTCGCGTTGGTAGTCGGCGCAACCTCTCAAGGAACCGCTTTTTTATCTCGAAAACTTGTCGAGGGCAGACTGGCCCAAACCGCCAGAGCCTTGGCTCAGCAAAAATTAGCCGAGCTTGAGGCTTCCACTCTCGTAAAAGGGAATTTTGCGGGTGATTTTGGGGATGATTTTCCGCGCTTTACGTATCGTTTGGCCGTTGACTCGGCAAACTCGCGGGATGTATCGATTCCCGGGCTGTTTGATGTGAGACTGACTGTCGAATGGAACGACTCTTATGCCACCGATTCTCTTGGACTCGAAACTTTTCTGGCGGAATATCCAAGTGATGCCGAAACGGAATAACGGATTTACATTCGTCGAGTTGATACTTGCGGTTTCATTGTCGGCATTTCTTTTGACCATTGCCGGCGGTTTTCTGTTCAATATGACCGAATTCTCGGCAAGAGCAATCGCCGATTCGCTGACATCGAGACAACTCGAATTTTGTATCGAGACCTTGAGAAAAGAAATTCAGGAATCGCGGACCGACGGCACTGATCCCTTATATGCATTTCTAGGAGGCGACGGCACAATAAGCTTCGCTACCTCCAGAACGGAAATAATTGCCCGCAGCGAAGTTCCCCGAGGTTATCTGCGAATAGAATGGCATTTCGACGAGGCGAGAGGAACTTTGGGAAGAAGCGTCGGCGCGCTTTCCAGAAGCGACGGTCGCGCGGGGAAAACTCACTCGATCGAACTGTTGAAAAATATCGAGCGGCTTTCTTTCTGGCGATACGACGGCAAAAAATGGTTTCCCATAACCGGTTCTCCGACTTCGATACCGGACGCCGTCGCGCTTAAATTGGAAATTACTTTTCGAAGCGATGCTTCTCCGGTTTCCCAGCAAACATTTTCTACCGCTTTCGTGATGCCGCGATGAGTATTATCGGAACTTCCCTTGTATTATATAAGGAAATGCGATTCAACGTGAATCACAAACGCGGATTGGCACTGGTTTCATGCATTTTGTTGATGACTCTGTTGATCGCGTTTTATTTGCGATTTTCCGGTGAAGCGGGATTACAGGCAAGAATCGACCGCAACCTCAATAATGCGTTGAGAGCCAGGTTGGCTGCGAAAGCCGGTTTGTCGATGGCATTAAGCATGCTTTTTCGGGATACGAACGCTACCGATCATTTAAAGGAAGAGTGGGCGGTAACCGCATCGCAAACTCTGGAGAAGCCAATCGTTCTCGACGGCAGTTCTTTTACCGTCAAGATAAGCGATGAATCGGGAAAAATGAATGTTAATCTGGTCGATGAGGAAATTCTGACCGATCTTTTTGAGCGGGCCGACATCGGAATCATAGCTTCTTCAAGCCTGCTGGCCGAATCGATTAAACTCGGCGCGGCACGGCGACTTGCTCAGCACATCCTTGATTACATTGATGCGGATTCCAGCCCGCGCCCTATGGGAGCCGAAGCCGACGCTTATCCCAATCCGAATGAAAATGGTCCGAGAAACGCTCAGATTCTTGATATTCGTGAACTGTTGAATATTCCGGGAATCACGCGCGAGCTTTTCGAGGGAAATAACGAAAAATTGGGTCTGATCGATTTGCTTACAGTTAACGGCGACGGAAAGATAAATCTCAACACGGCGCCTCGTGTCGTCATTGAAGCGATTCCCGGCCCGCCCGGCTATGACGAGGATAGGCGCCGACAATTTTTTGACGAGATTTGGAGAACTTTGCCGTTTACCGACGTCGGAGCTTTCGGCGGACTGATCACTCGTTTCGATCCGTGGATGGCGAAAGAGTATTACCAAAAGTTTGTGGTATTTTCAACCTGCTTTCGTGTAGAATCGACCGGTATGACCGAAAACGTCAAAAAGCGCATGTTCGCCTTGGTTGAGCGCGACCGATTTGGTCATTGTAAAGTCGAAAGGATTTCCGAAATTCCGTGAGCACCGTTTTCTTACTGGTTTTTACCTCCTCCGGTACGGACGAGGTAAGCTTTAAGCTGAGCTCTGACGGAAATTTCGAAGCCGTATCATTCAGTCCGAATATTCCATCTGCAAACGAAAGCGAAGTCGAAATACCCGACAAAGCGCACCATCCCGTCGCATTTCGGGGCCACTCATCGGGCTCGCCGACGGAGGGGATATCCGCGCCATCCGCGGATGATATGATTCTTGTGTTGCCGGCTTCCGAAGGTCTTCCTTTCCATGTCAAACTTCCGTTCAACGATTCTTTTAAAGTAAGGAAAGTTTTGCCGCAGCTTCTTACCGACGTTTTTGCCCATGTCACTCCCGAGTGGCGCTTTTCATGGAATATCGTTCGTGACGATAACGGGTGGGCGGCTGTCGGGCTAGCTTTTCCACCTAAAATGATCAAAGCGCCTCCTTTGCCCGGGCAATCATGGCGTCTTGTTGTTCCTGATGCATTATTGGGTATGGTTCCTGAATCTCATGAACCCGAGGTTTTCGATCACGACCGCAAGCCGAATGAACCTATTGATGCTCGAAATGATTCGCAACCGCGTCGAACTGAAGATGGTATATCGCCCACGGATGGCGTAGATACCCGAAATGCGCCCGGATGGCGTGCTTTTTCGGGTATATCCGCTGTCACTGATATTTGGGTCGACTTCGAGGCTCCTTTCTCGAAAGGGCGAGCTCTCTTCTCAAGAGCCGGTCGATTGAGGAAATGTACTCTCCAAGGCAGAGGTTTGCCGAGTGAAACTTACCTCAATGATTCGATGCCGGTTCGGAAAATCAATCTTCTGGAATCCGGGGAAATTGTTTATCGAAGGTTGGAAAACCTCATTCGCGATCCGGAATATTTTGATCTGTCGGGCTGGCGCGAAACGCGCAGCAGGAAAATTGCGACATCGACCGTTATGGCGGCCGGAACATGCCTTTTTGTCATCATGCTCCTTTACCATGTATTTTTGGGAATCGAATGTTCCCGTTTAAATGCCGAGAAACGGGCGATCTTGAATTCCACGAAAACGGCTTTTGAAAAGGTATTTCCCGGACAAAAGGCCGTGGAACCTCTCGCGCAAACAAAGAACCTTCTCAAGGATCTCGAAAAAAAAGCCGAGTCTTCCGTTCGTTTACCGATCATCGATTGGGTCGGTTGGATTGAGGAAACCTTTCGCATGGTTTCCGGAAAAGCTGTTTTGGAGGGAATTAAGATCGGTATCGGCGGCTGGAAGGTAAGAGGGACGGTAAACTCCTATCGCGAACTGGAAGAATTAACGATTGCCTTGTCGAAATCCGGAATGAATTCAGGTGTCCGTGTAGCGGAC
>Ga0074199_1001393_pt1 | contig 21662 bp, 23 predicted proteins | sample EPASupsiteSAE347_FD_64528 | JGI IMG/M metagenome (GOLD analysis project Ga0074199, IMG submission 64528) | Bioremediated contaminated groundwater from EPA Superfund site, New Mexico - Sample SAE3-47 | ecosystem: Environmental > Aquatic > Deep subsurface > Groundwater > Contaminated ... | reverse complement strand
AGTTATCTGAGATACCAGACGAAGGAATTATTATTACGGGATCGGATTATTTATGGTTGAAAAATGCTCTGGAGGAGACTCACTATCCAAGGTACTTTGTTGATAATAATGTAGAATCTGGGGAAAATGTTTATGAAGTGCGTCTTATACATGGAAATTATTTCAAATAAAAAACATAACCTTATCAGGTGAAACATGAAAAAAGTCGCATTGCTTTTGTCTTTCACAATGAGTGTTCTTTTCGGCCAGGATACTGGCTGGTTGACCGCCGACGTTCAGCACGACACTGTCACGATCAGCCATATCCAAACCCGGCGCAATTGCGGTTCGCGGTACATTTGTGAAGCCGAAATCGATGGCGACCAAATCCTGATCATCGAAAAAGATACTTCCACGACTATGTACCATTGCATATGTTATTATGATCTGAATGTCACGCTGGGATCGTTACCGTCGGGTGATTATCACGCTGAAGTCATTGGTTTGGATTATATGGTCGCCGAGACGCTTTATTTCGGAGGCATCGATTTTACGATTGGTCAGCAAATTGGTCTGCTCGATATGAATAATTCCGGTTGTCTTGGCGGTCTGGGGAAAAAGGCTGCCATTGCCACCAGTGGAAGTATCGAGGTGAATGTTTCCGCAGATAGTCTATTTTTACTCTGGCACACGCCGGAAATTAATTGCGGCCTTCAGCCGCTCTGGTCGGGTTGGCTTTCAGCGGATACGTTTTTCGTCACGGTCAGCGATACAGGCGCGCCGGCCAATTGCATTTGTTTATTTGACCAAACTGCGGTTTTCGGGCCGTTCGAGCATGGACATTACATCCTGGCCTTTCGGCCGGAAGAATACGGATACTATGATTTCACGATCGCCAGTTTAAAAAAGGCGGCTTCCGATTATGTAATCTCGTATCACCAGAGCGATTGTTATGAGGTAAAAATCAACTCGAAAAAATCGTCGTTACCGGAGAAGTATGCATTGGCTGACAACTTTCCCAATCCCTTCAATCCTGAAACGACCATTCAGTTCGATATTCCGGAAAATTCAAACCTCAGACTCGAAATCTACAACCTGCTTGGACAACGGATCATCACTCTTTTAGATAGTCGCAAACCGGCCGGTCGATGCACATTGATCTGGGACGGCAAGGATCGAAGCGGCAATGACGTCGCCAGCGGGATTTATTTTTACAAACTTGTCGCCGGTGATTTTCTCCAGGTAAAAAAGATGGTGCTGGAGAGATAACTCTTGTGGCATATTTATCTCGACACATCCGCCGGTGAAATTGTTGCGATAATTCAGGAGTTTAGGACCTGAACAACTACTGATCTGAATATTTCTTAAATATTCCTCCGCGTTCTCTGTGTCTTCCACGGTTAAATAATTTCTCTTTTACCTTTCTGCCTTTTCTCCGTAAACTCGTTCCGATTTTATGTTCAAACTGATTTTAAAGATCGTCCTATTCGTCTTGCTTGTTCCGGTGGTCGCTTTCATCGGAATGTACATCGCAGCACCCAATGGTTCCGAATTTATCCGTAAAAATCCGCAGACGACTGCCCTGATCCGCCAGCGTGCAAGTGAATATCGAAAGGCCGGGAAAGAGGTCCCTGTGCAATGGAATTGGGTACCGATCCGTCAAATTTCTCCAAATATTGTTCATGCCGTGATCCTGGCCGAAGACTCCCGTTTCTACGAGCATATCGGCTTCGACGTCGAAGCGATTAAATTCGCCCTGGAGAAGAATTTAAAACGCAAGAAATACGCGGTCGGCGGTTCGACTATCACTCAACAGTTGGCCAAAAATCTTTATCTGTCAAATAAAAAGTCAATTCCACGCAAAATCCAGGAATTGATTATAGCCTTCAAAATGGATCGGCGTCTGTCCAAGCGACGGACCCTTGAATTGTATCTAAACGTGATTGAATTTGGACGAGGAATATACGGGGTGGAAGCGGCCTCGCGACACTATTTCAGCAAGTCGGCGGCCAATCTTAGTATCGGAGAAGCCAGCCGTCTTATTTCGATCATGCCGAGTCCGCGACGTCATACGCCCTATGACGGCTCCAAGTTTACTGAACGTCGGCGTAAACGCTTACTCAACTGGCTCTATAAAACCGGCCACCTCGATCTGGAGAATTACGAGAACCTGACGGGAGATGCAGAGAAAAACCTGCTGGAATATGTCGATTCCACCGATATAAACCTTTTTCTGCAAGAGAACGAAGATGATTCGCTCAAATCCGAGTTGGAAGAGATCTCTAAAGACCTGCCATTGGAAATAAAGTTACGGTCCGCCGACAGCCTTAGGTGAAACCGTAACTCTGTATATTAACCGGTTTACAGTTCATTATTCCCCTATATCGATCCCTACAGTAAAAATATTTTCGACGACTTTCAGGACGAGAAATATCTTTTATAAAAAATATTTTTAGATTTTCCTTTTTTTTAGAGGATTTTTCTGATTAATTTAACGGCCGAATTTCGTCTGGGTAGACGGGGTTTTGAAAAGAAGATTCTAAAGGAGAGTAAAATGAAAAAGTTGATGGTAATCTTGATGGTTGCCAGTTTGGCCTTAATTGCAATGAATTGCCAGAAAAAGGCCAAAGTGGAAGAGACACCAGCTGCGGTTGACACAACTGTTGTTGCTGACACTACCAAATAGTCTTAACTGACTAAAATTATCGGTAGAATTAAACAGAACACCCCGAGATTCGGGGCGTTTTGTTTTTATATTGAATCACCCCCTCAATCGCTCAGAAACTGTACTGTAATTTCAGGAAAAAATTGTCATTACCGTCGAACTGACCGAAAATCGTATCCGAATCACCTCCTAACAAATCGGTTCCGACTGACACCGTGACATTGTCACTGTAATTCCAATCTGCCAGAAGTCGGACGAGATACGATTGGTCATCCGTATTATAGATGGAGAAAAACATCGGCTGAAGCGTCTCGTTGAAGAACCGGCCTTTCAACATAAATGTCGCCAGGGTATTCTGTTCATCTTCTCGAATCCCCGCCTCGTAGTCGATAATTTGCTCCCGGATGGCCTGCACCGAAAGATCGATCGTGGCGGTTAACTGATAATCGCAACCTAACATGCCCTGCAAATAAGGTTTCTTTACGAGCATTCCATTGGCAACATAATTTTGATTCTCCGTATTAAAGGTTCGAAACGGAAAATAACCACCTTCTCCCCGGAAAACAAATGTCCCGATCGGTCGTGAAAAACTCGCCCCGTAAAATTGAAGCCACGGATGCGTTGGCCTGAAATTGATCGCTTGCGGTAAACCATAAATATCGTACTCAACCGCTCCCGAGTAAATCGGTTTATCATCCCGTACTTTCAAATAAATCAATGACAAATCTGTGCCAAGTAAAAACGTACTAAACCGCAATCCCCACTCGGCCTTACGCAGTGAATATTGACTCTGTACTTCGTCCGCGTAATTCAGTGGAATATTCATGTCGCCGATAAAAGGCAAGGTCACATTGATTGAATCCGGTCGTTGAAAAGCCCAATCACCGGTAAAGCCGATCTGCATTGGACGAAATTCCGGAATAAAAAGCAGTTCCAGCGCCTGATTACCGGTGTGAAAGCGCGCCTTGAGCATATTTGTTGCCATGCGAATATCATCGAAATCCTGCAACAGGAAATAGGACATGTCCAGCGGATTGACGATGTCATTGATAAAATAACCGTCGGTCTTGCCCCAGACAACCTGTTGCTTACCAACCCGCAGGTCGAGGTATTTCGAGAATAGGTCGATATAAGCACTCTTCAATTTGACGCGCGTCTCTGAGCGCTGGGCAGCATCGTTCAGCAGATCGACCGCCGCAAAGCCATGAACATTGTCGCCGTTCGTTTCGGCGTTCAGTCGCAGGCGCGTTCGCATCATTAAAGCATCATTCGGTGCGGTTAACCGAAAGGCATTCTGGTTCATGATAAAGCCGCGCCACTCTAAACCTTCACCGGAGGCAACCCTCATGCCCGCCAGGCAAAAAACCAAAATTATATGACTTAATTTAACTTTCATCGCACCTGTCCCCGTTCCAGAGTAATGGTTGTAAAAACTTCATCATTGATGGCCTGGTTATATTTGATTTCTTTAATTTCCAGGACCGTCTGGTGTTTTTCCAAATAGTTATCCATCCGCATAACGAAAGCCGTCCAGATGCCATTTACATTCCGCACGTCGCTGGCTTTCAATTCTTTCATTAATACACCTTTTTTATCGTAGAATTCGACGCGGGCGACGACCCATTTTTCCGGAATGACCCACGCGATCTTCTTTCCGTACATATCATTTTTATTGACCGGAACAGACTCGAGTTTGTAACACTTTACACCGTCAACATCTTCCTGCCCGAGCAACTTGTGCATATCCTGATCCACTTCACGTCCGCCAATATCGTCATACGTAAAATCCGTACCCATGAAATATTCGTCCTTGCTTTCACCCGCGATCCGGCGCACTTTTTTCAAGGCGGGCAGATATAACCAGCGGTCGTCATCTTTCTGTGGATCGGTGTAGCCCCAGATCAGCAGACCGGTGCCACGAATATCAGCCGGAGCTTCGAAAAATATCAGCGCCTTGGTGTCGATCCCCTTCGCATTGTTGTATGATTTTTCGTACCGCAGGACATCTCTTTCGCGCGTCTTCCCGGCTTTATTGATCAGCACCATTTTCGATCGGGCAATCTGTGTGGTATACTCTTGTTGAGTATCGACTTTTTGCATGACGTCCCGGCCGGTCATTTGCGCCTGGCCGTCGGTATACCAGATTGAAATTCCGGCGATAACCAGCATTGCAGATAAACCTTTTTTCATAAAATAACCTCCTTATAATTGAGGGGAAATTAAACCTTTTTTCTTTTCATATAAACGAGCATGATCGGCGGCGTCACAAAAATTCCGAGAAAAAACGCCTTAATAAAACTCTTCCTGAATCGAAACTCAACCACACCGGCGACTTGCAGACAAATAATTACATACACCACCAGAATAATACTCAAATTATCCAGGCAGAAATTACCCGGATCATGCCAACTGCCGGCAGTCGAAATCGAAAAATTACTCAGCCAGCGAACCGACCACATTGCTATCCGGAAAATCCAATAGGTTAAAATACCACCCGAAATCGCCAGCAGGATTCGTGATATGGTTCGATCTTTTCTTTCCACGTTCATGATCGACTCCTCTTTCCGAATATAATTGCGGGTTTGATAAGGACCATGAGTGCCGGCAGAACGCTCAGGGCTCCAAATAGACAACCGGTGATTGAAACCACGATCAGAAATCCGAAGAAATAGATCGGTTCGAATCCCGACAGCATCAGCACTATAAATCCGATAATCACCGAAACAGCATTATAAATTATACCCTTTCCGCTGGTCGTCAGTGTGCGAATAACAGCCTTTTCGGCATCCCCATCTTTTCGCACTTCCAGGCGAAAACGATACATAAAATGAATCGTGTAATCGATCCCGACGCCAATCATGATACTGGAGATCAAGGCTGTCGCCATGTTGAGAGTAATACCGACATATCCCATGATCCCGAACAGGCCCAGAACCGCCGCACTGAGTGGCACGATCGAAATCAGTCCGGCAGTTGCCGAGCGAAACGCGACCGCAACGATCAGGAAGACACAGACAATCGAAAGCGCCAGACTGCGAATTTGTCCTTCGACAACCAACTTCGATAAAACCCCGATCAGCGGCGCCATCCCGGACACCGACGGAAAATTCTCCGTCCCGAGGTTTTTAGCGATATAATCCTTCGTATCGGTGTAAAGTTTATATGATGTTTTCGAACCGGAATCATTCCCCCGAGCCAGTATTTGCGCCTGGGAATAATCGTAATCCACAAACCGGTCCAGATCTTTCGTGTCACCGGTTAATGAATAGAGAAACAGGTACTGCGCGACTTCCTCACTTGTCGCCGGAATGACATTATACTGAGCGCTGTCACCATGAAAAGCCTGATTCATGCGTTTAAGCATATCGACCACGGAATTGGCGCGGGTAACGGCCGGCTGGCTTTCCAGAAATGTGCAAAGGTTTTCGATCTTTCGCAGAAATTCCGGGTCCTTAATGTCGCCGGTCGCCAGCACTGACACCGTCGAGCTGCCGCCGAAATTCCGGTCAATCACGTCATTACTTTGACGTATTTCAGACGATTTTTTCCAGTAAGCAATCGGATTGGTATCGACGATGATACGCGCTATTCCAGTCGAAATGATGATAATTGCCAGCAGGCAAAATACCAGAAACGGCTTGCGGAAACGGATGAAAAATCGGCCCCACCCTTGCAGAAACCGATTAGTTCGTTCATGAGAACCGGCGGCTTGCAGGGTTGCCGGAAAATCGAGCAGTTTCAGGGCGGCCGGAATGAAAGTAAGGCTAAAGATGTAGGCTATGGTCGTTCCGCAGGCACACAGCAGTCCGAGATTTTTAGCCGGCGGCAAAATGTGTGATTGCAGGCTAAGAAATCCAACCAGCGTCGTGAATCCGGACAGCAGAACCGGCGTCGTCAGGTAAGACAGGATCAGCCGGATGAGACTGTCCTTATCGGCTTTGGGATTATTGAGATACTCGATGAAATATTGAGTGATAACCTGAATACTGTAACTATTGGCGATCGCGATCAGCATCACCGGGATCATCATTTCGACGATGGTCATTTTCACCCCGAACATAACCATCAGGCCGATCGTGAACACGATACTCATTATGACAACGGTAAATGGCAGAAATGCCCCGGTCCAGCTGTGAAATGTAAAAACCAGCAACAGGATCATCAAAATAATCCCGTATGGAAAGAGTTTTTTCATATCCGAGGTCATCGTTGCAGTTACTTCCCGGCGCGTCAAAGGCAATCCGGCCATGTGAATCTGTTCGGGGCCTTCGTACTTGTGTTTGATCGCCTTGAAGGTCTCATAGATTTCAGTGTCGGTATTCTTGTGGCTGGTCACGTTCAGATAAGCGATTATACCGGCTTTCTGAAAATCGGTCGAAACCAAAGTCCCGTAAATCATCCGATTGTCAATAATGCGCTTCTTTAACGAATCGATCTGCGATGCGGTCGTTGGAAATTCTTCTATAAGTTCATGCACCTCGAACCCGTCAGTCGTACCGAGCACGTCCTGAACATTGGTAATTGAAATTACCTGATCGACCTCCGCAAGTGTTTCAATCTCCGCCGTCATGGCCTCAATCTTTTCAAACGTGGCTGATGAGAAAATATTTTGCGAGGTGAGTGAAATAACGACCAGATCATTGCCACCGAATATATCTTCCATCTCTCTCATGGAATTGATGATCTCGAAATCCTGTGGCATGAGAGCTTTGACGTCGGGTTCGAGTTGCAGACGTGGAATATTCCAGCCCATTAGAACAGTTACTAAAATAGCGGAGGCGATTACGGTCCGCGGATATTTCAGCACCAGATCGAGCCATTGGCGGGTCAGTTTGAATTTTTTCATTCGTTGTCCGTAAAGCTAAAAAACTTATCTTTTTTCATCAGGCCATTCATCATTATATCGACAAAAAAGTGGATCATTTCGGTAATAGTGTACGGTGCATTGATATAAGTCTCCGGCTGGAAAGTCGCCCGGACGATCTTTACAATCAGGTCGGCCGTGAATTTCAAATCGAAATGCTTGCGCAGTAAACCAAGATTATCAGCTTTCTGGAACGAGACCAGTACCTTATCAATAATTTCCTGCTGAAAATTATCGACCTCCTGCCAGACCCGCGGATAGAATAATTTCACGTCCAGGGTTGTCTTTGGGCTGATCATCGAAATATGCCTGAACATAACCTTCATCAATTCATAGAAACATTTCAGCGGATCGTCATCCTCTAAGGTCACATTGCGGGCATCGGCAAACATTTCCTCGTAGATTTTCAGGAGGACAAACTCAATGAACTCATCCTTGGTGGAGAAATATTTATAGAGCGTTTTTTTGCTGATGTGCAGGTCGCCGGTCATCTGGTCGAGGTTAAAGCCCCGCGTACCGTTGGCTAGGAGATAAGCGCGGGTGTAGGCGATTGCCGGAGCCAGTTTGATCTCGAACCCTTCACCCGCTGGAAACGCTATTTGTTTCATACGTTTCCAGTTTAATTGATTTATTTATTAATGTCAATAAAAATATTTTTCGCGGTTTATAGTCCGGTCGATGCTCGCTCTCCGTCGGGAAATTGCAAACTTTTCTCCAAATTATTTTTATTTGAAAAATTAAAAAAATAACGTATAATACCGCGCTTTTTAAAGCCTTCAAAACGATACCAACCATCGGTTTGAAATGTGATGTCGTGATTAACTCATTAATGGAGGGTTTATGCGAAATGGAGAAAATCAAGTACGGCTATGGACCCCACTTAATGCTGGATTTGAGTGATTGTGATCCGGCGGTTTTAAACAGTCTCGAAGCTTGCTTCAAATTATTAAACGAACTCCCCCCCAAAATAGGCATGACCAAAATTACCCAACCTTATGTGTTCCGGTACGAAGGTCGTTTTCCGGGCGACGAAGGTATTACGGGAGTTGTAATCATCGCTGAAAGTCATATTTCTCTGCACACTTATCCTGAGAAGAAATTCGTGTTCGTTGATTTGTTTTCCTGCAAACCGTTCGACATCGATATGGCGCGGAATTACATAATCGACCATTTTAAATGTCGCTCTCCGAAATGGCACCTGAAGGAGCGCGGCGAAGACTTCCCGCAACATCCTTAGTCTGACATAAACTATGCCGACTACCTTTTCACCCGGAGCATTTGGCGCGCTCGAGCCGGATTATTCGCGGTACTCGTCATCGCGGATTGCGATATTACCAATTCCCTACGACGATACGTCGACCTGGCAAAAAGGCGCCGATCGCGGCCCGGCCGCCCTGTTGACCGCTTCCGCCAACATGGAACTCTATGACATCGAGACCGATTCGGAGGTTTACCGGCAGGGCATCACCACGCTGCCGCCCGTCGATTGCCCGCAGAAACCTGAAGATTTAGCGCGCCTGGTCGCTGAAAAAACCGGCCAAATGCTGAATGAAGGCAAATTTGTGATTGGTGTCGGCGGCGAACATTCGATCTCGATCGGATTGGTGCAGGCGCATGCCAAACATTTTCCGAATCTGTCGGTGTTGCAGTTGGACGCGCACTCCGACCTGCGCGACGAATACGAGCATAGCCGCTACAATCACGCCTGTGTCATGGCGCGTATCCGCGAAATCTGCCCGATAATGCAGGTCGGCATTCGCAGTATGGATGTTAGTGAATTGCCGCAACTTGACAAGTCGCGGGTCGTTTTCGCACACGAATTCCGCAATTCTCCGGAAGTTTTTGATAAGATCATCACCAATCTGACCGACAATGTTTATCTCACCGTCGATCTGGATGTCTTCGATCCGGCGGTTATGCCGTCCACCGGAACACCCGAGCCGGGTGGCCTTTTATGGTATGATGTTATCAATGTCATTGCCCATGTGATTCAAAAGAAGCGGATCGTTGGCATGGATATCAATGAACTGAAGCCCAATCCGTCTGATAAAGCCCCGGATTTTCTGGCGGCCAAACTTATTTACCGAACCTTAAGTATGATTTACGCAAAGGAGTCCCGAAAATGAAAAAGAACGATTATCTCAAAAAGGTGGTCGAACATATCGATATAAAATCATTCGATTCCCGCCCGATTCTGAAAGCGTACAATGAAATGGCTTTCCAGGCACGTAATCTGGCGGTCGCCGCCGATATTTACGACCGGATGCTGAAAGATGAAAAGTGCAAGGTCATCCTGACCTTAGCCGGTTCGCTTTTCAGCGCCGGACTGAAAGACGTCGTGGCCGACATGGTCGAAAACAACATGGTTGATGCTATTGTTTCGACCGGCGCCCTGATGGTCGACCAGGATTTCTTCGAAGCCCTCGGTTTCAAACATTATGTCGGAACTCCTTATAGTGACGACAGCGAACTGCGCGACCTGGCCATCGACCGCATTTACGATACTTACATCGACGAAGACGAACTGCGTGTCTGCGATATGACCGTCGCCGAAATCGCCAATTCTCTGCCGCCGCGTCCCTTCTCCTCGCGCGAATTCATTTGGGAAATGGGCAAATATCTCGACAAAGTTGGCATCAAAACCGATAAATCCATCATCTATTCGGCTTACAAAAAAGGCGTCCCGATTTTCGTCCCGGCCTTCTCCGACTGTTCGGCCGGCTTCGGGCTGATCCATCATCAGTGGAATCGCAAAGACGCCATGGTAACGCTCGATTCCGCCCGCGATTTTCTCGAACTGACCAAAGTCAAGATCGCCGCGGAAGAAACCGGCATTCTGATGATCGGCGGCGGCGTTCCGAAGAATTTCACCCAGGATGTGGTCGTGGCTACCGATGTGCTGGAAATCGAAAAGCCAATGCACAAATATGCCGTGCAGCTGACCGTAGCCGACGAACGCGACGGCGGCCTCTCCGGTTCGACCCTCAAGGAAGCCAGTTCGTGGGGCAAAGTCGACACTAAGTACGAACAGATGGTTTACGGCGAAGCCACGCTGACGATGCCGCTTTTAGTCAGTTACGCCTATCATCAGGGTAACTGGAAAAAGCGCCCGGAAGCCCGTTTCAGCGATCTGTTCGTCTAATTCATAATAAGAAATAATCTGTCTGAATCCCGAAATCTCGGGATGAGTTATTAATTTCTTACCGTTCAGGAATGGAGATTTCAGGTCAATTTTTAGCAGCCGCAGGTGTTTTTCGTCCTTTTTGCGCTTCAAAAAGGACAAATGCTATTTCAGCCTTATTTCAATCAGGTTAATCTTTCCATCGACCGCCGAAACCAACAATTTACTGGTATTCAGCGGTACGACGTCGTTCACCGCCGCCCAACCGATCCGGTAATGCCAGAGGATTGCGCCGGTCTTTGCATCGAGAGCATGCACGAATCCATTCTTATCACCGAAGAATAATCGTCCGTTGCATTCCACCGGCCGGGATGGGTCGATTTCATAACCGTACCCAGCGGAAATAGCCCAGCGATAAGTTGGTACATCTGTCAGAGATTCGAGCGCAATGACCGTATCTTGCATGGTTTTGGCAAAAATCGTTCGCCCGTCGTTAGAGATGCCGTGCGATTCGCGCACTTTATAGCGGTTCGAACGCCAGAGCGTTTTACCGCTGTCCGCCTGAATACAGGACATATAGCGGTCCGGCGCTACAATGTAGATTTTATCCTGATAAGCCACCGGATAACAGGCCGCCGGTGAAAGGTTGATCTGCGAGGAACCATCGCGCCATTCCCAGGCGATTTCACCGGTTGAGGCTTTTAGAGCATACAACCGATTAGCCCAGGTGCCGAAAATCAGCCGGCCGTTATGTAAGAGCGGCTGGGTTTCGACTAATCCGTCAATGGAACCCGTTTGCCAGACGATCTTGCCCGTTTTCAGGTCGATAGCACGGAAGATACCATCAGCGCCACCGACATATACTGTACCATTTTCAACAGTCGGCGTACTCAGAACGGACGCCTCACATTTCACCCGCCAGAGCGGCAGGCCGGTTTTAGTCGATAAGCAGTAGATCGACGAATCGCAGGCCGTCAGGACAGCACGGTCGCCGGCAATAACTGCCGTTCCCAACAGCGGCGCATTTGTCTCAAAGCGCCATAATTGTTTGCCGTCCTTGATCGACAATGCATAGCAACTTCCGTCCTTCGTACCAATTACGACAATATTGCCGTCGGTCACCGGAGCCGCCGTCACGGTCGCGCCGGTATCGAAAGTCCACTTCACCTTGACGAAAGGATAATTATCATTCTGACTGAAATCCGGCTGACATTTCGCGACATTCGTGAATTGATACGGGTGATTTTGCAGCGGGATTGTCACCCAAACCGGTCCGGTCGTTCCGGCGGTCGAGCGTTCGCGGAAATACATCGAATCGTTGCTGACCTCAACGAGTGTATACCCGCTACTCGCGGATTTGGCGCGCAAGGTTGAACGGCTCATGATTTGCGACAGGCCGTTAGCATCAGTATTTCCGTTAGAATGGCCATGCCCACAGAGCAGTGCCTGGACATTGAAACCATCGATCAACTTGAAAAACTCGAAGTAATTACTGACGGAATTATCCAGCGGATAGTGCGTAATAAAAACGAGACGCTGGTTTTTATCGGATAATGTCTTAAGGGTTTCGTCGAGCCAGTTCAACTCTTCACGGGCTATGTAGCCGTCGCCCATTTTCAGGAGCGGGCCCTGGTGAAAACCGATGAAACGCAGGCCTTGAAATTCAAAATCGAAATGATCCGGGCCGAACACTTTCCGGAATCGTTCGCCGCCGGAATCGGTCCACTTCAGGTCGTGATTGCCGGGAATTATATGAAACGGACAATTCAACCCGGCCAGGATTGACTGCGCCAGGTTCAGATTTCCATTAAAATCCTGCTCGGTGACGTCGCCGGAAATTATCACAAATTGCACTTCCGGTAGCGTATTGACATCCGCCACAGCCAGTCGCAAATCTACCGCGCCAGTCGTGGAGCCGACATGTGTATCGGAAAACCAGGCGAATTTTATTTCGGCCGAGGCGGCGCCCGCCAGCCCGGTTACAATTAAAAAAAGAAAAACGATTTTTTTCAATCTCAGTATCATAACAAACGACTCTCACAATTTTGCCTGAACGTATTAAAACAAACCGAAAAATGCAATTCACAAATTCAACAGCGTTTGTTAAATTCAATCGGCATTAATTAAGACATAGTTAATTGAGGACTTTCATGGCAAACACCAAATCGGTATTTAAGGCATATTTAGACCTGACGCGGGCCCATTTTGCGCCGGTCTGGCCGCTGTTTTTCGTCTCGGGCGTTGTGCTGGCCTTTCAAAATTACGGCGGATTCTCCTGGAGTTTTTTAATTCTGACCGCCCTGATCGGATTATTCGGCTTCGAAACCGGCATGGTCTGGAACGACATTCTCGACCATAAAATCGACGAAAAAGACGTCGAACGCGATAAACTGACCCGCTACTGGCGGCCGTTCGGCGAGCGACCGATCCCATCCGGGCTCATCAAGTTCCGCAGCGCGCTCATTTTCAACGGCGTCCTGTGTGTAATTACGATTATTCTGATTGCCTTTTTACCTTCACCGAACCGCTGGTATGTCTATCTGTTCATGCCGGTCACTTACGGGCTGGAATCATTCTATAATATCAAGAAACGGCACGAGCGATTTCCGTGGGCACAGATTTTCGGGCGGATGGACTTCGCGCTTTTCCCGGTCGTCGGCTATTTAGTGCATGGCCAATTCGACCAGACTTGTTTGCTCTATTTCCTGTTCTTCTATCCGTTCGCGCTGGCACACCTGGGCGTCAATGACTTGGCGGATATTAAAAACGACGAAGCCCGGCAGGTGAACACCGTCACCACACTTTATGGCATCAAAGGCACGCTCTGGTGGAATGCAGGTTTTACGCTGCTGCATTTCGTGACGGCCGTTCTCTTTCTTGGTAATCTGGGTTCTATTGCTCATATTGGTTTCGCGCTCGGGTTTGGTCTTCTGATTGTCGCCAACGTGATTATGCTGATGAAGAAAACGCCGGTATCGGCTTTGAAAGCCTTGCCACTTTTTCATGCCACGCTGTTTGTTTATATCATTTCAATCTATCTTGATATAGCTTTTTAAAAGAAAGAAACTCACTACAGAGGTCACGGAGAACACGGAGATTATTGAATAAGAATTCAAAAATAAATTTCTAAAGTGAAAAAAATACTCTGCGATCTCTGTGTTCTCCGTAGTGAAATAATTAAATGGAGGAAAATATGCGAAGACTAATGCTTTTTACAGTTTGTGTGATTCTGCTGACCGGGTTGAGCACCTGCCAGCGCGATTTGTCTGAATATGATAAACTGCTCGAACCGCAGATCAACGTCAAACCCGATCAGAATATGCTGGTCATCGAATCCAAAGGCGATCCGAATGTGGCTGGCATGGTCGCCATGAAGGACATGTTTAAAAGCTTTTATGCCCTGAAAAAGCACCATAAGAATATCCGACCGGCCGCGCCGCGCGCCCGCTGGTTCGGCCAGTTCGATCAGTCTAAAAGTGAATGGACCGGACTGTGGGCTTTGCCGCTTCCGGAAGATGTTAAAACACTGACGGAATTGAAGGAAATCCCGGCTGGCCTGAAGATCGAGATCTGGCAATATGGCGCCGTGGCGGAAATCCTGCACGTTGGCCCGTACAGCGCCGAGCCGCCAACCATTCAGAAACTGATGGATTACATCACGGCGCAGGGCTATACCATCATCGGCCCGCATGAGGAGGAATACCTCAAAGGCCCCGGCATGTTCGGCAAGGGCAATCCCGACAAGTACAAGACTATCATCCGCTACCAGGTCGCGAAAAATATGTAGCGTAGGGACGCGGCATGCCGTGTCCGGGTTAGGATGGAATTATGATTGTAGGGGCAATTCATGAATTGCCCCTACAGTGATTCATCAGCGTATTCATTGAAAAATTTTGTCCAGTATTGTTTCTTTTCGTCAACTGGTAATCCGTTTTGGTTTTCGCGGTCGTAATCCCATTTGGGCGGATTGTTGATGATATACAGACGGATTTTATTCAATTCCTTTTCATTACGGATAACGTGTTCGTAATAATTTCGCTGCCAGATATTCCTGATATTGGTGTGTTTTCGACACCATTTTGTAACACCGGTTTTAAAGCCACGAATAATTGAGCTGATTGATCCGGGGATCACGTGTTGAAAATTGTGTTGTAGGGGCACAAAATTTTGTGCCTCTACGTTGTTATCATCCGGGTATATGGTTATGATCATGTGTACATGATTCGGCATAATCACAAATTTATCCAATTCCACATGGGGATAATGCGCGGAAATATCCGATACACATTTTTTAACGATTTTCCCCACATCGTTCAATAACATTTCACCGTCTTTGATTTCACCAAACAACGGTTCCCGGTTTCGGGTGCAGATGGTCACAAAATAAGAACCCGATTGCGAATAGTCGAAATTTTTCAGACGAACAGATTTGTGCCGGTAGATTTGCCGAGGGTTTTTATCCATAATTCATATTCCCGACATTTTTCATTCGTCAAAATATATACCGGTTCATTGAGAAATAAAAAAAAGAAAGACCATCTGAGTTTGGAATATGGGTGTCTATTGGTTCTTTGGTGGAATTTAGTCTTTTGTTTATCGAAATAGTCGCAGCACTATGTATTGATTGAGTCTTTTTTGTTGCTAATACTTAGTATGAGCCACGACGTGTGCCGCAGCGGATTACCGAATTGGTTCAATGCCGTTGTTGGTATCGTCATTTGCCGGTAACCTAAGCCTCATTGATGGAAGGTCGACGGGAAGGTTTGTGTAAGGATCAGCGAGGTACATTGATACACCGGAATTCTTAGTAAGGATACGCCAGTCCGTGCTTATCAACGATGCAGTTTGCTGTCGTATAGACACCGGAGGAATATTAACAGAAGCGAAAATCAACGTATTTTTATTCATGTTTAGCCTCATGCGTAGTTGAGTAGGTGTGCCTCGCCCATTATCTCTTTGCGTTGAACGAATCGGAATCCATCACGCCGAGTAATCGTTGCAACGTCGATAGGCCCGCCACAGCCGCGGATACCCACTGTAAGGCGCTGAGCGATTATGGTCGTACGGATGAAGAAGATGGCCAAGTCGACACAGTCCTGAAGCGGCATTGCTGCCATAGGTAAAGGCATTTGCATGCCATTCATTGCTTGTAGGAGTTGCTTAATTTGGTCCGGCTGGAGATTAAGTGTCTTACGGGCGATCTCAACAACTCGATAGTCGTAGCCTTGGATCAATCGGTCGACGAATTCTCGCTGACCTCCCCATGTTATCCCGAATTCGCCCGCGTTCGCTTGTTGTTCTGCGGGTGCTGCCTTCCGGGGAATATCAAAGAGGAGCACCCTTCCATAAGGTTCATTCTCGTTGAATCCGCCTACAACGAATGTGATATTTGGACCATTGTAGTCTGGTGGCATGGTATTCTGCCATTGCTGCATCATGAAGTCGCTCAGTCTCTGCGCAAAGTCTCGAATAAGAAGCCGTCCATTACCGAGACTGGCCTCAAACTCAGGGACGAAACTATGGACAGTTCTCAAGCCAACAGCTGCCAATCCATATGTTACTACGCCTACAGTATTATGGGGATTGCTGAATGAGATTAACTTTGTGGCGTTATCGTAGTGGACTTGAATGCTCTGTCCTTTACCTGCAGGTGCGTCCAAGGTAACGCGACTTTCAGCTGCCAGGACTAGACCTTCCGGTCCCTTGATTACTATACCAAGTGACATGAGTCTTCCTCCTAATGCTTCAATGCTAACATATGTTTAATCTGTATATTTTATAAGGTATTTCCCGCCAATTGTAAAAATATCTTCGAATTTTCCTTCGTCTTTTTCCGAAACTGCTTTCCCCCGATTCACCTAATAAAATTACACTTTCATCGTTCCGCGTCATAGTTGGTTTAATTTTACCAATTTGCTTTCCAATAAGCAATCAAATATTTTTTCAGACTATCCCGCGTTTTCAATTTGGCACAGTTTATTGTACAGACCCGCTCAGGTCTGTTCCGAACATATATAGATCACTTCCGAACGAACTCAGGTCACTTCGGAAGATACTCAGGTACGTTCTGAAGGTATCTATATCCCTTAGGAAGATACTCAGATATGTTCGGAAGGTATCTAAATACCAAAATTTGGTACCCAGGTATGTTCGGAAGTAGCATAACCTTACGATTAACGAACCAAACTATGAAAATAGTAAACTTATGTTCTTTCGGAACGAAGCTGAGTTCACTTCAAACGAAGTAAGGGCAATTCCCCGCCAAAGCGGGATTTAAACATGAATTGACCCTACAGAATCTATGATTCGAACAGGTAGCGATATTTCTTGCTGATCGAGACCAGCATCAGCATGACCGGGACTTCGATCAGGACGCCTACAACCGTCGCCAGGGCTGCCCCGGACGAAAGCCCGAACAGCATCGTGGCTGTAGCAATTGCAACCTCAAAATGATTGGAGGCTCCGATCATGGCCGCCGGTGCCGCATCGGCATACGACAATTTCAGCCAGCGGGCAAAAACAAAATACCCGATGCTGTAAATAAACATCGTCTGGATGAATAGCGGGACGGCGATCCAGAAAATGGTCAGCGGATTTTGCATAATGACTTCGCCCTTGAAGGAAAACAACAGAATCAGGGTCAGCAACAGCGCCACCGTGCTGACCGGCGTCAGGTAATGAATGAACTTACCGTTGAACCAGTCGAGGCCTTTGGATTTGATCAGCTTTTTCCGCGAAAAATAACCGGCGATTAGCGGCAATGCGACATAGATTGCGACCGACAGTAATATCGTCTGCCACGGAATCGGCATGGCATTCACACCCAGCAGGAATCCGCCCAGCGGCGCGTACAGGAAAAGCATCGTCAGGGAATTGATTGCCACCATGACCAGCGTCAGCCCGTCGTTGCCTTTCGCTAAGTAACTCCACATCAGCACCATGGCCGTGCAGGGCGCAATCCCGAGCAGAATCGCCCCGGAAATGTAACTGCGCCAGAGTTCGACTTCCTGGCCGGTCTTGATGATTTCCGTCCCCGGCAGGAATTTCCTGAAAAGTACACCCAGAAAAAGATAGGCAAACAGATACATGGTAAAGGGTTTGATCGCCCAGTTGACCACGAGTGTCAACGCCACCGGCTTGGGTGTTTTGGCGGCCTTCACCACTTCGGTAAAGTCGATCTTCACCATGATCGGATACATCATGAAGAACAGGCAAATCGCGATCGGGATCGATACCTGGTAGAGCGACATGGCGTCTAATTTTATGGCAATGCCGGGAGCGATTTTACCAAGCAGGATTCCACCGGCTATACAGAGCAAAACCCACAGCGTCAGATATCTTTCAAACACATTCAGGCGCTTTTCGGTTGGCATAATCCCTCCTTATTTGAATATCAAATAAATTCCGCCGAGAATAACTAACAGCCCGCAGATTCTTTTCAGCCACAATGCGCCTTTGGATTCGGCGCTCCAGTTCAGGTACTTTTGCAGGATTTCCGTAAACGTTCCCGCAAATACGATCACCGAACAGTGCCCGATGCCGTAGAACAACAGTAGTAAAATCCCGAATAGCATCTGCGTTCCGGCAGTGTTCAGCACGATTGCCAGCATCGGCGCCATATAGGCAAAGGTGCACGGTCCCAGCGCCACCCCGAAAATCAGCCCAAGCAGAAAAGCCGCCAGCAGGCCGCGCTTCTTAATTCGTGATGGATCGGGCGCTGAGATAAAATTCAACGGAATTATGTCCAGCAGATACAATCCGACCACGAAGAATATCACCGCCACGAAGTAATTGCCGAAACGCCCGATGTCGCCCAGCATGCGCCCGAGAAGTCCGGTTATAACTCCAATCAAACCGATCGTAATCAGAATCCCGACGGCAAACAGCAGTGACAACTGAAACGCCCGCCGGGTGGTCACTTTTCCCTTGTCATTGATAAAGCCAACGATCAGCGGAATGCTGGACAAATGGCAGGGGCTGAGCAGGATGCTCAGGATGCCCCAGATGAACGCCGCCATGAGTGCAATAACCGGCGTGGCATTCAAAGCCTGCGATAAACCGGAAAAAAGAGCATCGATCACTGAATGCCCTTTTCTTTCAGAAGTTTTTCGATTTCTGCCAGCGGGAAAAAGCCCTCATGCCGGAAAAATTCCTTGCCGTTCTCATCTAAGAAAACCTGGGTTGGAATCACCCGGATTTTGTATTGCTGAGCATACGGCTTACCCGCGTCCGTCCAGACATCGTAGAATATGACTTTGACCTTTCCGGCATATTTTTCTTCGACAGCCTTCATCACCGGCTGCATCTGTTTACACGGAATGCAGTTGACCGAACCAAGTTCCACGAAAACGACCTTGATTTTTTCCGCGTTCGTCTTCATTGAAATGTCATTTGCCAGATCGCCGGTCTTGCTTTCACACGGAGTGGCACAATTATCACAGGTTGACGTGATCCGGGAATCCGTGCTTTTGCATCCGGTCGTATCGGCCTCGGCTTTCTTATCACAGGTTTGGATCAGTGAAAATCCAAGAATCAATCCCAATACTAAGTACTTTTTCAACATTACATTTTCCTCACACAATATGGTTCTTAATCAATCTTGTTAAAAGACATCTTAATTACTGGCGTCGATCATCCAGTGCGCCAGGGTTTCTTTGGTCGGCAGTTTGCCGCTCGCGACGACTTTTCCGTTGATGACCAGTCCCGGCGTGAACATGATCCCGTAGTCAGCGAACTTATTAAAGTCGGTGACTTTTTCGAGGTTCATGTCTAAGTTGTTTTCGTCCGCCACGACATGACAAAGCTGCTCGAGTTTGCGGCAGTTGGAACAGCCCGAGCCCAAAACGATGACATTTAACATATCGATACTCCTTATGATTTATAATTGCGTTAATGAACGAACATTATCTTCGTAAAATTGCCGGAAAGCGACCTGAATTTCATCGCGCACCCGCCGGTAAACCGCGAGGACTTCTTCATCACTTCCGGTGGCATCCGCCGGATCGTCAAAGCCGATGTGCAGGCGTTGTTTGACCTTCCCAAAAAACACCGGGCAGGTTTCCTTGGCTCCGCCGCAGACCGTGATGACGAAATCGAAATCACAGTCCAGGAATTGGGTAACGGATTTGGTCTGGTTGCCGGACAGGTCGAGCCCGACTTCCTGCATGACGCGGATCGTGAAGGGATTGACTCTTATGGCTGGTTCAGTCCCGGCAGAATACACTTCCAACTGCGGATCGAGCTGCTTAAGAAATGCCTCGGCCATTTGACTACGGCAGGAATTCCCGGTACAGAGAATGAGGATTTTTATCTTATTTGACATAATAGAATTGACAGAATTATTTCTTTATTCGCATCGATTTCCTTTAGTGGTCATTAATCTCAATCAAATTATCCTGTAAATTTTGTTATTCTGTCTATTCAACATTTCTAAAACAACCATCCATAAACCATACCGGAAAGGGTCGCCATTACAACAACCAGCGAAACGTACACGATGGTTTTTTGTACGCCGATCACGCTTTTTATAACCAGCATACTCGGCAATGACAGCGCCGGACCGGCCAGCAACAATGCCAGCGCCGGGCCCTTGCCCATGCCATTGGCGATCAATCCCTGGACAATCGGTACTTCCGTTAAAGTCGCGAAATACATGAACGCTCCGGCAATCGAGGCAAAGAAATTAGCAAACAGCGAATTGCCACCGACCAGACTGCTGATCCAGCGATTGGGTAAAATACCCTGACCGTTTTGTGGTCCGCCCAGCAGAAACCCGGCAATCAAAACGCCAATCGCCAGTAGCGGCAGAATCTGTTTGGCAAAGCCCCAGGATGCCCCGAGCCATTCCCGCGGTTCACCAGGAGTCAGGGTGGTTAAAATACTCAACGCCACGACGCCCGCTGTAAATGCAATCAGCGGTTGATGCGGCAGAAAAATGACCAACGCCACAACCGGCAAAGATACGAGTGTCACCCACAACGGTTTAATTTTCAATACCCAGATAAGCGAGCCTATAAACAACAAACCAAGCATACCGGTAATCAGCCATTTATGCGACCAGATCTGAAACCAGACTCCACTCGTGACATCCGGTTTGCCCCAGTTGACAAATACCAGGATCGCGACCAGCACGAAAAAATGATAGGCGGTCTGCCAGATCGGGCGTTTTTCTTCCGGTTCCGGCATCATCAATTGTGCATCGGATTTTTTCCGCTCCTCTTTCCGGTAGATTAACTGCATGATCAGTCCGATTACGACACTGAATAAAACTGCGCCGATTACTCGGGCAATACCGAGTTCCGCGCCCAGGATTCGGGCAGTCAGAATTATCGCCAGAATATTGATCGCCGGTCCGGAATACAGAAACGCAATCGCCGGGCCTAATCCTGCTCCACGCCGGTAAATCCCTGAAAACAGTGGCAGAACCGTGCAGGAGCAGACCGCCAGGATCGTTCCGGAAACCGATGCTACTAAATAAGCCACCCACTTCTTGGCTTTGGCTCCGAAGTATTTCACCACCGCGGCCTGGCTGACGAATACCGAGATCACACCCGCGATGAAAAATGCCGGCACCAAACACAACAGCACATGCTCACGGGCATACCATTTCAGCAACGCCAGGGATTCATTGATCGCGCCGATAAAACGGGCATTTTCTATCGGCAGATTGTAGATGATTAAAAATGCTCCCAGAATCCAGAGCAGTTTTTTGTATTCTTCTTTCCAGTTCATGTTTTTTCAATCCCACAAATGCAGTTGCGGTCAACGGTCGCTAATTTTGCTACGTCAGCCCCGGCGGTTTCGTTCTGGGTTAACCATCCGACCATTAAATTGGTCAGGATTTTAACCGGTTCGCCAGCGGTGTCATTCAGGCAATAATTGACCCACTTGCCGTCTTTTTTATCGATGATGAAGCCGGCTTCGCGCAAAATTGAAAGATGCTTCGAGATTGTCGAGGTCGCTAATTGCAGGATTTCGGTGATTTCGCAGACACAGAGCGGCTTTTGTGCCAGCAAATTCAGGATCCGGAGGCG
>Ga0074199_1001390_pt1 | contig 21694 bp, 19 predicted proteins | sample EPASupsiteSAE347_FD_64528 | JGI IMG/M metagenome (GOLD analysis project Ga0074199, IMG submission 64528) | Bioremediated contaminated groundwater from EPA Superfund site, New Mexico - Sample SAE3-47 | ecosystem: Environmental > Aquatic > Deep subsurface > Groundwater > Contaminated ... | reverse complement strand
GGCGGTAGGGGGGGAGGGGGGGGGGGAGGGGCGTTGGGGAGGACGTTCTCCGAGCACAAACCCCCCGCCCTCCCCCCCCGCCGTATCTGCGGGGTAGTGCACGAGGGCCTTGCCGCAAAGGAGGCTATGCAAATCGCCGCCTCAGAGTGAAACGGCGACGACACACCCGGTGGCGCAAGCCTCAGGCAGCAGAGATAAAAAGGTACAATTGCCTACCAGGATTGATGAAAGCCGCAAGGTTCCTCTGCCGATTTCTCCTTCTTCTATTTCTGCTCCTTCTTTTTCTGCCTACCGGCTTTTCCGGCAAGACGGTCAGCATTCCCGACGATGGCCCTCATCTGCAGATCTCATCGATCTACGGAAATCTGGAGGATAGCCGGCCATCCAGCATTTTCGTTGTGCTGAAAAACAATGCTTCCCCAAAAAACGAATCGATTGAGCCTGGGTTCAATAAAGGGAGTGCCCGCAATATCGTGGCGAAGCTATGTAGCCCTGACGACAGAATCAGGATCTTCTCCGGGCAGCAGAATGTGGGCCTTCTGGCTGCTGGGGAGAATACAACTGTGCAGTTCATGGCTCTGACTGAGGGCGCTGCCTTGGGAATCTATCCTCTGCAACTGCACCTCAACTACACTAGATTATCCCAGGTGACGGTATCGGGGGAGAAGAACATTCCCAATTTTGCTTTTGCCTATGAGAGGGCTGTGCAAGAGTTGCCATTGCAAGTGAAGGTGATGCAGGGGCCGAAGATCGAGCAAGAGGAATTGGAGGGCGAGACGCTTCCAGGAATTGAATCGAACTTGAGAATCGTTTTAACCAACCGGGGCGATCTGCCGGCACAAGATATTCGAATGCAGTCCCTTCCAACCTTTCCGTTTCTCATGGTTGAAAACGACCAGGAGAAGGCGAGCCTAGCTCCGGGAGAGAGCGCTTCCCTGAGACTCTCGATATTCACGGACGAAAATACAACATCAGGTTACTATGCTCTACCCTGCCGGATATCCTTTTGGGACGGGCAGAATGGAGAGATAAGAAGCCAGGATCTCGCCGTATTGATTTACGTAGGCGAGGATTCATCTTTTCCGTGGCTGTATCTGGGGGCGGCGGGGTTGGTTCTGCTGCTTTTAGCCGGCAGCCTTTACACTCTGAGACGATTCATGAGCGGCCAGAGGCGGATACGAATTGTCAAGAATTGAGTAGTTACGCTCTCGAAAGAATCAAATCCTTGTAGATCTTTAGCCGTGCAGAAGGAATGCTCATGAAGGTTCTTGTCAGTGATTCGTTGGCCGAAGAAGGCGTAAAGAGGCTTTTGTCGGGAGCAGACGTTGATGTCATCACCAATCTATCTCCAGAGGAGCTTATCGAGAAGATAAAGGATTATGATGCTCTGGTCATCCGCAGCGGAACCAAGGTCACTGCTGATGTCATCAAAGCTGCAGACCGGCTCAAGGTCGTCGGCAGAGCGGGAGTAGGCATTGATAATGTGGATGTGGAGGCCGCTACAAAAAGAGGCATCATCGTGCTCAATACTCCCGGCGGAAACACCATCTCCGCTGCCGAGCACACCATCGCCATGATGCTGGCCTTAGCTCGCAATATCCCCCAGGCTAATGCAGCGCTTCATAAGGGCGAATGGAACCGCAAGAAATACACCGGCGTTGAGTTCTTTAACAAGACCCTGGGCGTGGTAGGTCTTGGCCGGGTAGGAGCGGAAGTGGCGACGCGCATGAAGTCTTTCGGCATGCAAATTCTGGCTTACGATCCCTTTGTCACAGAGGAGCGGGCCCGTGAAATGGGCATCACCATGGGCGACTTGGAGACGGTTCTTCGCGGCGGCGACTTCATCACAGTGCATACGCCACTCACCAATGAGACGAGAAACCTCATCGACGAGGAAGAGTTCAATATCATGAAACCGGGCGTGCGCATTGTCAACTGCGCTCGGGGCGGGATCATCAACGAAGCAGCTCTGGCCAAAGCCGTTGCAGATGGAAGGGTGGCAGGTGCTGCCGTAGATGTCTTCACCAAGGAGCCTCCTACCGGAAACCCCATGCTGGATCAAGAGAAGATCATAGTCACGCCCCATCTGGGAGCCTCGACTGCTGAGGCACAGGTCAATGTGGCCCTGGCTGTGGCGGATCAGATTCTGGCCATCGCCAGAGGGGGTCTTCCCACCAATGCCATCAACATGCCGGCTATCTCTCCTGAGACTCTGGCTGTCATGGAACCGTTCATGAAATTGGCAGAGAAGATGGGCGCATTGCTCGGGCAGCTTGTGGGAACGGGCTTTGAGACTCTGGAGCTGATTTACAGCGGAACATTGGCAGAGAAGGACACCAGGCCGGTGACTATATCCGCCATCATCGGTCTGCTCGGCTGTCTCATGGGAACCGGTTCCGTCAACTTCGTCAATGCCCAGAGGACACTCAAGGAGATGGGTATAAAGCTCCTGGAGAGCAAGACTGAATCTGCCAACGGATATAGCAATTCCATCACTATGAAGCTGACCAAGAGCGGCTCGGTGACGGTCGTGCAGGGCACGGTTTCCGGGAACAAGGAGAAGCGCATCGTTCAGCTTAACGAATACCATACCTACATCCCTACCGAGGGCGATATGGTGCTGGCCATCATCGAGGACCGGCCCAATATCATCGGCCCGTGCTGCGTGGTTCTGGGTGAGGGTGAGATCAATATCGGTGGAATGCATGTGGGCCGGATAGCGGCAGGTAAACCTCAGCTCATGGTGCTGAGCGTGGATCATCTGGCAACCGATGAGATCATGAAGAAGCTGTGCGCTGTGCCGGGAGTGACCAGCGCAAAAATGGTGGAGCTGTAACAAAATTTTCGCATTAAATCTATTCGGATGATCCGGCGGGCGCGCTTTTCCCGCCAGCTTTTTTTGCTTGGCGGTGCGCCGACAACTGTTTTTATGAGTGTCATATAAACAAAGGTTTTTTACATCATCAAAAGGGTCTGTATTGATTATCACAGCCTTTCACCGAGCTAAAGGGGGAGTGTAAATTGAAGCTTGATATCGAGGTTAGAGAATATGATTAAGACTGCTTTTTTGGCCGTAATGAGTCTTTCCTTACTCTTTATGGCGATATCTGCACAGGGCCAGCAAAACTTTGGTCAGACCTACATGGATAGTCAATACTTGAATGAAGCTTACCCATCAGATCAATATTCATCGACAGTACCTTCCGGAGCTCCTGTTCCTGTGGAGCCATACAGCCCACAGGAACTTGGCCTCTCTACACCTACAGTGGATTCCTCTTATGCTCAGGCTCTGCCAGCTACAGAGACCGGCAGGGCCTTGATTCCGTCTGGCGCAGCTTATGCAGCCGACTTGGCTAATGCAGACAATGCGGCTTCTTCCATGCAGTTCGCAGGTGGGCAGTACACAGGCGATGTCAAAAAAACTCAGTTCTCAGCAGGCAATCCCACTCAGTCTATAATGGTTCTGCCGCAAGGCATTGTCGCAACAAACAAGCTTTACGTATCGTATGTTCCTCAGACAATTGCAGGCTGCGCACTGAGCAGCTGGCTGCCAGTGTGGCTGCAGACCACTAGCTCAGGTCCGGTATGGTTTTATGAGTGGTATCCGAGCGGGCGGCTCAGCGTCAATTACCTGGGGATTGCTTCCGGGGGATGGCAGAAGAAATGGTTCAATGCAGATACCCCTGGCTGGCACATACTGCAGTACTACTCTCGCGGTTGGAGCAACTACATTTACATCTACGTTTACGCCGCAAGCTCGGGCCGCTGGACTGATCAGGGACCTTATACCGGGTCAACATCCATGACAGCGCCATCCTACTCGGGCACATCGACTGTGACCCTGCGGTCAAGCTGGCTTATGGGATACGATGTCTACCTGGATGGAAAGTACATAGGAACCGAGGGGAAAGTCTCCGATATCCTCGACGGAGTATACAATTTCCGGGTGCCTGGTGACATGTGGCATAGCATAGTGATAAGCAAGAACGGACAGAGCTATGATGAGACCAGCACATTCGTTAGCGGCGCAGCCTACAGGTTTACCCTGTGATAGCGCCGCATGAACTCTTTTTCCTATCTATTTTTCGGGGCTGTTTCCAGCTTGACAAATCTTGCGAGCTGTGTGGCCTCGTCCGGTAGCCCGTCGACCGTGCCGCAGCCGTTTGCCTGGCGGACGTTATTGCCAAACAGAAGCCTTGGGGCTACCGGCAGAGCTGCCGAGCAAGCGCGTGCGCTCGCTCGTACGGGCACCCGCATGGGCGTGCGTGTTTACGTGGGCTTGCGGCCTGGGGGGGTGTGATTGAAAGGTGGGAAGGCTTGTCGAATTCTGGCTAACTGTTTTGCACTTGCACTAAAAAACCCTATGCAGAAAACTATAAAGTGCAAGAGCGAATAATAGTATTAAGGTGAATTAAGAATGAAAGAAGAAGTTTTCTTTGGCGAAGGCATGGCTAGGACCAAGACCGAATATCCCGACCTCTACAAAGCCATTGTCGGATTAAATGAGGCCGCCTACACCGGCAAAGTCCTGGACTACAAGGCCCAGAAGCTGATTGCCATCGGCATAAATGCCGCCGCCTCCGACGATCGGGCTACCAAGAAGCAGATGATGAGCGGCATGAAGGAGCTGGGCATCACCAAGGATGAGATTGTGGACGTCCTGAGAGTGGTTCTGCTTACATCTGGAATGCCACCTTTCACCAAGGGCATGAAGATCTTGTATGAAATACTGGAGAAATAAAAAATTCTGCCCGTTGCAGCATTTTTTTGACATTCTCTGACAATTCTCATGGAGGACCCAGAATGGTTACAGAAAGCGAATTTGCAGGCAAATGGAAATTAGTCGAGGCCGTGGATATGGTCGAAGATGATCTCGGCCCATCTCCTGACTCATATCTTCTGATACAGGTTAATGAAAAAAACGTGGTGACAGGAAGCTATCAGTTTGGCTCCCAGGACGGCTACATTGATGGCCGGTTCGAGAGTGATAACGAAAGCATGACGCTGATCTTCTCTTTTGAAGGCTGGGATGAGGCAGATCTGGTAAACGGCTCAGGCACTTTTGGCGTTGAATCCGGTGACACATTCCTCTTTACGATGATCCACGAAAATGGCGATACATTCAGCTTCAGATGCCGGAAAATAGATGAAAAATTAGAGATACTAATGCCTGTATTGACCTGATTATAGAAATGCAGGCAGAAGACCCGCTCCCTTCAGAGGGTGGGATGAATGCCGTACCTACTGCTATTGAACTTGAAGCGAAATAGATATCTAGTTAGGGGTCCATAAATATTTGATGGAGCAGGGATAGGGATGAAGACTGCCTACAAGTTCAGAATGTACCCTAACAAGCAACAAGAAGCTTCGTTAGACTTGACTCTTGATACTTGCAGGTATCTCTATAATCTGGCATTGGCAGACCGAAAGAATGCCTACGAACAAGAAAGCATCAGTCGAACCTATGAGGACCAAGCAGCCAGGTTAGTGGCTAAGAAGAAAGACGGAAACTTCAAAGGCGTCTTTTCGCAGGTACTTCAAGATGTTCTTCGCAGGCTGGATAAGTCCTTCAAATCCTTCTTCCGAAGGGTCAAGAATGGAGAGACACCAGGATATCCTCGATTCAAAGGAAAAGGCTGGCAAAATGGTTGAGCTGGTAGACGCGAGATACACATCTCAGAAATGCTCCCTGTGTGGTATAATGGTCCCTAAGACACTGGCAGACCGAACCCATCTTTGCCCTAACTGTGGGCTAGAGATGGATCGAGATATCAATGCCAGCTTGAACATTCGCACCCTCGGACTGAGGGGAAGTGCCTATCAAGATCCGACCCCTACTTTGTGCAAATCATCAAAGCAAGTTAGATCGATGACGTAGGAAGCCCTGCCCCCCCAGGGGCATGGGAGGAAGTCACATCGCTTCCAATGGATCGAATCTATGCATGTCTTACACTCCCTTTGGGACACGGAAACTCTCTATATCTGGGCCGAATCCTCAGCTCTGCCACTCTCCTCAGCCGGCAAGTCAGGCAATCGTAAGAAGCATCACCCGCCGCAGCCTCATCCGTTTGCACTTCCCTGCCTTGAGTTGAAAGACCTTCTCATGCACTCCTTCCCCTGGAGCGGCGAATGCGTCCGCGTGGAAGCGTTGTCTCTTCGCCTTCCTGCAATTAATTCCGGACCACTTCCTTCCCCCTGGCTTTTGCGGGAAGACTTCCAATCTGAAAAACCATCACAACTGGGAACCTACTTCGTCCCGGCTCTGGGCCAGGAGATCCGCTTTGCCCTCGATCTTCTCCTGGAACTCTCCCCCAATCCACCTCTGGGTACATCTTATGCCGATTCCCTTCTCTTCTGGTCACAGCTAGCCCTCTTTTCTCTGGAGCTTGTCGCCCGTGAGCAATTTCTGCCCGCCATCCAGAAAAGCAGAGCCCTCTGGAGAGCGGTGATCGATGAGCCGGATCAAGAGCGCCTCAATATCTTCATCCGTTCCTTGCCGCCCAGTTGTCTTAGCCTGTCGCTCCCTGGGCAGGCCACCTCCAATCAGCTGGTCCATAGCTTTGTGAATAGCGCTGTGAACGCAATTGTGCACAGTGGCCTGGATAAGGTTAGCCTCCTACCCGCTAAGCGAGGCCGAAGGCCCAAGATCATACCTCTGCCGATTCAATTTCTCTCAGCCCTCACCGGCCAGGAGACGGACCTGTCTGCAACGGCCCCGGAGCTGGCAGTTTTTTCTTCAAAGATGGATTCCTGGGTCACACAAATCCATCCAAAAATTGAAGATATTCCGTTTCGTACCTGTTTTCGCCTGGAAGCCCCTGACAATGAAAAAACCGCCTGGTCTCTTGCCTTCTTCCTCCAGGCTAATGATGACAGAAGCCTACTGGTCCCTGCAAAAGAGGTATGGCAGACCAAATCTCATGCCCTCACCTTCCTCAAGAGAAGGCTCAAAAATCCCCAAGAGCGGCTCCTGGCCGACCTTGGCAAAGCATCCAGGATTGTTCCTCTGATGGAAAAGTGCCTGGAGAGCGCCCGCCCCACCTGCCTGGAGATGCAAACCGAGGAAGCCTATTCCTTTCTGCGGGAGGCGGCCCCTCTCCTGAAACAGAATGGCTTCGGGGTGTTGCTGCCCTCCTGGTGGGAGAAGTCCGGCTCTCGCCTGGGCATAAAGCTGCAGCTCAAAGGTCCGGTTAAACAAGAGGGCAAGGTCGGGCCGGCCTTCTTCGGGCTCGACTCTCTGGTCAGTTACGACTGGCAGCTCTCCCTGGGAGGCAATATACTAACGAAGGCCGAGTTCGCCGAGCTGTCCCGCCTCAAGATCCCACTCGTCCAGATAAGGGGCGAGTGGATGGAGCTTCGTCCCACAGAGATCGAGGCCGCCATTGCCTTCTTCCAGAAGAACCGGGACAAGGAGATGACCCTGGCTGAAGCTTTGCGCCTGGGTAATAGTCTTTCCGGCCAAAAGCTTCCTGATGTTGATTCAAGCCTACCCGTTCTGGGCGTTCAGGCAGAGGGTCAGATCGAGCAAATTCTCAAATCTCTAGCCAATCCCGGCAATCTGGAGGAGATCCTGCCACCCCATGAATTTCAGGGGATGCTTCGCCCTTACCAGCTGCGAGGTGTCTCCTGGTTGGAATATCTGCAACGCATAGGCTTGGGAGCCTGTCTGGCAGACGATATGGGCCTGGGAAAGACTGTGGAGCTGATCGCTTTTCTCCTGCGTGAACGAGAGCATGAAATGGATAAAAAGAATTCTTCCATTGTCCGCCTCCCTCCGGCTCTTCTCATCTGCCCCATGTCCGTGGCCGGCAACTGGCAAAAAGAGCTGGAGCGTTTTGCCCCTGGCCTGCGGGTCCTGGTACATCATGGCCAAAATAGGCACATAGGTCCTGCCTTCCAGCAGGAGGCAGCGGAGAAAGACGTGGTCATCACCACTTATGCACTCGCTCAGAGGGATGAGGAGCATCTGTCTGCCATCTCCTGGAGTCATGTGATACTGGATGAGGCCCAGAATATAAAGAACCAGACCGCCCGGCAGACCCAATCCATAAAACGGCTCTCGTCAGGCCAGAAGATTGCCCTCACCGGAACCCCTGTCGAGAACAGGCTCTCTGAGCTATGGTCCATCATGGACTTTCTCAATCCCGGCTACCTGGGGTCCTTTCAGTCTTTCCGCAAGAATTTTGTTCTTCCAATTGAAAAATACAAGAACAAGAGCAGCTCTGAGATCCTGCGCACTATAATTCAGCCTTTTGTCCTGCGCCGGCTCAAGACCGATCCAACAGTTATCCAGGATCTACCCGAGAAGATGGAGATGCGGGTCAACTACAGTCTCACCACTGAGCAGGCATCGCTTTATGCGGCAGTTGTCGAAGAGATGCTTAGCCGCATAGAATCGCTGGATGGCATAGAGCGTAGAGGTCAGATCCTGGCTGCTCTGACCAAGCTGAAACAGATCTGCAACCATCCTGCCCTCTTCTTGCAGGATGGAAGCCTTCTGGCGGGCCGTTCCGGAAAGCTCTCCCGCCTGGAGGAGATGCTTTATGAGGTTCTGGCCGGTGGCGATAGAGCTTTGATCTTTACCCAATATGCTGCAATGGGGGCTATGCTCAGACACCATCTTCAGGAGAAACTGGGAGTCGAGGCTCTGTTCTTGCACGGAGGAACCTCCAGAAAGCAGAGGGATGATATGGTTTCGAGGTTCCAGGCGGGTGGATCGCCCATATTCATACTCTCTCTAAAGGCGGGCGGCTCCGGCCTCAACCTGACCGCAGCTAGCCACGTCTTTCACTTTGATCGATGGTGGAACCCCGCCGTAGAAAATCAGGCTACCGATCGCGCCTTTCGTATCGGGCAGAAGAAAAATGTCTTTGTCCACAAGTTCGTTTGTCTTGGCACTCTGGAAGAGAGAATAGACCGGATGATAGAGCAGAAGAAGGCCCTGGCGGAATCGGTAATAGGAACGGGTGAGTCCTGGCTGACTGAGCTTTCCAATGAGGCGCTGAGAGATATGCTCTCCTTGCAGCGGGATGCCGTAAGTAGCGAGGATGATGATAAATGAGCCCTTATTGGATGTACTACGAAAAGACTTCCCCAAAAGAGGTCAAGAATGGCCTGAAGGCCAAGAGCAAGCGTGGCTCCATCGGAGAGACCTGGTGGTCAAAACGCTTTGTAGGCGTTCTCGAGTCATTCAATTTGGGCGCCAGGCTGACGCGCGGCAGAAGCTATGCCAGAAAAGGCCAGGTCATCTCCATCGATGTTAAGCCTGGAGTTGTGCAGGCCCGTGTTCAGGGCTCATTTGCAGAGCCTTATGATGTATCGATAAAACTGCTACCTCTATCCACGGAAGAATGGGATAAAGCCATAGCTGCCATGGCCTCCAAAGCGGTATTTTCAGCCCGTCTGCTCTCCGGCGAGATGCCGAAAACAATTGAAGAAGCGTTTTCCGATTGCGGCATATCTCTCTTTCCCAATAAGGGAGCGGATCTGGAAACTGATTGCTCCTGCCCCGATTGGTCCAACCCCTGCAAGCACATAGCTGCGGTCTATTACCTCTTGGCGGAGCAGTTCGATCGTGATCCTTTTCTCATCTTCAAGCTGCGGGGCAAATCCAAGGAGGAGATCGTCGAGGCACTGCGTAGCTTCCGCTCATCCGGGGCCGAAGAAGAGTCCAAGACTCCTTCCGGCTCTGTCCCGGTTTTTATTTCCCCTATCGAGGATAAGGTCAGACCTCTGGAAGAATGTCTGGATTGCTTCTGGCAAAAGGGAAGCGAGCTTGATTTGCTGGAGATCAATCCCAGGAATCCATCGGTAGAGAACGCAATCCTAAAAATACTTGGAGATGCTCCATTCTCAATTGGTCGGGATAATTTAGCCGTCTTGCTAAAAAAGGCATACAGGATAGCAGGTCAGGCCGCACTCCAGAAGGCAGACCGAGGACGCGAAGATTAACGAGTTTTATATTTTTGAGTAATAATGAACCTTTCCACACAATATCTCCGAGCAGACTATAAATAGTTGGGAGACATTTCCCTATGATGTAAATTGCATATTATCGAACTTATAGGAGAGTATGATATGGGTTTCTTGGATCGTATGAGCACTGTTGTGCAGGCAAAGATGAATAAGATCATGGACAAGATCGAGGACCCCAGGGAGACCTTGGACGTGTCCTACGAAAAGCAGCTCCAGCTCCTGCAAAATGTCAAAAGGGGCGTAGCTGAGGTCGCCACCTCCAAGAAGAGGCTCGGTCTGCAAAAGGCCAAGTTGCAGATGAGCCTAGACAAGCTGGACGGTCAGGCCAGGGAAGCATTGCAGGCTGGCCGCGAGGACCTGGCTCGCAAGGCTCTGGAGAATAAGGCATCCCTGCAAGCGCAGTCGGCAACCCTGGACCAGCAGATCGCCGACCTGCAAGAGCAGCAGCAGAAGCTCATGGACGCCGAGAGCCGCCTGGCTACCAAGGTGGAGTCCTTCCGCACAAAGAAGGAGACTATTAAAGCTCAGTATTCTGCGGCAGATGCACAGGTAAAGATCACCGAGTCTGTGACAGGCATCAGCGAAGAGATGGCCGATGTGGGCATGGCCGTACAGAGGGCAGAGGCAAAGACTGAGAACATGCGCGCTCGCTCGGCAGCTTTAGATGAGCTTCTCGAATCTGGAACTCTAACCGATTATTCCGGCAGCGATGATCTGGACAGAGAGCTGGCCAAAGTAAAGGCGCAGAGCAGCGTCAATGATATGCTGGCCAAGATGAAGGAGGAGATGAAGAAATGATCATCAGGATTTTAGGTGATGGTCAATATCGCCTGGACGATAATCTTGTGGATAGAGTAAACAAGATCGACAACCGGATTGTAAATCATGTCTCCAGGGGCAACAAAGCGGAGTATGCCCAGGATCTGGCCAATTTGATCTCGACTATCAAGGAACTGGCAGAGCCCCTTGATCCTGTGGAGATCTTGCCATCAGATATCATAATTCCCCCTTCCGATCTCTCCTTTGAAGAGGCAAGGAAGGTGTTCTGCGACGAGGGGCTCATCAAGGGTTGAATAGCAATGGTGGCAATGTCGTCTCGCCATTTGATCTAATAAGTGGCGGACGGCTATTCCGCCACAGGTTTCGCAAAATTGTGTGTCTGCAGAAGAGCATTTGCATAATTTTGAGCCTTCGTCTCCCCTTTAGCAGATTTCAAAGTCAGATTATAAATCTCTGGAATTTGGCACTCTTTTCTTAATCGTTCATCGACGAGGTCTGGATCGTCTTTGCCGCAAGGCTTTCATATACCAGCTCAGGAATGATGATTTGTGAACCCTTTCCTCCTGCTTGATGACCGAATCAGAGCAAAGCTAGAGGAAGAGCGGATCTTCGAGCCGACAAAACCGCAAGAAGAGGCTATTCCTGCTATTCTCTCCGGAGAAAATGTGCTGCTCATTGCACCCACAGGTACAGGGAAGACCGAAGCGGCAAGCCTGCCCATCTTTCATCAGATCCTCTCTTGTAAACTTCAGGGCACAAAGGCTGTCTACATCACGCCGCTTCGTGCCCTGAATCGGGATATGTTACGCCGATTTTTGGAATGGGGGGAGTGGCTGCACATCAGCGTCGCTGTTCGACACGGCGACACCAGCCAGGCGGATCGGAGAAAACAGGCCCTAAAGCCACCGGATCTTCTCATCACCACCCCGGAGACATTGCAGATAATGCTGACAGGAAAACTCCTGCGCAAGAATCTCTCCACCGTCAAGACCGTGGTGGTAGATGAGGTTCATGAGATGGCCTCTACCAAGCGCGGCTCGCAGCTGGCTGTGCTCCTGGAGAGGCTGGCAGAGCTTGCCGGAGACTTTCAAAGAATTGGGCTTTCCGCCACCGTTGGCTCGCCAAAGGTCGTGGCCAGGCTGCTCGTGGGAACGAAACGATGCTTTAAAATCATCCAGACGGATGTGGAGAGGGCCAGCGATTTTCGTGTTGTCAGCCCTGCTCCCGGCAGAGGGGACTATGCCATGGCGAGCACATTGGAGTGCGATCCCCGTCTGGCTGCGCAAATTCGCTTCATCCGGGAGACGGTGCACAACAAAAAGTGCCTCATCTTTGTGAATACCCGGCAGGCGGCGGAGGTATTGGGCTCCCGGTTCCGCCAGCTTGGAGAGCCTATCGGCGTGCACCACGGCAGTCTCTCAGTTGAAACGCGTGTGGAGGCAGAGGAGGCCTTCAAGGCTGGCGATTTGCGCGGTCTGATCTGCACCTCCTCTATGGAACTGGGAATTGATATCGGAGATGTGGACCACGTCATTCAGTACAGCTCGCCGCGCGCCGTTGCCCGACTTTTACAGCGCGTCGGCCGGGCCGGACACAAGATAGGTCTCGTCTCTTCCGGGACAATCATTGCCACCAGTGCCGATGATGTGGCCGAAGGCTGTGCCATTGCTCGTGGGGCGGCAGCCGGCGAGCTGGAAGCCATCTTGATTCACGAGAAGCCCACAGATGTCCTGGCCAATCAGATTGTAGGACTGGAGATGGATTTTGGTGACATCGATAGGGAGACGGTGCACCGAATCGTCACCGGAGCCTACCCCTTCCGGGATCTATCCAAGGATGAGATGGACGGTGTGGTCACACAAATGGTGGAGCACCGGCTGGCATGGCCGGATGGCAATATTTTGCAGAGGACTCGCAAGGCGCGGGAGTACTACATCGAGAACCTCTCCATGATTCCGGATGAGAAGAGGTACAACGTCTACGATATAGTAGGCCGCCGCTCAGTTGGAACTCTGGATGAGGCATTTGTCATAAGCTTCGCTCAGCCGGGGGCAACATTTGTCACCAAGGGCGAGATCTGGGAGATCACCGAGATTGCAGATAATGAGATCAAGGTGGTGCCCATTCATCGGAGCGGAGAGATTCCCAGCTGGACTGGAGAAGAGATTCCTGTTCCCTTTGCTGTGGCCCAGGAGGTGGGAAGCATGCGGCGGCAGATCTTGCAGATCCTGGAAAGCTTTGGAAACGAAAGCGATGATGATGATTATGATGCTTGCGCCGGCAACGGTGCCGATCTGGCCGTGGCCATGCTGCAGAGAAAGTATCCGCTGGAGGATGTTGCGGCAAGAGAGCTTGTCGATCTCATCAAAATGCAGATGGAGAAAAACCTGCCTGTTCCCGATGAATCTCATATTGTGGTGGAGAGCGGGGGGGAGGGCGCCATCATCAATGCCTGTTTCGGCCATAAGACCAATGACACACTGGGCCGGATTATAACTGCCATCCTTTCCGCCAGGTTCGGCAGCAATGTGGCCTTGCAAATTGATCCTTACCGAATTGAGCTGACAATGCCGCGCACTTTGCTGGCAGAGGAGATCAAGAAGCTGCTCATGGAGCTGGACCCGACTTATGTAGAGCCCATCCTGGAGATGACTCTCAAGAATACTACGCTCCTCCGCTGGAAGATGGTGCACGTAGCCCGCAAATTCGGGGCCTTCTCTCGGGATGTGGACTATCAGAGGGTGAGCATGGCAAAACTGCTGGCAGTCTTCGAGGGCACGCCCATGTTCCGGGAGGCGTTGCGGGAGATCTATCATGACCGGCTGGACATAGAACGCGCCAAATGGGTGCTGGAGAGAATTCAGGACGGCTCGATTGAGATCATCGCCGGCTCGCCTAGCCCCATCGGAACCTCAGGAAGAGGTGGAGGCCGGGATATCACATCGCCCGAGCATGCTGATGCAGCGGTCATTGACCTGCTTAAAAGACGCATCATGAACGATCGGGTCCTCCTGTTTTGTGTAAGCTGCAAGAAATGGAAGAGCATGCGACAGGTGGAGCGAGTCGCAGAGCAGCCGGAATGTCCTTTATGCGGATCACGCATGGTGGCAGCCCTCAAGCCCTGGGAGGAAGAGGAGATCAAGATCGTCAAGATGCCGGAGAAGAAGAAGACAGCCGAAGATAAGCGCAGGACCAAGCGGGTCTTTCGCAATGCCAACCTGGTCTTGAGCTACGGCAAGACTGCAGCTATCGCTTTAGCGAGCCGGGGACTTGGCCCGGAGACGGCGGCGAGGGTGGTGGGAAAGATGCAGAGTGATGAACTGGAGTTTTACCGGGATATTCTGAAGGCGGAGAGGGAGTATGCCAGGACGAAGAGGTTTTGGGGGTGAGATAACAGGAATTTGCCCGCTGAAAGTAAAAAGGCTATGGAGTCCTGAAATTATTTCGCGTCCGTCCTTGTTTTATAGTATCTGAATTGGCTTTTCAGAAAATAAGAGAATCATAAGCCAGTTTTTCGTTCATTAGATGGATTAATAGACTGATAAAACGATACATAGATATTGTCAGCACGGAAAAAGGCTAAATAGAATCAGCCAAAGGCGTAGCGAGGTGACTTTATGCCAACAAGCAAAAAACAATTAGAGAAGCTGAACAGAGTGAAGAAAGCCAAGGCAGAAGAGCTTTCGAAGCTGGCTGCCGCGGGCAGCCAAGACGCTAAGAAGAAGCTCAAGAAGCTCGAGAAAAAGATGAAGTAAGCCATCTGGTTTTTCTTCATATTTTTGTTTTCTTTTAATGAATTCGTAAGTTATATATTTCTTGTTCTGGCAGGGCGGCTAAAGGCCTGATTTTCTTTGCTCTCATCGCGCCACCTTGGCCTCTGGAATCTGCTTTATAAATGGTTTATTTGATAAAAGTAGCCACAAGGCCAGACAGGTCAAACCGGTGAGGATGTTCATCGCCCCCAAGACCTGTATGGTGTTGCTCCAGGGCAGCGATATTATGGTCATGCCGACGCTGCCCATAAAGATGCCAAAGCAGCTCATGAGTGCCGAGGCTGAGCCGGTATCCTCTTCCTGCTGCTCGAGCATCAGATTTGCGCCGGGAGTTCGTACACAACTGGCCATAAGCGTGGCAGGCAGCAATACCAGTGCAAATATTATGGGTTTGGTGCTTCCCAGAAGTGCAATCATTAGTCCGCTAGCTGAGATCGTGGCAAAACAGGACATGATGATCGATCGGCGCCAAAAGCGTCGGGCCAGCCGGAGATATAACACGGGCCCAGTGATCATTCCCAGGGCATTGAAGGCAAAATAGTAGCTGTAGGTCTGCTCGCTCAGGCCGAATCCATCTATGTAAATATACGAAGATGCTGCTATGAATGCCATGCTGGATAGGCTGAGCAATGAAAAGATCAAGAGCAAGCTGGCAAAGCCCGGGTTTTTTGCCACTTTGCCAAGCCTTCCCCAGGCCTGCCCTGCCGTTCCAGTATAGCGTTTCTCTGCAGTCTCCTGCAAAACTATGCTTCCCGCCAGCGCCAGCAGGCCGATGCACCCGAGAATCAGGAACACTCCTCTCCAGGAGGTAAAGCGAAGCAAGAGTGCGCCTAAGACTGGAGCGGCCATGGGAGATATAAGCACCATGGACTGAACCAGAGCCAAAATCGTCTCCCGGTTTTTGCTGTCGTAGACATCTTTGATTATGGCGGTGGCTACGGCAAAAGCCCCGCTGCCACCCAGGGCTTGCAGGATCCGGAACAGTATTAATTGGTATATATCCACAGAACCTGCGCACAGAAAACCGGCAACAGAATAGATGGACAGAGCAATCAGCAGTATCGGTCTGCGTCCGTATTTATCGCTTTGCGGCCCCCAGAATAGAGTCCCTCCTGCAAAAAAGACAAAAAACAGGATCAAAGTGAGATTGGCGAGGTCAGTTGATACCCCGAAAAATTTGGCCATGCCTGGCAAGGCAGGCAGATAGAGGTCCGTGGATAATGGAACGAAAGCGCTCAGGAATGCTATAAGTCCGATTAATCCCTTTTCACCAAGATATTTTTGTCTCAATCTCCGCCCCAACAGCTCTTCTTCTTCTCCATCCTCTCCAGGAGATCGCACAGCTTATTAGCGCTCGCGACGACTGTCTTTCTGCCGATGCGATCCTCAGCCGCAGGCCGGACGGCAATGCCTCCGAAATGGGCATCATCACCAACTACTATTATGCCGTGGATGTGCATCCAGGCGTGCACGGTCTCTAGCGCCTTCTCCTGGCCTCCGTTTCTTGCTCCACCAACGCTGAGGGCGCAGCCGATCCTATCTTTGAGACGAAATCCCTGTCTGCGCAGCGGGATGGTCCGATCGAAGATTGCCTTAAGCTGAGCAGTCACGCTTCCAAAGTAGACCGGCGTGGCGATGATTATGCCATCTGCTCTCTGCAGCGAAGCGAGGACCTCTGTCATATCGTCCTCTTTAGGACAGGATTTTCCTTTGCTGCAATCCCCGCAGTCATTACAAAAATCCACACTCATCTCCGAAACGAGCAACCTCTCTGTCTCAAAGCCCCTCTCTTTGGCTACTGATAGGGCTTCATTTAAGAGGAACTCGGTATTTCCGGCTTTTCTGGGACTGCCGCATATGCCAACTACTATCACCTTTTGCTCCCTCCTTTAAAGGACCCGGCAAAAGAAGATCTTCTTTTCATATTTCATGCATTCTTTCTTTTCTGTATTATAGACCTACCTGTCACTATTGAATATTATGAGCTGGTAGCGGCCTTGGAGCCGGGTTTCTGGTTTACCGCATAAATCCGGTTTACCACATATTTTTATGCCATGAGACCAAAAACAATGGATGTAGGTCTATACGATGCAGGTCGAAAAGATATGCAAACAAAGGATTCTGCCGATCTTGATCGCCATATTCGTAATGTTTTGTCTTTCTGGGGTTGGGGTCGTATGGCAATATGTGGACAGCTACAGCTCAGATTTTCAGAACTCACAGCCCACTTTATCGTCTGGTACATCGGCATCAGATGTCAAAGGCAAAACGCCGTCTATTGAGAGCTCATTCGCGACAGGTGTCGGTCTCTGGAGCTGGGGCGGATCTCCAAGGGGATTTTCCATCGCCAATGGGACGCTCAAATATCCTGATGACTACTATACGTCTCATTTTAACTTGGGATATGGCAAGAGTGATTCTCCGTACGGCCAGAATAAACTTCAGAACTTGAGCCAGTACTCCACTGGATTTGCAACGGGATTTACTACGGATTATCCCGGATATAATATCTATGCCCTTCTTTCTGATGGGAAGTCCAGCTACGATCCCTGGAATAACTATCCTGGATATGATCCTAATTACCCATATGGATATACCGGTTCCTGAGGACTGACCAGTCCTGCCTGCTTTTTCATCAGGTGCTGATTGTCAATGATCCAGAGCAAAGTTAATATCCAATACACGAATTTTATTATGGGATTTTGGATGAATGTAGAGATCACATCGCTCCTGGACCAGGATGTCTATACTCAAAAGGGCGTCTTTGTGGGCAGGGTAGAAGATGCCGTCCTTGACCCTGAGAACGGCGTGGTGAGCGGCCTGGCTCTAGGAGACGTGAACCGGGAGCTATTTGATCAAAAGGGTAAGGGAATCGTAATACCTTATCGCTGGGTTACTGCAGTTGGCGATATAGTCATTATCCGGCATCTGACTCGAAATGCAAAGGATCAGCGCAAAGTCGAATAGCTGGGAGATTTATTCCGGCCTATGTGCTCGCGCGCCACTGGTAGTAAGAGCGGATGGAAGAGGTTTTAAAAAGGTGCTGGAGGAAAGCATTAAGCCCTACGACATTGACTTTGCCAGATCGATGGCGAGCGTCATAGAGAGATTCTTTTTAGATTTTGGGCCCACTCCCGCTCTGGCCTTCACATTCTCTGATGAGATCAGCCTGGTCTTTCTTGATGCTCCATTTGCCGGTAGAGTGGAAAAGATCGATTCGCTTGTCGCAGGTTTTCTCTCTGCGACGCTATCGCTGGAGCTTCACAAGCTCGTTTCCATGGATTGCCGCACGATCCCTCTTTGCAGGGAGGAGATATGCAGCTACCTTGTGGATCGGCAGAATGAAACCTGGCGAAATCATCTCTTTTCGTATGGATTTTACATGCTGCTAGAGGAGGGTCTTAATGAGACGCAGGCTATGGAAAAGCTGCGAGGATTAAGGGAGCGGGAGATTCATGAGCTTGTCTTCCAGAAGGGCATAAATCTGGCCAAGACCCCTACCTGGGAGAGGCGAGGCGTAATGGTCTACCGTAAAGCTGGGCATGTGGCTGTGGATTGGGATATCCCGCTCTTCTCAACAAAAGAGGGAAAAGCGATTTTGGCAGAGATAATTAGCGAGCTAAGGACAGGATAAAAGGTTTCACCAGTGACTATCATCTATCGCTTTGGGAAAGAATCGTGAAGTATCTCTTAATTATATCTCTGTTTTCAGGAGGAAGGCTCTCGATATAGAGTTCAGATGGAACTGCCGTTGCGTCTCCAGCCTGGGATTGCGAGAATACGCGCTCAACCGGCTCAGTGTTTCTGGCCAGAGATCCGGCTCCTATTCCCGGATAGAGCATAATTTCCATCTTGTTCTCATTTAAAACAGCTAGTGAGGGATTGCCGAAAAGGTTTCCTGTGAGGTTTATTTCCTGGCTTGCGCTTTGCCTTGGCATCTCATTATCGAAAGCTGAAAGGGCTTTGTCCCTTAGATCGGCAAGGGACTGAAAATCCGATGGATTGATAATCTCGCTCTGCGCCAGGAGAATGGCAGCGCCTGCAATGATTACGATGGCAAATGCCCTGCTGCTTATCCGCCGCGAATTGAGGATATCTGAAGGCTTGATCTTATTCAGGCTTGCTTTGATATCTCTGGCAAGGTCTTGCATGGGCAGGGAATCGACATCGCGATTGTCGTAAGCGGTGCGGGCTTTCTCTGAGAGTTCTGGTCCCAAGAGCGGATATATATCTGCTTTTTTTCTCCTCTTGATGAGCATGGCCCCAGCCAAGCCGATGATTATAGAGAGAATTGTGGGTGAAGCCGCGAGGAGAGAGACATCCTGATAATAGAAGCTCATAAATCCGGGAAGGCCGATAATCTCTGCCAGGGCATAAATTGCAATGGAAATTATGGTCGCGTTCATTACCCATATGGTTCTTTCAAAGCGTTGGTATGCCTGGGTCAACCTGCTCAGGGGTTGGAGAAATTCATAGGGCCCTTTCACAATAATTATTCCTATGGTGCAAATAAATAGTTTTTGCAGGGAATGCTGAAAAGAGTTTATATTACCTGATCAATGGAATAAAAAATGGCTGGCATCTATGGATTAAGAAAAAGGCTTCTGCTTGTTCTGCTAGCTTTTGCTCTACTGCCAATGGTTATTCTAGGGATCATATCTTTAGTAGAGATGAACCATGCATCTGTGGATGTTCAGAGTAATATCACTAGCCTTAGCACATCCTTAAATCGTTCCTCATTGGAGGTTGGTCGAGGTGGTGCCGATCAGGTGCAGCTAGCTATCGCGAAGTCCCGCCAGTATGACGAGTTCTTCGGGCGCATAGCTTCTGAGAACGAGCTGGTTGCCGGTTATTTGGCAGCCGGATCCACAAATGAGAGCTGCACTCCTGCAGGAATATGGGTTGCCCCGATCGATTTCAATCAGACAACTTCTGATATAAGAGATGCCACCATAAGATCACTATGTGCTCCTGCCAGGATTATGCAGTCACTTCATAAGACCAAATCATCACAATATCTATCATATATCGGAACCGAGGATGGGGTGCTGGCGGTATGGCCTTACAGCAACAAGACTCTGCGTAACACGGCGCCCTTCAGTTACAAGGATATGCCGTATTATTCTCAGGCCAGGCAAAAGAAAAAGACCATCTGGACCGGGCCGTACGTGACTGATAAGGGAGATTATGCAATTACCGTTACAACACCCTTCTATCGAAAAGATGTGTTTGCAGGCATTGCGGGAATGGATGTCTCATTATATCCAATTTACAGCGATCTGTCATCCCTGCAGGGCAGAGGCTATCCTTTCATTATGGATTCATCCGGCTTGATAATATATCGATCAAAAAATAAGCCGGAAAACGATCTGAAAGAGCTCTTCGTAACGGATAACCTATTTGAATCCAACAATCCCGAGGTTAGGGCTCTGGTTAGAAACATGATAAAGGAAAGCTCCGGCTCCAGTGTGATAGGTCTGGGTGATGGGGACGGCTATGTGGCTTTCTCGCGCATAGCAACACTTGGCTGGATCGTCTGCATTGCCTATCCTGCCGAAGAGATGAGCTTGCCTGCTCGATACATTGATTCCGGTGTTAAGGATGTTGCTATGAGCGCAACTGCCGGCTTGAATGATGCTTCGCGAAAGGTTTGGGAATATGCGTTGACGATCTTCGTCCTCACTGTCTTTTCCGTATTGGGGGCGGGATGGTGGATGAGCAGAAGAATCGATGGCCAGATCGAATCGCTTTCCAATGCGGCTGCAAAGATATCTCGAGGCGAGTTTGACGTTGCAATTGAGACTTCCGGTGAACTGTCTCCTCTGGCGGTATCCTTCAATAAAATGGCACAGGGTCTGAAGGGATACGTGGGAAGGCAAGAGGCCGAAGCGGTTTTGCGGGGCGGCTCCGGCAAGGAGATGGCTTTTCTCGAAGGGGTGAAGCGCAACCTGATTCCCGCGAATGTGCCCCAGGAAGAAGAATATGAAATCAAGACGCTTTACTGGCCTTCGGAGATGGATGGTTTTGATCTCTACGATATTGCCAGGGCCGGTGATAAGATCGCCTTTGCAATGGCGGGTGTAGGTGGAGATGGAGTACAGGCAGCTATGCTTGCCATCATGTCGCGAACGCTCATTCGTGCATCGCCTGATAAATTGGACCCGGCAAAAGCCATAAGCGACCTGAATATGCAGATAAATCAGTATGGTCATGGAACTAATCTGGCATGCTTTTATGCGCTGTTAGATCCCGTAAACCATACTCTGGAGTATGTGAACGCCGGCTTTAATCCGCCATTCATTGTTGATCCGGGAGGAATGGTGGATACATTGGGTGGTGGCGGCATAGCTCTTGGAATGCTGGATAGAATGGAGCTGGAAAAGACGCTAATACCCATTCAGCTGGGCGATGTAATGGTCATGTATTCCAATGGTGTCGTAGAGCTGGAAAACGGTTCAAATGGTCAATTTGGCATAGAGCGGCTGATTAACCTGGTCATAAACAACCGACATCTCACTGCTTCTGAGATATTGATGATCGCGGAGAAGAGTCTTCTGGATTATTCTAAGTCAAAGCGTTCTTCTTCGGATGTAACCCTAATAATTATAAAGCGAAGTTAGCGATTTATATATAATTCTTTTTGCTAGGCAGGTAAGCATAGATGTTCGAACTAATTAATTGCAAATAATATTATTTAAATTTATATCATTCGGTTGGCACCCTTTTTTGGTGCGCTATCTATAAATACGGGTCCTCCCTTAGAAAGGAGGCCGATGCGATGGGCTCGTAAAGCCTCGCTTCCGCTTCCAGATTAAAAACCTGGGAGACAAAGTGAAGCGCAATGCTTAAGTACGAGTTTCGATCACAATGGCTGCCGAAAAGAGTTCATGTTTTCGTGTCTCCTTCGCGACTTCTCCTCATGGTCAAGTCCAAGTGGCTCGAAAGCTATAAATAGCACGAACTCCTTTTGTGCTGGTCCAATAATCGACGCAATAAAGGTCTGCTGAGAGGCAACCTTTAAATAGTAGTAATGCGTACAGAATTGGGCCGATGAGGCGTCGCAACCTTAAGCCTTCCCTGCCAATATCGCAGGAATGGATGCAAAGTTGCGATTAGAAAAAGATGGAGACGCGAGATTTTTCGTGTCTGACATTGGTCTTGGCGAC
>Ga0074199_1001389_pt1 | contig 21698 bp, 22 predicted proteins | sample EPASupsiteSAE347_FD_64528 | JGI IMG/M metagenome (GOLD analysis project Ga0074199, IMG submission 64528) | Bioremediated contaminated groundwater from EPA Superfund site, New Mexico - Sample SAE3-47 | ecosystem: Environmental > Aquatic > Deep subsurface > Groundwater > Contaminated ... | reverse complement strand
ATAGAGTCAAAACCTCTACATCACATATCTGTGAAGCAAGTTTTGGCGATGAAGTGGGAAGCCGCGCCCTTCAGGACGCGGTAGTTCACATGCGATTACACTGCAATACCTAATGAGATTTATAGCGGTTATATTTTTGCGACTGCGGTCATATTTGCATATGAAATCAAGCCATTCATGCTAAAAAGACTGCACGATACAATTTGCCATTTGACTTTGCCGGCAAGATCGAGCTTGAATCGTTTTTCAATTCCAGATACAGCCAACTTATTGTAATACATGATAGAAAAGAATATGCCCAAAACGTCTAAAAGCATCCAGACGCAAGCAAGAGGCATATGATCAAGTTCCACAAATAGCAATCCAAAGGCTGATGGATGAAAATGATCAATGACATAAAAGCACTGATGAAAGAGCGCAAATATATCATCACTCAGCACGCCAAAATGCGAATGGACGAACGAGGCATCTCATCCGCAGACCTGACAACATTTATAATGAATGGCGAGATAATAGAAGAATACTCGGATAGCGAGCCGTGTCCATCGGCTCTGATCTTCGGCACCGTTGCTGGCTGTCATTGTCATGCCGTAGTCGCTCTGTGTAAGAACCACGTGAGAATAACTACTGTGTATTGGCCGGATGAGGAAAAATGGATAGATTACAAGACGAGGAAATCGAACTGATCCCAGATATCTGCTCATGTGGGCGTGGGAAATTGCATAAAGGCTTCACAAAGCACATTGTGGAGATCGGCAATGAAGTAATCGTTATCAGGAATGTTCCTGCATGGATATGCGATCTTTGCGATGAGTCATATATTTCCCCAGCAGTTTCTGAGAAAATCGATGAAATCATAGCAGCGTTTCGAGCAGGGCGACTTCTTTCCAAGCCTATTGCAGCAGGACAAGTAGAGTTGACCATGAGTGCGTAAGGTGCCCATTTGATCGGTCCGAATTCTTCAATGCCCGAAGAATTTTAAAAATTAGATATTATAATCATCGTAAATAAAAATGACTCATCGGGCGAAGATCGCGATCCAGCTCATAAACCAGCGGAACGCCCGTCGGTATTTCCATGTCCTCTATCTCCCCGTCCGAGATGCAGTCCAGGTGCTTGATCAGGGCGCGCAGAGTGTTGCCGTGCGCCGCGATAAAGACATCCTTGCCCTCTTCCAGTTCCGGCGCTATGTTGCTTTGCCAGAAAGGAAACATGCGGTTCAGAGTGTCTTCCAGCGACTCAGCTAACGGAATCTGATCATCGGCCAGATCTCTGTAGCGTGGATCGAGCCTGGGATGGCGGCAGTCGTCCCTCTTCAGGGCCGGTGGCATATCCCGAAAGCCGCGCCGCCAGCGGTGCACCTGCTCCGCTCCGAACTTCTCTTCCGTCTCCTTCTTGCTTTTGCCCTGCAAATCACCGTAAAAGCGCTCGTTGAGCCGCCAACTGGGAATGACGGGAACCCACATCAGATCCATCTCCTCCTGGACGATCCAGAGGGTGCGAACGGCGCGCTTCAGGACTGACGTGAAAGCCATGTCGAAGGTGAAGCCGGCTGAGCGCATGAGCACTCCGGCATTCTTCGCTTCCTCTTTGCCTTTTGCGGAAAGGTCGATGTCCATCCAGCCGGTGAACCTACCCTCCTGGTTCCAGAGGCTCTGGCCGTGGCGCAGCAAGATGAGTATGGGCATACTCTCATAAACCTCTCAATCTTCTTTTTATACATATTGTTCCAAGATACAAAGAGGTGATGCTATTTCCAGGTCGTTGAAAAGTCTGTATGTGGGATTTGCTGGATTTGAGCGGCAACTTCTGAAAATGCCACATACTGGATGGGTACATTATGACTCTAATGGAGGGCTAATTCTCTACAAATCGCCATATAGAGCTACTAATGTAAATGACCGAATCAGCTATGTGATTCCTGCAGACTTACGCCCTACTGAAAATGAATTTGTGACTCTTGAGGTGGATAAGCCAATTCGGCGCATTACCCAATGTAAAAGGAACCTCTATTGCGACATTAAAGATGTATACACAGTCACTGGCATAACGAAGCCTGATCTAAATGAGATAGCGACAATCCATCGACCTTATCTTGATTCGAAAGAGTTCCAATACAGGGTCACACAGAACTGGAAAGGAGCAGAGCACGATAATCTCGATTTCTCAATAGCAATGCAGATACTTTCATGTCCCGGCGGAATACACGGCGCGGGTGGGATCGGAACATGGACGATCTCGCAGGTTGGTGGAGGGCCGAAGTCTTTGATCGACCTGAAGAGAACAATTTCTCACCTCTTGCCAACAGAGTTCATGAATTCAGGCAACATTTATCGATACAATTTCATAGGTAATTCTAAAGCGCTCCATCAACTTGAAAACGATAGGCGTTTGGGGAAGATCCCCGAGATATCCTATAATTATCTGGCGAAATTGCCACCTACTGAGCATGCACGGGTGCAGATCCCTACCAGGATACAAAACTCCGAGTTCAAGCCAGGAACTCTGGATACGGATCAAGACGTCTTGGAGTATTTATTGACCGCGCTCCTAATTCGCCCAGTTGTCAAAGACTTCATGATTTCTAAGATCGAATCCACAATACGAAAAGTCTATAAACGGCTTGATTTCGAAACGGATGCTCTCGATCCATTATCCACTTCAAAAATAGCCAACGCCCTTTGCAGGTTGGATTTTAGGACAAACCTAGATGAGGATGGCTTCGATAGTTATAGCCGTCGCTATGATGAAGTAATGTACAATTTCATGGATAGCGAAAAAAAATTGGTCAATCCGAATACTGGTGAGACCTACAACACCGCACAGGTTGACGTGTTAAGCCTGAGCAAGCGCATGACCCCAATGGATAATCGCGTTCTACGAGCCTTCGCAGAGGAACATGACCAGGGAAAAGCATGGGTGACTCAACAGGATGTGGAGAAGCACTTTGATCCTGGATCAAAATATGATGTGGAAGACTCCGTTCGAAGACTCAGAGATTTGGGCAGAATACTGATGAGTCCGAGAGGACTTGGGTACAAAATATTCTGGTCGGATTAGCCCAATATTTTATTCCTGCTTCGGGCTTTCTGGATAGAAGCCCTTTGGGCAGAATAGAACGGAAACTCCAAATAGCCAGTACTGCGAGGCCGAAATAGAACCATGATTTAGTCCATTCACAACGATGGATTATCCGGTCATATTCATGGCCTTAATTAAGCCTCGCTGTACTAGCTCCTCTCGCCCCATGGCTTTCTGGCCTAGTTCCCCAAATAAATCTTCCATGCCTCTTCCACGCCGGCATCCTCGACGGTTATGGCATAGATGGCATTACAAAGCCGCACCGCTTCCGCGAGAGAACGCTGGTGAATATTTCGCCCCGTGGCGTTTCCCCTCGCGCCGCTGATGTGAATCTGGTCGTGCAGGCGCTGCAGGAAGGACTTGGCATCCGTGCTCTCGCCACCGGCGCAGACGACGCCGGTCCGGCCCGCCGCCCGGACGGCCTCTTTAAAGATCTCCTTGGAATCGCTGCCCGGCTTATCCGGATAGTTCACCTTGACAAAGTCGCTGCCGAGGGCTGCGGCCACCCCTGCCGCTCCGGCGACAAGATGCGGATCTTTTTCGTCCTTGACCGCTTTTCCGCGCGGATAGATCCAGAGCACGGTGATCAGACCCTGGCGGTGTGCCTGATATACTATTTGCGCCGCCTGGCGGAGCTGTTCGCCCTCATGCTCGCTTCCCAGGTAAATGGTGTACCCGACGCCCAGGATGTTAAGGCCGCTATCGTTGGCAAATTCAACAACCTGGTCCACATCGATCCACTGCGGGCTGTTCGGCTCCGCCTGGGAGGTCTTCACCAGGTTGGTCTTGGAGTTCAGCTTCACCAGGTACGGGACATTCCTGTAATCGGAACCGTAGCGGGCGATGAGGCCGAGCTGCGCCGCGAAGACGCCGATCTTCGCGTTTGAGGCAATCTGAAAGAGATGCTCCGGGTCGCCGTCCGAGGGATCGACTCCCGGCCCGGAGAAGTCGTCGTTGAGATGCTCTACCTTCTGGTCTCCGGCAAAGAGCATGAGCCGTCCGCAGTCTCGCGTAATCTTGCTGTAGTTGCCGATGTACGTTCTCCTTTTTGCGCCGGGAACATCCAGAGGCGCTGCAAAATCTTTGATCTCTTTGGTCTCGTTCATCCTCTCACCTCAAACCATCCCACCTCAAAACCACTCACCTCAAACCCTCTCGCTGAGAACTTCCAGCTTCACCTGAGGCACTATCTTGAGAAAATCCTCTTTGCGGCAGAGCGCCGTTCCCTGGTGCAGCGTCGTGGCCGTTCCTGCCGCCGCGGCATAAATCAGGCAGTCCTTCAGCTCCTCTCCTCGCACGAAACCGCTGATAAATCCGGCCACGGCGGAATCTCCGGCTCCGATGGTGCTCTCCACTTTGACCGCGGGCGGCACGGCATGATACTCTTGCCCGTGAGACACCAGCAAAATCCCCCTTGCTCCCATTGAGACGAGAACGATCTCCACACCCTGACGGTTGATCTCTCGGGCTGCGGCAACGATCTCGTCCATCTCCTTAAGCTCCCGGCCCACCAGCTCGGACAGCTCATGAATATTGGGCTTGATGACTGTCGGCTGGGCCTTGAGCCCCTGGCGCAATGCATCGCCGTCAACGTCCAAAACTACCTTGGACGGGCATTTCTTGACTTGGTTTATGATCTTGCGGTAGATCTCCGGGCTCACACCGGGAGGCAGACTTCCTCCAATGGCCACCAGATCCGAGCAGGGGAGGGCCTCCAGTTGCTCGACGAACTGCATCAGCTCGCTCGGCATTATCTCAGGGCCGCGGGCGTTGAAGGCCAGTTGTTTTCCCGTCTCCTTTTCGTGAATGATGATATTGGTCCTGGTCTCTCCCGAAACGCGCACAAAATCGCTTTGAATCCCGTCGTTGAGCAGCCTTCCTTCCAGCTCCCGACCGGCAAAGCCACCCACAAAACCAAGGGCGATGTTGTCTATTTCCAGGTTCTTGAGAACCCTGGAGACATCAATGCTCTTGCCTCCCGCGAAACTCTTCTCCACGATAATGCGGTTGGATACGTCATCGCGAACTCTTTCAACCCATAAAGTGCGATCCAATGCGGGATTGAGGGTGATGGTATAGATCATGATCTGTTTTAGGATCTGGAAAGTTATGATTCTTTTCCTTAAAGAAGAAGAATGGGAGTGAAGTAAAGAAGGACGTGAGAGGTGCAATGAAGCTGCGTACGGGCTGAGCAGGAGCAAAGAATGAAGCAGAATATGATGCAGAGTGGGAGCAAAGAGTGCAGCAGAATATGATGCAGAGTGGGAGCAAAGAGTGTAGCAGAATATGATGCAGAGTGGGAGCAAAGAATAGAGCCGAACATGATGCTGAGTATGAAACGAAAGAACGCGAGAGATAGTGGAAAAGCGGATTTGCAGCAAATCAGAAACAGGAGGATGTGTGCAAATCGTTCTATCGATTTTCCGTGTAACCGAAATGCTTATATCGGCATATGTCGTATTGGTCGCCAGGCAAAAGTCGACGGCCATCAATCCCTCCTACATCGCGGACTTTTGCCCTCCTTCTTTTCAATTCTGATGAATTACTTCTCGGAGCGAATACCTTATATTCGTTTAATGACGTTTAATTGCTAAGCAAAAGTCGAACTAACTTGTCCCTCCTAGACAAATCGACTTTTGCCCCCTCCCAATTTATTTTCTGCCGCTATTTCGTCAATCGATATCGATGGATTAGCGGCTCAGGCCAAATCAACGGCCTTCAATTGCGCAACCTTTCCGCCTGTCCAGCATTCTTCCTGCATTCCATCTCCATATCCCCTTTGATTCATATCATTCCCTCAATCTTAAGCGAAATTGGGAAAATTCCTCAAAAAGATATTTGAATGTGCCGCTCACAAACTCAAATTCTGAATGGAATTGTCCGGCTATGAACAAGTATGAATCATTCATAGCTTTTACGATATTTTATCAAATATGCTTTTAAAGACTCTGGCCAAGGATTCATTCAGCAAAACTGCGGGGGGCATTTCATTATGGGGATGTCCGGGCAGTTGCTACAAAAATTAAATAGGTTCGAGTTCACATAATTATTGATGGTGATGCAGCTATGGAAATTAATAGTGGTGATACAGCATGGGTCCTGGCGTCCACAGCACTGGTAATGCTCATGACGCCCGGCGTTGGTTTGTTCTACGGCGGCCTGGTGAGAAGCAAAACGGTCGTCTCGATGATCGGCCTCTCCTTCCTGGCCTTCGCATTGGCCAGCATCCAGTGGGTGCTCTTCGGCTACAGCCTGGCCTTCGGAACGGACATCAACGGATTTATCGGCGGCCTGAACTACCTGGGATTGAGCGGCGTCGGAGTCGAATCCGCGCCCCTGGCGGGAAATATACCGCACCTGATCTACATGGCCTTCCAACTGGTCTTCGCTGCGGTAACACTGGCCATCCTCACATCGGCGGTGGCGGAGAGGGTCAAGCTCAGCTCCTTCATCGTGCTTGCTCTGCTATGGACCACTCTGGTCTATGATCCCCTGGCCCACTGGGTCTGGGCTGGCGGCTGGGCGGCACAGCTCGGCGCTCTGGACTTTGCCGGCGGCACCGTCGTTCACATCAGCTCAGGGTTCTCGGCTCTGGCGATTGCCCTCGTCATCGGCAAGAGGATCGGCTTTGGTTCCTACGTCATGGAGCCTCACAACATCCCCATGGCCATGCTCGGCGCGGGAATACTCTGGTTCGGATGGTTCGGCTTCAACGGCGGTTCGGCTCTGGCGGCCAACGGGCTTGCGGCCAGTGCCTTCGTCGTGACCAACACCTCTGCGGCGGCTGGTGCCTTGACCTGGCTTGCGGCGAGCTGGCTGAAAGGAAAACCGAGTGCTCTCGGCATGGTTAGCGGCGGTATCGCGGGTCTTGTAGCCATTACGCCTGCGGCAGGCTACGTGGATAACATGTCTGCCATCGTCATCGGCGGCGTGGCCGGAGTCCTGTGCTACAGCATGTTGCTCCTGCGCGTCGGACGGGGCCTGGATGAGAGCTGCGATGCCTGGGCCGTGCACGGCATGGGCGGCCTGTGGGGAGCGATCGCCACGGGCATCTTCGCTACGGCATCAGTCAACAACTACACCGGGCTTCTCTACGGAAACTTTCATCAGTTCACAGCCCAAGTCATAGCGGCTGGCGCATCCGTGATCTATGCCTTCGTCATGACGCTGATCCTGGCCAAGATCGTGGACGCGACACTGGGCCTGAGGGTTACGGAAGATGAGGAATATGTTGGCCTGGACATCGCCCAGCACGGCGAGAAGGCGTATGCTTAAAGGGTGGTAACAAGTGAAAAAGATCGAGGCGATAATCAGACCGGAACGGCTCGAACAGATAAAGAAAGCCCTGGAAGAGAAGGGCTTCATCGCCATGACGGTGATCGAGGTCCTGGGCCGAGGCGAGCAGAAGGGAATCAAGCTGCAGTATCGCGGCGGCACCATGGAGGTCGACCTCCTTCCCAAGCTCAAGCTGGAGCTTTACATCCCGGACGAAAATGTCGATTCGGTGATGAAGACGATCTGCGATGCGGGACGCACGGGAAAGTTCGGAGACGGCAGGATCTTCGTCTCCCCGGTGGAGAAGTCCGGCAAGGTGAGGACGGGCGAGGTCTTCACCTGAGACTATTTTTTCTTAAATGGCTCGCAGCAGGCTCATCGGAAGCCTCGGCACCAGCCAGCGCACGAAGTCTTTGTAGGTCCTCTTTGAGGCGGCAATCTCGATGTATCTGTCCAGCACCTCCTCATGACAGGCCAGGATGCGCAGGAATACATTCGGGTAGCTGTGCATCATCTTCGAGAATACAAGAGCATACCATAGCTCCTCGCCGAAGTCATTCCTGCATTTCATCCGGTACAGACCGGCAACTTGCGAGGCGGGAGCTTCTCCGATCGCCCGGGCGGCCAACTGTCCTGATCGCAATGCGTAGTAGATGCCTTCTCCCGTGAAGGCGTCCACGAATCCCGCCGCATCTCCCGCCAGAATCACTCTTCCCGAAGCGGTAATCCGATCATTTCCACCCTGCGGTATGAGGTGGCCGTGTAGCTTTGCACCTGCCGGAAAGCCGTTGCTCTTCAGGAAATTTTGCATAACAATGCGAGGGTGCTTCAGGTTTGAGGCCAGGCCGCCGATGCCGACCGAATAGTAGCCGCGGTGGGGGAAGATCCATCCGTAGCCCATGTCGGCCACGCCGAAATAGACGTCCAGAGAATTGTTCAATCTCTTGCAGATCCGATCATCGTCTTCCTCGATCTCGGCAACCATACATATTCCCGTGGTCTTTCTCGGCTCGAAGCCCTGCACTTTATTCTTCAGGCTGTCCCGGCAGCCGGAAGCGATCACCAGAAATCGAGATTGATAAGTGCAGTCTTCGGTTTTCACATAGATGCGGCCATCCTTTTCTTGATAGTCCAGAACCTTCGTTGTTGCCAGTTCGGCTCCGGCCTGCACGGCCCTTTGCAGCAAGAATCGGTCAAAACTGCTTCTTGTCACCAGAGTCGTGAGTCGGTAGCCTTTGTGCCTCTCCATGACTCGGTCACGGAAATGTACTCTGGCTCCGGTTATGGTCCTCTCGCAGAGATCTTCGGGAAGCTGAAAGCCCAATGTCGATGCCGCCCGGTCGGAGAGGGCACCTCCGCAGGCTTTGTACCTGGGAAAGGCTTCCTTTTCCAGGATCAATGTATCCAGTCCCAGCCTTGCCGCCTCTCTGGCTGCCGCCGAGCCGGCTGGTCCCGCTCCTACTATGATCAAATCATGCACGGATTTCATCCCCCCTTAGATTACTATCTTGATTTTGATTTTTGTGAAGTTTCCCGGAATTTCGAGAATTTTTTGGTTTTGGGATTTTATTTGGGACATCACTTGAAAGGACATCATTTGGAAGATCACTTGGAAGATCGCTTGGAAGATCACTTGGAAGATCACTTGGAAGATCACTTGGAAGATCACTTGGAAGATCACTTGGAAGATCACTTGGAAGATCACTTGGAAGATCACTTGAATATACTATGCAGGGATGACTTTAATAATTTTCTGAAGAGCACACAAAAAGACTGAGAAAAAAAGAAGGATATTGATTTGGATCAAATAGAATTTGCGCCTGATATTCGGCTCATTCAACCGAAGAACACGTTGCCGAAGAACTGGAGCACACTCGAACTTGAGAGCACTGCACCAAGCTTTGCGCTCGTAAGGAAGTTCGTTCCTTCTATGGTCATCTGGCCCGAGTCCTTCTCGCTCTGGAAGGCGGCAATGGGATTCTTCGAGCTTCGGATGTTGTTAATGGCGCTTTCCGTGGTGGTTATGACAATGCTGGGATCGCCAAGGCCGCCGGATACCGTCTGGTTGATTTTGGCATTCTCCATGACAAATCCAATACGGAAGACCGATCCATCGCTCCCGGTTATATCCACGTTGATCAACTCATTTCCAACCAGGCCCTTTAATATATCGGGAGCCTTGTCGATCTTGCCGTTATAGGAATTAACGTATTCTTGAATCCCCGCATTGCTGTATGTTACGGCGTTTGACAGCGATACCAGGAGAACCAGGAAAATAGTAATAGGCAAAGCAATTTTCATAAGTACTTGTTGTCATTGTTAAAATAAATATCTTGCTGCTTTTGATCATATCTAACGTGCTTTTGATCGCACCTAACGGGCACATGCAAAAAGATCAGGCTAAGGGGGATTGACGGGAGATAATCTGCGGCAAAGTGCCAAATCGGGCGATGTTGAAATGGCCCTGTGTTCGATGGCGATTGTCGGGTGACACGGGCGAAAAATTGGATACATTGACACCGTCAACGACGAAGCAACGATCAGGTTCCGCGCGCTCCTTAATCAAACGCTCTCATGTGCCCGTATGTCGTCGTCCTTTGCACCGGCCTTCTGCCCCGCTCCTTTATCAGCTCCACCAAGTCCTGCACCAGGATAAACGGGTCTTCCGCGGCATTCCGGGCGATGGCCTCGTCCATGAGCGTTCCGCCCAGATCGTTTGCGCCCCAGAGGAGGGCTGCAGCGGCAACGTCGCGCCCAAGCTTGGTCCAACTGGCCTGGATGTTGGTGATGTGAGGATAAAGAGCGACTCTGGCCAAAGCGTGCATCTTCAGGTGGTCCAGCAGGTCCGCCTTGCGAAATTCGTTTTTAGGCAGGCTGCCGAGAATGTTATTTTCAGGAATGAAGGGGAGCAGCACCAGTTCCGTAAAACCGCCCGTTTCGGCCTGAATGTCCCGCAAGATCCGCAGGTGCTGCAAGCGGTCCTGCAAACTCTCCACATGGCCGTAGAGAAGGGTTGAGGTGGACGGGATGCCCAGCCGATGAGCAGTCTTGATGATCTCACGCCACTCGCCGGTTTTGAGCTTATCGGGGCAGATTCTCTGGCGCACGGAGTCCACCAGCACCTCAGCCGCCGTTCCCGGCATGGAGCCAAGGCCGCTCCTCTTCAGTTCCTTCAAGCACTCCTTCGGCTCAACTCGGGAGTTGCGGGACATGTGCACGACTTCCATAGGAGAGTAGGCGTGCAAATGCATACGGGGAAAGTCTCGATGAATGGTCTCAAGGATGGCGCAATAGTCCTCCAGCTCCATCCTGGGCGCAAGCCCTCCCTGCAGGCAGATCTCCGTCGCCCCGCGCCGCTGTGCGTCGGCAGTCCTCTCCAAAATCTGCTCGGATGTGAGGAAGTAGCGCTTCGAGTGTTTGAAAGAGCAAAACCTGCAGCTTCCAATGCAAATATTTGTGAAATTGATATTTCTGTTGACGACAAAAGAGACATCCGACCTGCAGCTCTTCTCTCGCAAGAGATTGGCCAGGCGAAAGAGGCGCACGGGCTCGGACCACAGGCGCTCCAATTCGGCGCTATCCGCTGCTGCGGCAGGATTGGCGGCACTGGTGCTTTCCCCAAAAAGATCTGAAACGTCCGAGACATTCAATGCATCCGATACATCCGACACCATTTTGCCGTCACCTTCCGGGCTGCTCGCCAGCGCGCCGCTCCTTGGGAATCTGCGAGATCAGCTTTCCATGAGAGTACAGACCGCACCCAAGCACTTCCCCCCTATAAAATACTACCACATAGCCGGGCATTGGACCGGACACCGGATCTGACGCCTGATCTGACGCCAAGTCAAATGCCTGATATGACGCAGAGTCGGATGCCGGCTCCGGCGCTAAATCCAATTTCATATCGGGCCCGATCACTTGGGTTCCGCCTTCCAGAAAGAGCCTGGCCTGTTCCTCATCCAGGTGCACCAGGTTCCTGGTGGCGTGCTTTCCGAAAACTTGCAGGGCACAGGTGGTGGGCTTCCAGGGCCTGTCTTTGATGTTCATGATGCGCATGCCGAGCGACTCGAAGCTCAGGCGCGGCAGCGGCGCATCGCTGATGGCCCAGATGCTCTTGGCCTTGCGAAAGAACTGATAGCCGGAAAAGACATCTTCAGGAATACCGAAGCGCGACTGCCAGGGCTGCGCGACCTCGGACGCAGACAGCGGCTCAAAGACATTCCTGGTCCTAGTTCTTGATGAGCCTGGCGACAAAGAATCCTCCCGTGTCGTTCTGATGCGGATAGTATCTGGCACAGCGCAATAAGTCATCGCTCAACGTCTCGCCGCTCCATTGATTTACGCCCGGACAGCCAATTAAGCCCGGAAGCGATATCTCCTCCAACCGGACTTCATCGAGCACAGCGTTCACCACCAGCTCGTTTTCCTCCGGTGCGTAGGTGCAGGTGGAGTAGACCACCACTCCGCCCGGCTTTGCCAGACGGACGGCATTTTGCAGCAAGCGGATCTGCAGCTTTTGCAGCTCCAGCGATTTTGTGCGGCTGCTGCGGGAGATGGTGCCCGGACCCCTTCGCTCCCGGCCTTCGCTCGAGCAGGGCGCATCCACCAAGATCCGGTCGAAGGGACCGCGGGGAAAGATCCGGCCATCGTAGCGGGTGATGGCCACATTCAGCACCCCCAGCCGCTCGCAATTGGCACGAAGCGGTGCAACCCGATCCAGGGACGGCTCGTTGGCAATGACCAGTCCCCGGTTGTTCATCATCTGGGAGATCTGAGTCGTCTTGCTGCCGGGAGAGGCGCACAGATCGAGGACCGTCTCGCCGGGCTGCGGGTCCAGGACCAGAGGCGGGACCATGGAAAGCTCCTCCTGAATATGGATATAGCCGAGCAGGTTCTCCACCATCTTTCCGGGGCTCTCGATATCCAGCTTGAGGCCGAGAGGATACCAGTCGAATGCCCTGCAGAGCACGCCCTTCTCCTCCAGCCGCCCCAAAAGCGCATCCCGTTCGATCTTAAGGGTATTGATGCGGCAGGAGCCGGGGAGCGGACGGCTCTGGATGGCCTTGAAAGCCTCATAGTCCGGCACGATATCCCTGTACCTCTCCAGATTATCCATGCCGCCGGAAAGGAGTTCATGCCAGAAATAAATTGGCTTTGCCGATCTCTGCCGTCTTTTGCATGATTTATCAGGAAGGAGCAAAAGGATTTAATAGTCGGATAGCGAGGGTGCAAATCGCGTAAAACTATTTTGGGGTTTTCGCGAAGGACGGTGACGATTTGTTCAGAGGCGAAGGAGGATCCCCCATGGGCGGGTCCGCTCCAACTGCTCCGGTAGAAGTTGGAAAAGAGTATGACGTCAAGATCGAGGACATTGCCCGCGAAGGCGACGGAATTGCCAGGATTGAAGGTTTTGTGATCTTTGTTGCCGATACACAGGTTGGCGACGCTGTCAAGATCCAGGTCGATAAGGTAATGAGGCGCTTTGCCATCGGCCATAAAGTCTGAAACTCGGGTTTGAGTTCAATTCTTTGAGGATGGTGACGGATTTGGCATATAACGACGATCGGTCCTCTGCAGGCGCTCCAGCCCCGGTTGAGGCCGGAAAAGAGTATGACGTCAAGATCGAGGACATTGCCCGCGAAGGCGACGGAATTGCCAGGGTCGAGGGATTTGTGATCTTTGTTGCCGACACACAGGTTGGCGACGCGGTCAAGATCCAGATCGACAAGGTAATGAGACGCTTCGCCATCGGCCATAAAGTTTAAAATTGGCCATATTAATACATATCATAAGGTCGAAGGTTCTGCAGAACTCGGCCACATATTTGTTTATATTTTCCAATTCAATCGCGTCATAGCTAGAAATTAAAATGAATATGGTGAGATTGAATTTTGCACGCAGCAATAGATATAAGTGCAAATAAACCAAAGTGGCTATGGATAGTATAGCTAATAAATTGGAGCAGAGGCGATGGCTGAAGAGTTCGACATCTTTCTTTCATATCAAAATAGCGATCACAAATGGGCAAACGGCTTGGTCCGAGCTTTGGCAGAGAAAAATCTGCGCGTATGGCACGAAGCAACGGAGATCGAAGCCGGGGACTCGTTTATTGAAGATATCGAAGAGGGCTTGCATAACAGTGCCTATTTCGTAGTAGTAATTACGCCTGAGTCAGTGGGATCAAACTGGATTGCTGCAGAATTAGGTGCAGCTCTTGCCATGAAGAAGCCTTTGATACCAATCGTCTCAAAAGATACGCGGCCAGAATTACTGCCGGGCCCCATAAGGCGAAGAAAATGGCTGGCAATGGAAGACCCAAATGTTGTTGCAGAAGAGATCGCAAAGAGAGTAAGCGTCAACACCAACCGTTTCCGTTCCGGCAAAGATGAGAGCACATTGTGCGCAGCCAATTAAATTCAAAATATTGAATTAATTTTTGACATTATATAGAATAATTCTCATTATTTAATTTATTATTATAATCAACCTATGTTACATATAATATCACTTGAGATATTATTTATTAGCACGAATTCCAAGCTGTAAGAGATATTCTTCCAGCTTATTGATATCGATCATATTTCGTCTCTTGATAAGATTTGGAATTCCTGCTTGAGAATTGAGCTCTTCAGGCGTCAGGCCGTGCAACACTCCTATTATCGGCATTCTCTTGCCCCAAGCAGCACCGATCTCAGTCCAAACATAAGGCCGTTTCAAGGACCAGGGAGTAAAATACACCAAGAGTTCATCGGCTTGGTCCAGCGCATCGAGAATTCGCTCTTCGAAGTCCTCTCCTACTGCGATATGGGCTTCATCCAGGAAGGTCCTTGCACCATACCCTTCAATTGCCCGCGCAATTTTTCTAGCGACCCAAGTATCGGATCCGGCATGGCTAATAAAAACCAGATAGCTTCTTTCAGTCTCTTGTATTTCGTTTTGCGCAGGCATTCCAATTCCTAATAGTACACGCCATCATTTCTAATGCTAATCGATAATTTAGCCGCTCGCTTCCAAAATGTCTCTTAAATCAGCAAGAAATAGATCGATGTTTTCGCGGGTCACATGGTTCATGAGAATCAGCCGCAGCGCCCTCCTGGGCTCGCGGGTCATGGAGACGTGCCAGTCGCGCTTCATCAGCTCCTCACGCACCTTCGCCGGGGACGGAACTTGCAGGGCCGCCACGTTCATGATGGGCTCGATCACCGGCTCAACGCCGATTTGCCGTGCGCTGGAAACAAGATGATGTGTGAGATCCATGCAGTGCCGGACAGTTTCCCTGAAACCCTCCCGGCCGAGGTGCATCATCACGGCATAGGTCGCCGCAGCCGCAGCGCCGCTTCTCGTTCCCGTCAGGGAGGCTTGCCTGGCCTTGGTGAGATAGTGAGTCTCTGTTTCCAGGGCGCTCAGGCAATCCTGGCCGCGGAAGAGCAGGCCGCCGGCGGGAATGGTGCTCATGCCCATCTTGTGGGGATCGATGGTGATGGAAGAGACGCCCGGCACCCGGAAGTCCCACCGCCAGTCGCCCTCCAAAAAGGGCAGGACAAAGCCGCCGAAGGCTGCGTCGACATGAAGGTGAATACCGCGATCCGCTGCAATCTTCGCCAGATCCTCAATCGGGTCGACCTGGCCAAACTCCGTGGTTCCGGCAATTCCCACCAGCGCCACGGTATTGTTGTCTACCTGAGACTCCACAGATCCGATGTCCACCTTGAGGCTCTCGTCCAATTCCGCTTTTCGAACCTCCAGGCAGAGCAGGTCTCCGATCTTGTCAAAAGAGAAGTGAGCCGATTCGGGAACTACGATGTTGCCGTTCTTCTTCCCGGCCTCATTCCTGGCCGCCCGAATGGCCTGGATGTTGGATTCCGTGCCGCCCGTGGAGACGTAGCCCGCGGCATTGGGGCAGCCGAGCATCTCGCCCAGCATTTGAACCACGCGCTGTTCGAGGTCTGCCACGCCGGGAAATAGCCCCGGATCTCCCAGGTTGGTCTCCAAAAACATGTCGTGGGCCCTGACCGCAATGGGGTGCGGCTGGGTGCACATGGTCGAGAAGAATCGGTCATAGCTGTAGTCGCGCTTTCTCGTCTCTTCCAGTATGTGCATTACCTCATCTGCGGAAAGGGCCTTTTCTTTCATTCTTTCTCACTTTTGCATTTTTTTGGTTTTCACACAGCCTAAATCGCCTTGCAGCCCCGGTTTTAGTGGCCTGGATTTTAATCCTGCCTGCGCAATGCCTTGAGCATCAGGATCTTCTCCGACCGAGCAACGGTCTCCCGGACCGTGGCGACGGCATCGATATTGGCGGAAATGCTGGTTATGCCGATCTCCACCAGCCTCTTGGCCATCTCCGGGTAAGATCCGGCCTGGCCGCAGATGGAGGTCTTGACACCGGCCTCGTTGCAGTTCTCCACCACGTATTCGATGAGCTTCAGGATGGCGGGATGCAGCTCGGTGTAAAGCCCGGCCACGTTTTCATTGTTGCGGTCCACGGCCAGAGTGTACTGGGTCAGGTCGTTGGTTCCGAAGGAGACGAAGTCGAGCCCTTCATCGATGAAGTCCTCGATGGTCAGCGCCGCGCCCGGAGTTTCGACCATGATGCCGACGTCGATCTTCTCCAGGTCCAGACCCTCATCAACCATGATGGCCTTGGCCGCCCGCAGCTCGCGAACGTGCTGGACCATAGGCAGCATGATGCCGACGTTGGAAAGGCCCATCTCGTGCAGCTTCTTGAAGGCGCGAACCTCCAGGCGGAAGTGCTCCGTCTCGGTCAGGTCCCTGCGAATGCCACGCCAGCCGAGCATGGGGTTATGCTCGTGAGGCTCGTTCTCGCCGCCCTCCATGGCCCGGAATTCGTCGGTTGGCGCATCCAATGTGCGCACCCAGACGGGCCGGGGGAAGAACGCATCGGCCACGATCTTGATGCCCTTGACCAGCTCGTCGATGTACTCCTCGCTCTTGCCGTTCTTGATGTAGTAGTTGGGTGTCTTGCCGAGGCCGAGAATCATGTGCTCGATCCTGAGCAGGCCGACGCCGTCCGCCAGGGTTGCTGCTGCGGCAGCAGCTCTGTCGGGCTCGCTGACATTGACCTTAACCTCGGCGGCAGTGATGGGCTTGGAGACGACAACGCCCGCAGCACTTGCGGCCGGCTTGGCCGGAGCCGTCACAGCGACGCGGCCCTCATAAACGATGCCCTTGCCGCCGTCCACGGTTATCTCCATGCCGTCCTTCAAAACGGACGTGGCCTTCTTGGTTCCGACCACAGCCGGACAGCCCAGCTCGCGGCTGACGATGGCAGCGTGGCAGGCCATGCCGCCCTCATCGGTCACAATGGCCCCGGCGCGCTTCATGCCCGGAACCATATCCGGCATGGTCATCTTGGTGACCATGATGTCGCCCTGCTTGACCTTGTCCAGATCGCGACCGCTGGTGATGATTCTCACAATGCCGGTGGCAACGCCCGGAGCGGCTCCAAGGCCGGTCAGGATCGCCTTGCCGCTGGCTGCGGCGGCCTCGGCGGGCTTCTTGGCGTTGTTTATGGTAGTAATCGGTCGGGACTGCAAGATGTAGATCTTGTCCTTCTCCACGCCCCACTCGATATCCTGCGGAATGCCGTAGTGGTTCTCCAGTGTCTCGGCATATTTGGAAAGCTGAACCATCTCGTCTTCCGTGAGGACTATTGCTTCCTTCTTCTTGGCCGGGACCTTTATAGTGACGGTCTTCAGGGTTTTGGGGTCCCTGATGATCATGATCTCTTTGGTGGCTATGTACTTGCTGAGGACCTTCTTGGTCTTGCGGTCCACAACGTAGTTGTCTGGCGAGACGCTGCCGCTGACGACCGCCTCACCCAGGCCCCAGGCACCTTCGATGACCACAAGCGGCTCGCCCGTGGAAGGCTGAGAGCTGAACATTACGCCCGACTTCTCCGAGTCCACCATCATCTGCACAATGGCAGAGAGGTTGACCTTGTCGTGATCGAATCCCTGCTCTACGCGGTAAAAGATGGCCCTGGCCCCGTAAAGGGATGCCCAGCATTTGCGCACGGCATTGAATACATCCTCTGCTCCGCGCATGTTGAGGTAGGTCTCCTGCTGGCCTGCGAAGCTGGCATCGGGCAGATCCTCGGCGGTGGCGCTGGACCGGACGGCCACGAATACCCGGCTGCCCTCGCGCTGGCACAGCTCCTCGTAGCGGGATTTGATGGCATCCTCGATATCCTTGGGAACCTTGGCGTCCATGATCAATTTCTTGGCGGCCTTCTCGGCCTTATGAAGTTCCGTCTCCTGATTTACGTCCACCTTGAGAGCTTCGAAGAGCTTCTCGGAGATTCCCGCTCTGTTGATGAAGTCGCGGAAGGCCTGGGCGGTGACTGCGAATCCGCCAGGTACTGGAACGCCGATATTTATCATCTCACCGAGGCTGGCACCCTTGCCGCCTACTGTGGAAAGGTCATTCTTTCCAACTTCCTCCAACCAGACAACAGCATCCAATCTAATCATCCACCCGGAATTTCCTAGGTCTCGATATCTGCCCACCCCTCCCTCGTAACATTATATCAAGCTTTCACAGGATATATAGAATATATACAAAAGGATATATCATCGATTAAGATAATACCGCTCCCGCATGTTCAAACGTTTTTCCGGCGCGGCTCAGGCCAAAGAGGTGTTGCTTGCCCATTGTTCACCCATTATGCGAACCTGCGGCATAGCGTCCTCCGACGCGGCAGGGCGTGCCGTCTCGCAGGATATCATATCTCCGGTGAGCCTGCCCGGATTTGACCGGGCGGCCATGGACGGCTACGCCGTGAAATCCGCCGATACCAGGGGCGCGAGGCCGTCCGCGCCGGTCTTTCTGGAGCGATTCCTTCCCGTAAGAACAGGCATGGAGGTGCCTGCAAACTACGATGCCGTGGTGATGCTGGAGGACGCCAGACTGCGCGCCGACGCCCTGGAGATCACCGCAGAGGTCCACGCCTACCGAAATGTCTCGCGGGTCGGCGAAGACATCACCAGTGGGGAAGCAGTCTTCCGGGAGGGGCATGTCCTGCGGCCTCCCGATATCGCTCTGCTCTCGGCCCTGGGAATTGGCGAGGTCCAGGTTTACGAGCGGCCCAGGGTCGTCATCATTCCCACGGGCGGGGAGCTGGTTCCCATCGGAGAGCGGCCCCTGAAGACGGGAGAAGCTTACGAGATCAACGGCCTCATGGCCGGACTCTATGTGGAAAAATGGGGCTGCGATGCACGAAAACTGGAGATCGTTTCCGACGACTCGGAGATGATTCGCGAAGCAATTGCCGCCAATCTGGATGCGGATATGATTGTGATCATCGGCGGAACGTCTGTCGGCGAGAAGGACTATGCTCCGCGCGTTCTCATGGAGACGGGGGAGCTATTCGTTCACGGCATACGCCTCCAACCCGGCAAGCCCACCGCCTTCGGAGCCGTGCGCGGCACAACCGTGGTCTGCCTGCCCGGATATCCCGTGGCAGCACTTGCCGTCCTCTACCAATTCGTGCGACCGGCATTGAAGAAGATGGCCCATCTGAGCGATTTTCTACCGCAAATCCCGGTTCGGCTCGCCCGCAAGATCCCTTCGCGACCGGGTTATTTGAGCATGGTCCGGGTGGCCTTGAAGAACGGAGAGGCCGAGCCCATCATGGTCTCGGGAGCCGGAATCCTCAGCTCTGTGTCGAGAGCGGACGGTTTTGTGATTGTGCCGGAGGAGCTGGAGGGATTCGAGGAAGGAGAAACAGTTACCGTGTTTCTATTTGAATAGCCGTGACCACTCCCGCCCCCTAAGGGGACGGGCTTCTGCCTGCTTTTCTATAATCCTATCGTAAAAAAAAATCCCACCGCAAAAAATCAAACTAAAATTTTTTTCATAGGAAAATATCTCGGACGGCAATTCAAGTAAACTATGCAGGATGAGCTTTGAAAGCAAGACGCATTTTATTCGACATTCATCGAAAAATAGTTAATTTGATATTCTCCCAGGCTATCTTCCAGCCCCGAGGGCTAATATGACCAAATACATCATGTATTTTGCTTGCATCCTGGTTTTGATGGCGGTTACCATCACATCGTTTGCTCAAGACAGCGGGGTTGCCGCAGACTTGGCTGCAAATAATACGACCGCAAATTTGACGGAAAACAACACAACAATAAACGAGAGCCAAATCATTGCACCGGAGAGCACTGCAGAAAATGGAAACAATTCCGCTTCGAACAATACAACCGTGAAGGCTCTTGGCAATACTTCTCCCAAGGAGATCCTGCCTCTGGATACACAGAATAACCAAACATCCAGGAATCTGAGCACGGTGGACAATACAACAATAGTTGTGGCACCCATTAGCGATATGGCCAAGGATGCCCCGGAGGTTGCGGCAGCCGCATCTTCCGTGCAGGTTGCTTATGCGTCTGAAGGCGCGCTCAAGCTCGGCAATAGCGAAGGCGGATGGAATCCGTTCAATCCCGCGCATAAAGACGTCGAAGCCCTGAAGCTCGACATTGCCACCAAGCCCATGCGAGACACAGGAAGGATGTTCTTCGTCTGCGATATAGTGTAAAATTGGCGGCACTCTAAAAGCCATGACGAAATAGAGAGCATGGTATCACCTAATCACATTTTTTCATGCATTTTTTGGGAGGGAGAAAGAGCCTTCGAGGGCGCAGGAAAGGAGGGACTTTCGGAGGCTCTAATAGACTATGGGCAGTTTAACTGTTTATCATTAATTGAATTGTACATATGTGCATTATGCATCGAAAATAATCATCACAGAAATAAATCAGTCGATCACTTTGGTGTGAAGTTCTATTGCATTCACATATTTATTGAAATTTTGGCAGAAGCAAGAGTATTTATAACATTTTGGGAAGATTTTCACTAATGGGTTCATCGAGGAGATATAAGTGAGATCCAATGCTCAATTTGCTGCCGGCGCTTATGCAAAGATGCGCGGCAGGCTGGGATTCATCCTGGCCGCATCCCTGATTATATTTATTTTGCTTTCCGCGTCAATCGGGGTGGGTGGATGCTATGTCGCCAAAGGCTCCGCCGTAAATGAAAAATTGACGGAAAATCAACTGGAGATCCTGAGAGGCAATCCTGAAGAGTTGAGGGCTTTTTTCCTGGCCATGCCCAAAGGCGGCGATATTCACAACCACATGACGGGCAGCATTTATGCCGAGGATCTGATAGAAGAAGCCGCAAATAGCGGCCAGTGTGTGAGCCTGGATAATTATACCGTATCCGGCAGATACTGCGGCTCGGCAAATTCAGTGCCGATCAGCGATGCTTACTCGAATTCCCAATTATACAGCCAAATTGTTGATGAATGGTCGGTAAAGGATATCGACCAAAGTCAGGAGAGCGACCATGATGATTTCTTCAACAGCTTCGGCCGATTTGGAGGCGCGACCAGCAATACCAGCTCGTTGGTAGCAATTCTCCGGTCGAGCGCGGCACGGGAAAATGTGCAATATCTGGAGCTTATGACCGGCGCGGGATCGGCTGCCGCCAATTTGGGCAGCAGAGTGGGATGGGACGACAATTTATCGCTGATGTATAACAAAATGGTTGATGGCGGCCTGGATTCCACAGCCCAGAGCCTGAACGATTATGTAAACGACACCGATCGCGGTTCCCAGGCAATTCTGAAGAACAGGAACGATCCCGGCATTAATGTGACTGTGCGCTACATTCTGTCCGCTTCGAGAAATATGCCCAAAGAGAGAGTATTCGGCCAGCTTGCCGCCGCATTTTCTGCGGTCGACAGATCGCACCTCGCAGTGGGAGTAAACTTGCTGAGCGCTGAAGACAACTGGTACTCTCGCGAGAATTATACGCAGCACATGAAGATGATCGAATTCCTGCACGGCATTTATCCGAATGTAAAAATAGCATTGCATGCCGGGGAACTGAATCTCGGAATTGTTCCCCCGGATGACCTTCGATTCCACATCAAGGAGGCAGTCGATATTGCCCATGCATCCAGGATCGGCCACGGTGTGGACATTATGTGGGAACTGGATTCTGATCAGACCCTGAAAAAAATGGCAGGAGACAAAATTGTCATTGAGATCATGCCTTCGAGCAATAAAGAGATCCTCGGAGTGGAAGGTTTGGAGCATCCGTTCCCCGTTTATTTCCGGTATTCTGTCCCAATCGTTCTGGCTTCCGATGATGCCGGAGTGCTCCGCACGGACCTATCCGAGCAATTTGTGACCATCGCCAGAGATGGTCGTGATTCTGCAATCGGCTGTTATTTATATATCCTATTCATATATGCTACGCGGGGTGTAGCAAAATGGGAAAAAGAGGTCCAAAGCCTCGATTCTTAGATA
>Ga0074199_1001388_pt1 | contig 21704 bp, 24 predicted proteins | sample EPASupsiteSAE347_FD_64528 | JGI IMG/M metagenome (GOLD analysis project Ga0074199, IMG submission 64528) | Bioremediated contaminated groundwater from EPA Superfund site, New Mexico - Sample SAE3-47 | ecosystem: Environmental > Aquatic > Deep subsurface > Groundwater > Contaminated ... | reverse complement strand
CTTTATTAATTGTTAAGCCTTAAATAAATACTTTTTAAGAGAAGGTTTTAACATCGGAAAATATATCTATTAAAAACACAAAGTGTACAACGGAGTGATAGAATGGCAGAAGAAATTTTTGAAGTACGTTTGTGGTTCAATTCCAACAAAAATGAGAAGAGAGAGACTCTATTAAATCCAAATGATAACTCCGGTGTGGGGCTAAATATTATTAACGACAGCTCAATTTTTTTTGACCCTAATATGGATTTTGTTTCTCTAATCTTCGATAATGGGACAACAGGGAGGGCAAGAGTAAAAAAGAACAGTTGGAATACTTGCACTCATTTGATTAGTAATTCCATAGGGGCGTGGGCAAGGGGTAATGGATTATGGTCAAGAAAATTGAATGAACGAGAGGTCCCAGTTAATATCTGTGTTCTGAGGGATTTTGAGGAATACTACATTTTTACATGAACCATTATCATATCTCCGTAAAATCTTATAGGATAAATCAAAATCAATCAATTTAATCCATAGAGCTATTTTAGCTTTTCAACTTGCTGTATCTCCATTCTTAAACATTTCGAATATATACAAAATAGTGCTTGAACATAAAGGCGGCGATATTCTCTTTGAGAACAACACCGAGATCGTTATTACAGGGAAGGGTATATGTATACTGGAACCGATCAAAATTTTACATCAGCCCGGGATACGCGGGTTGTTTACAGGGACCTGTCGGGGGACAATTACGGGGGAGTGCATGGATACAATCTTGGTGAGATCGTGGAAGGCACCACATGGTATGCAGGTGAGAAGATAGAAATCTATGGGACAGACGGGATAAATATCGGCCGGATAGTGAGACAGGGCAATAATGTAGATAGTAAATGGAAGCTCCAGGCAGGTTCCGTAGCATCCGTTACTATAATACACCGCCCTACGAATCAGATAATAGCAATATCAAGAATTACGGTGGAACATCCCTGAGCTTAAGTTCTCACGGTATCCTCGCTCCCGCACTGCGGGCAGGGTATGGGAATGAAGTTGGGGTCAGCCTCGAACACGAAGCCGCAAATGCCGCACCTGAAGTACACAGCAGCCTGGTTTATCTCGTCCATGTGTATTATATATTATCTTAACTTAAAATAAATTTTTCGCCATCCAAAAAAACGCTGGGGTTTTTGATGATGCCGTCCAGGTGGATGCCTGCTATCACGTCTCCTCCAAAGGTGCTGTTGTCGCCAAGGGCGATATGCACCGTACCCCCGACCTTCTCATCCTCAAGCACGTTCCCGATGAGCCGCGCGTTAGGATTTATGCCTATACCGAGTTCGGCGATATTGCGCGCTTTCTCTCCCACTTTATCGAGCATGGCACGCAGCTTCTTTGCATATTTCCCTTTTATATCTGCCACATACCTTTCCTTTACTGTGAACTCAAGAGGGGAATCAAGCAGTCCGAGCCCGCTCATGGAGCCGTCAACCACAAAAACGCCGTTCGCATTCTTCGGTGCTATGTAAAGCTCGCCTGCAGGCAGGTTGCTGCTGCACCCGGGTTCCTGGCAGAGACCGGTATCCATCATCCATGTGCACCCCTCAAGGTCGAATACGATATCAGTGCCTGATTCCGTGGTAACCCTTACCTGGCGGGCGCTGCCAAGCTTTTTGATCAACCCTGATGCAATGTCATTGATCGTATTGCAGTCAGCAGTTATCCCGCCTGACCTCATCATTTCCTCTGTTATGCCGGGCATGGACGCAACCCTTGAGCCTGCCTCGCATGCCTTTATCCTTGCCTGCGTGTGGGTCAGTGAGAACGTGGTCGGGATAATGACCACGTCGGCGTTTTTCATTGCTTCAGCTACAGCCGGAGGCGGCTCCTCCCCGTGGCGCGTCCTCGGAAGCATGGTCATCACCATGACCTCGCATCCCAGGTCGCGCGCAGCCCCGAACAGGCTCTCGCCAATGGATTTCGGCGTGGAAGTATCCATAACGATAAGCACGCTCTCCCCCCGCTTTACTCCGTAGCATTCCATTACTTTACCTGCACCTGTATACATAGTACCGTGTCTCCTCTGATTTATACTCAGATTCCTTATAAATCTGTGTTCATTTATATCTTGTCCACACAATAACCTTTACATATCTTTAAGCGTTTTTAGTACCTCTGAAAAGAGCGCATATGACTACATTAGACCCATGGGGCGCAGTTAAGATAGACAATTACTCCAAACTCTTTGAAGAGTTCGGGATATCGAGGTTCGACGACCTTCTACCGAGGATACCCAACCCGCACAGGTACATGCGGAGGCACATCATTTTCGGGCACCGGAGCTACGAGACCGTGCTTGATGCCATGCTTGCGGGCAAGCCTTTTGCGGCGATGAGCGGCTTTATGCCCTCAGGCAAGGCACACCTGGGGCACAAGATGGTGATGGAGGAGATAATCTGGCACCAGCAGCAGGGCGGAAGTGCGTTTTTAGCAATCGCTGACAGGGAGGCTCATGCGGTCAGGGGTATCAGTTGGGAGAAGTGCAGGGAACTTGGCATAAACGAATACATCCTGAGCGCGATCGCGCTCGGGCTTGAGCCCGGGGCGCACATATATTTCCAATCAAAATCGAACCTGGTGAAAGACCTTGCATTCGAACTCGGCATAAAAGCTAATTTCTCCGAATTGAGCGCCATATACGGCTTCACCGGCGAAACGAACGTGGCGCACATGATAAGTGCGCTGACGCAGAGTGCGGACATACTCCAGCCGCAGTTAAAGGAGTTTGGGGGTCCGAAGCCAGTTGTAGTCCCCGTGGGCGCAGACCAGGACCCGCATATCAGGCTGACGCGCGGATTGGCGGAAAAAATTAACCTGTTCACTGTATTTCCTGTTGAAAGAAAACACCATGAGGCGCATGCACATATACACATATACTCCAAATCAGCACCGCAAAAAGCTTTTGATGCTTTAATGAAGGCAATAGAGGAAAGTACGAAGTTAATTGTAATCCCGCATGAAGGTCATATTGATGTATTGTGTGATATTTCAAAGACCGACGAAGCTCTGGAGAATGTGAAAAAAATCACACGCGATATGGAAATAAAATTTGGCGGCTATGGTTTTATGCCCCCGGCCTCCACGTACCACAAGTTCATGACCGGGCTTCAGGGCGGAAAGATGTCAAGCAGCATACCTGAGAGCTACATCGCGCTCACAGACCCGCCTGAGGATGGTGCAAAGAAAGTAATGCGCGCAAAGACCGGCGGGAGGGTTACGCTTGAGGAACAGAAAGTGAAGGGTGGCGAGCCTGAGCACTGCACGGTGTACGAGCTTCTGCTGTACCATCTTGTCGAGGACGATAATGAGCTTAAAGAGTACTACAGGGACTGCGTGGGGGGCACGCGCGTGTGCGGCATGTGCAAGAAACATGCGGCTGAACTGATGAAAAAGTTCCTGAAGGAGCACCAGGAGAAGAGGGAATTAGCTAAAAAGAGACTGCATGAGTTCGGATTCTAAACTGGCTTCATATATCTGATATGGCTTCTATTTCGTACTCAGAGCCTATCTTTCCATACTATTGCCGTTCATCTCTTCTCGCCGGTATTGTGAAGTAGAACGTCGAACCTTTGCCCACTTCGGATTCGGCCCATATCCTTCCCCCATGGCGTTCCACTATCTTCTTGCAGATCGCAAGTCCTATGCCCGTGCCCGGATATTCTCTTGCCGCGAGCGTGCGCTGGAATAGCTGGAAAAGGCGTCCAAAGTCCTCAGTAGCTATGCCTATCCCGTTATCGCGCACAGAAAAAACCCATTCGTTCCCCTTTCTCCGTGCCGAGATATGAACCCGCGGGGGCTCCTCTTTTTTTCTGAATTTAATGGCATTGGCGATCAGGTTCTGGAACAACTGGACCATCTGGGTGGGATCAGCCATTACAGCAGGCAGAGGATCATGGGTAACTACAGCTTTACTCTCCTCAATAACCACCCTAAGATTAGTTAATGTCTGGTTAAGTACTGTCTCCAGATCGACCTTCTCAAAGGGTTTACCTCGGGTGCCGATCCGTGAATACGCCAGTAAATCCTCTATCATCCTCTGCATCCTGGTTGCCCCGTCCACTATAAAGGCAATGAATTCATCCGCATCCTTGTCCAGCTTACCCCTGTAGCGCCTTTCCAGAAGCTGTGCAAAGCCTGATATCGTGCGCAGCGGCTCCCTCAGGTCATGGGAAGCAATATAGGCGAATTGCTCCAGTTCGGCGTTCGAGCGGGCTAACTCGGCAGTCAACTTCTCCCGCTCCTCCTCAACCCGCTTGCGCTCTGTGACATCTCGGGCAATCCCGGTCGTGCCTATGATCTCACCTTTATCATCATAGATCGGTGTTTTGATGGTCTCTATCCAGGTTCTTTTACCTTCTTTATCTACCAGCGGTTCTACAATCTGTTTTCGCCTGCCGGTAGCCATAACCTCTCTATCGTCAGTCCTGTAACTTTCAGCCAGTTCCTTCGGCCAGATATCAAAATCCGTTTTGCCGACTAAATATTCAGGTGTTACTCCTGCTGTATCTGCAAACGGCTTATTTACTGCTATAAACCTGCTCTCTTTATCTTTCAACCAGGCGATATCAGGTATATTAGTAAGAATTGCATTTAATTGGCGAATACTTCTTCGCAGTTCCTCCTCAGCACGCTTGCGCTCGGTGATGTCGCGGGCCACGCCTACTCCATATTCCTTCTTATCCTGGACTATAAATCTGATACTTACCTCTACAGGGAATAGTGTGCCGTCTTTACGTCTATGCTTTCCTTCAAAAATTATAGATCCTTTTTCCCGTAGTTCGGCTGTATGTTTCTGCCAGGAGAGATAATCCGGTACCATTGCATCAACATCCATGACACTCATATTGAGGAGTTCTTCCCGGCTGTAGCCCAGACTGTAGCATGCTCTATAATTTACATCCAGGAGCCGGCCGGTCCCGGCATCTGCAACGAATAGGGCATCACTAAATTGGTCGATCAGGTTTCTAAATAAGTGTAACCCGGCCTCGACCCGTTTGCGCTCTGCGATTTCGGTTTTTAAAGCTTCGTTTATTTTTGCCAGTTCTGCAGTTCTTTCCTTAACGCGTAGTTCTAACTCATCGTATGCTCTACGCAGCGCCTCCTCAGCCCGCCTCCGCTCTGTGATATCGGTATCGGTACCGCGGTAACCTAAGAGATTTCCCCTCTCATCCAGGATCGGCAAACCGCTTGTTTCTAAGATAACTATTTTGCCATTCTTATGTATATTCGGATTAACAAAGCCCCTGAAGGATTCTTTCCTGGCAAAAGTCTTAAAGGCTGCATTCTTTAGCTCATCTCTTACATCTGGCGCAAATAAGTCATAAAAATGCTTTTTCCCGATAATTTCTTGCGGCCCATAGCCAAGTATCTTCTCAACGCCAGGACTTGAATAGGTGTATAAACCATCAGCATCGACCTCCCAGATCCATTCACCTGCGCTTTCTGCGATCTGCCTGAAGCGTTCCTCGCTCTTTCGGAGCTCCTCCTCGGTCTGCTTGCGTCCGGTAATATCGCGGGCGACCGCATAGATCAAATTATCCTCCATAATAGGTCTGGCGGTCCAGGAAAACCATTTATATGAGCCATCCCTGCGCAGGTAGCGGTTCTCAAAGAAGATTGTTGCTGTACCAGTTCTTAGCTTCTGCATTTCATCGATTGTCGCCCTCCTATCCTCCGGGTGAATAAATTCTATAAAGGGCTTAGACTTCAGTTCATTATCTGTAAAGCCTAATATTCTTTCCCAGGCAATGTTCAGTTTCTTTAAATAGCCATCAAAACCTACAATACTGAACATATCCAGTGAGAGGTTAAAGAATCTGTCGAGTTCCTCCTGAATCCGCTTGCGCTCGGTGATCTCAGCCTGTAGAGTCTTATTGGTTTGTACCAGTTCCTTCTCTTCTGCTTGAAAAGCAACAAATATATACGAGATTATAATAAAATACGCTATCAATCGCAGCAGGTGCCAGAACCACCAGTACACGTACCACAGTTCTGATAACTGGAACAACAGACCTGCCCAGCCATTGAGCAGGCAGAAATTAGTGAATAAGAGGTCTTCGTATCTGTGTTCAGAGCGGTAACGAGCAACAAAATACACTGCTGCTGATAGAAAGAGAAGCCCTCCCAGAATATTGATCGCCCTGGCTGAGGATGTAAAAGCTCCTTCGCTTATCATTGCGGGGAATATATCAGGAAAAGCAGCCGAGAATATGCTAAAAATGATGACAGATAAAGACACAACAACAGGCAATCTGCTGGCAACCCGCGACCGGGCAATGCGGGACGGCAGCCAGACAAGAGCGAACAAAAAACCGCCAACCAGGACTGCCATGCTGTGCAGCCAGACAAAGGACTCACCCGGAGGGGAGAGGGAATGAAATAAATCCAGCACGCCCATGGCTACCAGGGCACATGAGACCCAGATGTAGTAACCGGGAATTCTCTTATTTTTTTGCAGTAACAGTACGAGTACAGCGAGAGATAAGGCCGTGAAACTTCCCAGAGCTTCAGCAACCGAATGAAGAGGTACATCGATCCACTCCCTGCCTGCCAGAAAACGGGATAAAAGTATGCCTCCTGCAACAGGAAGGAAAACACTCAATAGAAGAGATAAAATTATTATCAGGCTGAATTTAAAGCGAAAGCTTCCCATATTCATCCCGCTGGCTGTGCGTTGTTCTACCACTTCCTCGCGGCGATCCCGGTGCTTCCTCAACTCTTCTTCTCTCCCCTTATGCCTTATTAGTTTTACACGTAACCCTATACAATAGGATGACTTGAATAGACTAAAACCTTTAGGATTCAATTAGCATCCGGGACTTCGCTACAATTCCGCAAACCAAATTTACATAAACCATGCAGTACAACTGGTTAATTGAGAGCTAAACAGGTGATAGCATGGTTCGATTAGAAAAGCAGGGCGATTCGTTCGTAATGATAACAGGCGCGTCCCAGAAGCTGGACATAAGTATGCTGATCGGCGCCGTATCTGAGCTTCAGAAAACCTCCCCGGATAAAAACAGGATAAAAGAGGGGATTCTGTACCTTGATAATTCGGCAGGGGTCGACATCAGGAAGGAGTTAAGAACCGCACTGCAAAAAGCGGTGGAGAATAAAGGTCTAACAATAACGGACTTATAACCCGAAATATTCGCTCATGCCGGAATTATTTCTGGTTCCAATAATAAGTGTATTCGATGTACATGATGTTGCTGTCAGGGACTGGCTCAACAGGCTTGATGAATCCGCACTGCCCGGTCATCTGGAATACCCTTTCAAGCTGGACCGGTTCTTCCCTGAGAGTTCGCGCCATGCGCTCATGAGCGTGGATGAAGTCCACGATGAGATACTGCGTTTGCTCGATATTATCGATCCTCAGGCGGTTTTTCTTGACATATCTATCGATTTCGCCGAGCTTGAGAACAGGTACAATAAAAGAATGATATCGCCTCTTGAGTTCTGGTCCGAGTACTACCAGATATCAGCGGGCACGGAGGGCTCGGAAGCTCTCTACTGCATCTACATCAAAGGGATAATAGACAAAGAGATAAGGCTGATAGAGAGCAAAGAGCACCTTCCATTGAGCGTTGTTTTTTACGGACAGGATATCAGGAGCAGGGAAGAGCTCATCCCTGTATACGAGAATATCCGCGATAAGGATGATGAGTTCATACTGCAGATACTAAGGTCGGTCAATGAGATAACGTCGCTTCGCAATTCGCCCGCTCACCTCTGGCACACGCCCATGCAGGTGAGGCAGACCGCTATCTCCTATGAAGAGACCGGGGGATTCTACAGCGAACTGCTAAGCCGCCTTGGTAGAATGCTCAAGCTCAAGATCCGGCCATATATCGTCAAAAGCCTCGGGGAAAAGGCTCTTGAATTTTTAATCGCGTATGAGAGGTTCCTGGATTACAAGATGAGGATAGACGAGATAAAACTCTCTAACATTATCGAGGGCTTAAAGATCCTGACGTCGCAATCAGAGCACCAGGCTATCGTCATATTCTGCACTCCGATGCATTACTGCGCCTTTTTGAATGCCTTGAAGAAGGAGAAGAGGCTGTCAGGGCTAGGGGTAACTGTCGGGAATACCAATATCTCGGTGCTGCTGAAAAGGATGGAGCCGTTCCTCCAGAAGAACAGGATAATGCAGAGCGATTACGATATTGCCCTGGATGTGCTGGGGCAAAAAAAGCCGGAGAGGTTCAACAACCCCGGCTCCTCTCTCATCCCTGCGTAGTGTACTCCACGTTCGACCTTGCGGTGCGGTAGCATTTCATGAACTCGTGGATCTCAGGCGGGAGCTCTGTTGAGACAGGAAGACCGAGATCCTTCGCATCCTTTGCTGATATGATCTGGGCATGTATCATCTCTCCGCCAGCGAGTTTCTCGACCACCTGTTTTTGCTTCTCTTTATCCTCGAACTTGCCGTCGAGCAGTTCGTTCAGCATGGATTTCGTGAAACCCAGGGCTTTTTCCGAGATATCGCTCATCATAAGGGTAGCGTCATCAGCCTCAAGCCCCTTTTTCCTCGCCACGTGCAGCCAGGAGGGCGCAGGGAATACTCCGCGCAGGAAATCGCCAACCTGAGGGTCCACAGGACCGAGGGAGGCGTCCCTGTCCATTATGATCTCGTTTGCGGCAAGGGCAATGATCGTGCCTCCGGACATGGAGTAGTGGGGGACGAAAACGCGCGTTTTAGCGATGTGGTTCCGGAGAGCCCTGGCAATCTGCATGGACGCATGGAGCTGTCCGCCGGGTGTATGGACGATGAGGTCTATGGGCTTACCTTTTGCCTCGCGTATGCCCCTTAAGACCTCTTCGGCATCCTCCACATCTATGAACTGGTAAACAGGTATCCCGAACATGGAAATAGCTTCCTTCCTGTGTACCATGGTGAGTACCTTAGTACCCCAGTTCCGCTCCATCTCCCTGATCCTTGAGAGCCTCTTTCTTCGCTCAGCGCGCATCTGCATCTGCGGGTGCATGAGCATGTAGAGTAAAATGAGTAAACCTAAAATAATTAAAAGATCTGTTGTACTTAAACCGAACATATATTAATCATGGCTTTTCTGGCTAATAAGCATAGGTTATTAAGATGCCCCATATGACCAGCGCTGCGGTACCGAGTATTATATAACCCAGGAACGTCTTCCTTATCAACCCAGCAAGCTCCGGGGAGCCCGTCCATTTCACGAGCAGTATTTTGTTCGCTGTGCTTATGATGCCTGCCAGCACCGCTGTCAGGGCTGCTGTGCTGTACGGGATATGACCTCCTGCTGCAAGCGCCGTAGCAGAGGCTGTCACAACCGCGCTGCTGATGAACCCTCCAAGCGCTGTCGCATAGACCCCTGCTGGGCCTGCCCACCTGTTCGCGAACGTGGAGAATATGGAAAGTGCCGCGAAACCGAAGGCGAACTTTATCGCAGAAGATAGCGCAAATGGCGATTCAAGCCTTATGGTCTCACCCACCGGCTCACCATCTTTTGACCTGAGCATAGTGCCGAAAGCCAGCGCCGTAATTAATAGCTGCGGAGGCAGCATCAGCAGTAATACGCTGCCGCTGGGGTCTACTATAAACGCGATAAGCAAATTCCGCATGAGCATAGAGGCGTTAGACAGGATTATCCCGGTATAGCCAGACGCGGTCAGCTCTTTTTTTCTCTTTGCCATAGCTGCGATAGCACCTGCTGTCGCCTCGCTGTTCACAAGCCCGCCAAGCACACCTGACAGGGGCAGACCGTAACCTGCCCCCACATTCCTCAGTATCAAAAAGCTGACAAAACTGATGGTCGATACCATTATCACGACAAGAAGGATCCATCTCGGATTGATGACACCGTAGAGCGGCTCATTCGGTGCAAGAGGGAAAAATATGAATACCACAGCAAGGAAACGGACCGCGCTCTGGATCTCCTCGTCTGTCAGCTTCGTGGCGAACGAATGGAGCGGGCGCTTCTCTGCCAGAAGGAAGGTCAGGACTACCGCTCCCACTATCGCGATCAGGTACCGGTTGTAGGTTATAAGGACGCCGAGAAGGAAGGTGCAGTAGAGTGCGATGGGCCCGGTTATTCCCGGCTGTTTCAATATAACGTTTTTTATATAAGCATATATCGCAGATATTACCGCGAAAAATGCAAGGGAGACCAGTAAAACGCCCGGACCGATTATGATAGCCAGGTATGAGGAGATCATACCTGCGATGCAGGATATCGTGAACGAGCGGACACCTGCGATCAACTCTACGCCCTCTGGACGCCTGTGTTCCCTCTCAATGCCTATGAGAATGCCGATGAACGTAGCCAGGGCTAATTTCTGGAAAAATTCAATATCTATCTCTACGCTGTTTGAGAACTGGGGTACAATGTCAAGCATTGGCTATCAGATGGTTTATATTGCTAACAGGCTGGAGAGGGTATTAACCATTTCCTCAATTGATTTGTTATTGTTTAAGTTATTATAACCTGAAAATAATTAATTATAAACGATAATAAACCGAAATAAACTATACTAAACCTTTAAAACCAGGACAAACCCAATAAAATTGTAGATGTATTTATATTAATAACCGATATTATTACTCTCATTATAATGGTCATGATGATACCATTATCCAATGCTGCGTTTTAGAAAAAAGCATACTGAGGAAAAGGCATGATAGAGACAGGAATCCCGAAACTGGACGAATCGTTAGGCGGAGGCATTAAAACAGGATCTAACATTATGTTAATCGGTCCTCCGATGACCCGAAAAGAAGTTATCTTGAACCATATAATGTACCATGGAGCCACAAAAAACGAGAATGCAGTAATTGCTGTGAACACCTGCGAAACGGGTGTACAAGCCCTGGAGTGGTTCAAAGAGAACAAATTAATCCTGCCTCTATCAAGAATAGGGATAGTTGACTGTATGGCAAAAATGGTATGGGATTTTGATAATAGCAATGGTATCGATTGCAGTGATAACATTAAAACCGTAGACAATCCGGTCGATCTGACAGGAATAGGGGTCAGGATCAGCCAGTTTTTTACAGAGTATTCCATGATAAAGAATATACAAAAAGTCCAGCTGTGCATAAATTCACTTTCTACCCTGCTGGTTTATTCGAATATCAGAACCGTTTACAGGTTCCTCCACGTTTTTACAAGACGTATAAAAGCAGCGGGAGGTCTCGGGGTATATGTAATGGAGAGCGGTATACACGATATGAGGGCAATTGCGACCTTAAGCCAGCTTTTTGACGGCATAATTGAGGTAAAATCAGAAAACGACAGGAATTTCCTCAGAGTGGTCGGTCTGTCACCAAAACCCACCCACTGGCTTGAGTATGAGATCGACGGAGCCAGCATAAAGGTAATATGAGAATGGTATTAATAACCGTATTAATTACCGATAACTTGATACTCCCATGCAAAGTATTCAGCGCGGATGAGCAGAAAAAGACCCCTCTTGCTGATGATACTCGACGGCTGCGGCATAAGCGATAGCAGGGAGGGCAATGCCATAGCAGCCGCAAGAAAGCCTAACCTTGACAGGCTCTTCTCAACCTATCCCCACTCCAAGCTTAACTCATCAGGCGAATCCGTGGGTCTGCCTGAGGGCCAGATGGGGAACTCCGAGGTCGGACACCTCAATATCGGTGCAGGCAGGATCGTTTACCAGGACCTGACGCGGATAACAAAATCAATACGCAAGGGGGATTTTTTTAAGAACAGGGAACTCCTGGGGGCGATCAGGAACGTCAAAAGCCATAATTCATCGCTGCACCTCATAGGTCTTCTCTCAGACGGCGGGGTACACAGCCATATCAGCCACATCTATGCGATCCTCAGGCTTGCTAAGGAGCAGGGTATAAAAAGGGTATATATCCATGCGTTCCTTGATGGCAGGGACGTGCCTCCGAAAAGCGCCCTTAAGTACATCGAAGAAGCAGAGGAAAAGATGAAAGAGCTTGGCGGAGAGTTCGCCACAGTATCGGGGAGGTATTACTCCATGGACAGGGATAATCGGTGGGAGAGGGTGGAGAAGGCTTATGATGCACTGACCGCCGGGGCGGGCGAAACTTCCGGGAACGCCTCCCTTGCTGTGAGAAATGCATACGAGCGGGGAGAAACAGATGAGTTCGTGACACCCACCGTGATTTTAAAAGGAGATAGGCCTGTAGCTGTAATTTCAGATAATGATTCGATCATATTCTTTAACTTCCGCTCCGATCGCGCCAGGGAGATAACCCGTGCCTTTATAGATGAAAATTTTAGCGCTTTTAAGCGAAAATCACACCCGCATACACATTTCGTCTGCCTCACTCAGTACGATGGGACTTTTAATATTCCGGTAGCCTTCCCGCCCGAGCAGCTAAAGAACATCCTTGCAGAGGTCCTTTCAAAACATGGTTTAAAACAGCTCCGCATTGCTGAAACTGAAAAATACGCCCATGTCACCTTCTTTTTCAACGGCGGTGTTGAGGTGCCGGTAGCCGGGGAGGATAGAATACTGGTACCTTCGCCGAAGGTGGCTACGTACGACCTGCAGCCCGAGATGAGCGCGCTCCCTGTGACGGATGAGGTTATAAAAGCGATATTATCGGGCAAATACGATGTCATAATCCTGAATTACGCCAACCTCGATATGGTCGGGCATACCGGGGTTTTCGGGGCTGCCGTGAAAGCGGTAGAGGCAATAGACCGGTGCGCAGGCAGGGTGCACGATGCTATAAAAACAGCCGGAGGACTGCTGATTATTACTGCCGATCACGGGAATGCCGAGAAGATGATAGATGAGAACGGGGGAATCCATACCGCCCATACCTCCAACCCCGTGCCGTTCCTTATCTGCAAGAAGGATGTCAGGCCCAGGGACGGCATACTGGCAGATATTGCCCCGACGCTTCTTGAAATCATGGGGCTTGATAAGCCTGCGGAGATGTCAGGAAGGTCTCTGCTACAGCCGTCATAATTTATATAGTTCTCAAACCTATATTATTCTATGGAAGCCACTGGCGATTTAACTATTTATAACGGAAGGCTGACCATACTTCTGGCTTTCGGTCACGGGGGAGAAGTAGAAAAGAGCCAGCTGGCAAAGCTCGTGGGTTCAGATGTTATCGCGGAAAGAAGGAACAGACCCATAGAGATCGAACGGTCAGAAGGCGTGGCCGTGATCGTTGCAGGCAATGAGAAGATAACATGCGGCGCAAACATATTCACGGATGTTTTTATCGCAGGCGTTTCCATCCTCAGGGTAGAGATAGAGATAAGGGACATGATACTGTTCAACGACATACTTGTAGCACTTCACTCTAACTCTATTATTGTGGAGGGGCTTGATTTTCAGTCATTTGCGAACAAGAGGATAAGCGAGATACGCGAGAAGCTCAGCGGCGGGAAGAAAGTATCGTATTATCCTATAACGAAAAGATACACGCTGCTGAAAATAAAAGATTTCACACCCAGGCTTGACCAGAAAAGCCTGAGGGAGCAGTACGGCGTCGTCCTCACCCGCTTTTTGTCAGGGGAGACCTCGATCCGTCCGCTTCACAGCAGGGAGATATCGGAGAAACTCTCAAACGATCTCTCTTACTATGATGAAGACCTGTTCCTTGCTTCGCCCGAAGGTGTATTTATTCTCGGCTGCGAGGATTACCTCAGGGATCTGCTCGAACTGCTTGAGCTTTCGATATCGCTTTTGCTCTTGTTCCAGATATACGATATGAAGATAGATTCAGAGATACCAAACGCATTCGATGCATTAAAAAAGCTCAGCAGTTCAAAGCTGTATTTCCTCACTCATGCTCCAAGAAAGCTTGAAAAATCCCTCTTTAAAGTGAGCGAGATCGGGCTTATCATTCTTGATGATATAGAGGATCTGATGAACCCGTACAAGATAACCGCAGACTGGTATTACCAGTCAGCCTATCTGAAGATGCTGAGCACCCTTAAGGTAACGGATTTTGGGAAAGTGGTGCTACACAAGATCGATGTCCTGGAAGATCTCTATGCGACTGCAAGGGAGCTTTCCACAGAGCAGTTGGCGATGATTCTTGAAGCTGCAATAGTCGGGCTGTTCTTATACGAAGTGATAATTCCTATTATTAAAGTGTGAATGTTTACACACTCTTTTTTATATTAATGTGTAAAGTTAAATAATTACTGCAAAAACAGACCCTGTTGGTGATACCATGGAAAAAGAACTGTATTTGAAAATAGCTTTTGACACACTTTCAAAGGTGTTCTCGGAAGCAGGCGCAAGAGCTAATATCGATGTGATGGCAAAATTAAGACTGGGCGCGGTATCAGATATCAATCCAGCCCTGATAAATGAATGCAATTCAGTTTTAGGCGAGAGGGTGAGGATGTTAAAAGGAGACAATACTGCGGCTCAATTTCTCACATCAATAAAAACGGCATGCGGAGGTTAAAATGAGTGAAATAGTAGAATTTCTGACACAGCCAGCGACCCAGGCGGTTTTCTGGTTGATATGCATAGTATTTGCCTTCCTGTTCGCGAACTACGTTAAAAGGCTCAGCTTCGGCGACGATACAGGCAAAAAGGCATGGGCGATCATAGCCATTGGATTGCTTTTAATAGGGCTCAGGGTAAGCTTCAAGCTGATATTCCCTGATTTTTCTGCCAGCTACAACCTTCAGGTGACAAGATATCTACTGGGAATTGTGGGCGGAGCGGTCCTTGTATACGGGTTCTTTAACTACTACAACGTGATAAACAGCATGTACAGGGGTGCATAGGTATGGCATGCAATCTTGGCCCTGATATACTCTGCAGCAGCATAAACAACCTGCGTATAGCCGAGGATGCAGTCACTGCAATAATAATAGCGGCTATCATCTACCTGGTGATAAATCTCGGGTACAGTACGATAAAAAGCGGACCACTGATGAACAGGATGCTGGTGTTCGCCGCAGGCTTTCTGCCGTTCTTCCTCTGGAAGCTGCTTGGCGCATACAGAAGGATATTCCTCGATTCAACAAGCGCCTGGTATAAGCCGCTGAACGAATTCGGCGAGGTCATGGAAGCCGTCTCAGCGCTTTTCATCCTTGCGGCACTGGTATATATGTATACCCTGTTAAGACCAAAGAAGGCAGTATCGTAAGCCTTCTTCTCTATTTTTTAGAAGTTTTTAATTATTCCTCAGGGGTTTTTGGCGCAAGCACGTCTTTGTTGTATTTCTCCTGGTAGATGATCTCTTTAATATCCGTATTATTGATGATCTCATTCGCGATCTGTCTTTTAGATATGAGCCACCTCTGGTTGAACGTCAGCTCAGGCTCTACCTCTACTGTCACTGTTCCGTCATCTATCCTGACCGAGAAATCCTTCCCTATATACAGGCTCAGAAGACCCTGCACTTTGCCCTGCGTATCCTCTATATTCTCTTTTATCTCATACTCGTAGGTCACGGTCTGACCCGCCAGGAACCTGTTAAAGTCCACCTGTGCCATCCTGCCGATCACGCGTATTACCATGCCAGTGCGACCATCTATCTGCACAGGCATACCGACCTGGGGTCTGTCCTTGAACTTGGTGATGGGTATGGGCTCTATCAGTTCGGGGTTCCGGACGCCGAAGGCTTTCTCAGGCGGGAGGGTGACTGTGCCTTTATATCCCACTTCCTTGCCTGCGAAATCCTCATCAAGCCCTGCAACCGTGTGCCCTGCGCCCACGATGATGATGTCGCCGCCGTATTTTCCCTTCTCATTATAGATGTTGTTGGCTTTTGCGACTTCCTCGTCAGTTGTATCGAAAATGTGATCGTCATTTTTTCCGGTATACGAAACTTTGATGAAATCTCCTTTCTGGATGGTCATTAATATTCAGTCCTTTTTTCCGCCCTTGATGTGCCGATGGTATAAAATACTTACTTAAAACTTTATTAGGAATTATCTATGAAATGATCTCGCACTCTCAATTGAGCTGCATGCCGATCCCTCAAGCGTGATAACCCTGCCTGATATCTTCCCTTTCTCTATTATCAGCTCGACCGCACCCGGTTCAGACAGCCGCGGGAACGTGGGACTGCCGGGGCAGATAAGAAGAACGTCAGATCTCTCGATAACAGGCCTGTGGGTATGACCGAAAATAAGCACATCCACACCCATCTCTTTTGCCAGGTACCGTGCGCCGATTGTATCCTGGATGGAGAGGGCAGCCTCGTGGACTATCCCGATCCTGACCCCTTCGATCTCTATCACCCTGCGCTCCGGGAGCATCTCTTTTAGCGCAGCCTCATCCATGTTCCCTCGGACAGCCTCAAGCCTCTTCAGATTTGAGAGTTCTTCAAAAGCCGCCCTGGTAACAAAATCGCCTGCGTGGATTACCATATCAGCACCCTTAAGTAGCGACACAAGGTCATCAGGTAACTGCTCTATTATAGGGCCGTATTTTATATGCGTATCAGAAATCGCTATTATTCTCATGCGTAACCGTAATCACTGTAGTTCAATTCTTTTTTTACATCTTCCAGGAATATCTTGTATGTACTTACAGAAAAATCAAGCCATTCTTTGAAATCGGTATTGAGTTTCTTCCCAAGTTCATCTTCTCTCTCTGCCCTGCTTGCTTTTGCGTAATCTTTAAACTCATCCCGGTTTTTTTCCATGTACCAGTAGAGCGCAGCCTCAGCAAAAGGTTTAGGGAGAAGCGGGGAGGTGTAGGAGACCTTTAACATGAGCTGGTTCTCCCTTGCAAGCTCATCCGGGGTTATGCCGGTCTTTTCGACTGCTCGCTTTAAAGTCTCATCACTGATCTTCCTCTTCTCTTCAGGGGTGAATTTTTTCTGTTCTGTCCCCATCAGGGCTTCTTCGTATATTTCTTTTTGCAGAAGCTCATGCTCAAGCGTATATCTAAGCATTGTTTCGCTTGCTTCCTTTACGTAAGCCCTGTTAAGGGTTATGATAGAGTACCACGAACCGAGGTAATATCTCCTGTTCATCGCCACTGCGTAATCAAAGATAGAGGGCATCCTGAGAAAGATGCTCTGCGAGAAGACCACGGCATCTGTAAAGAGCAGGAGAATACCCGGAGGTACAAGATTTGAAGCCTTCTCAATCCCTTCAGTGCCATATACCGATTCAGGTTCCTTCAGGTACTGCTCGTTCATTGCGATTATCTTTCTTACTTCTTCGGGCTTTAGCTGGTTCAATGCGAACGCGATATCTTTTGCCGCTGATCTTATCCACAGGGTATATGATTCCTCGAATTCCTGCCTGGAACTTTGCATGAATGGTTAATCGTAATTGCATAATAAATAGTTAGTGGGAGATGCCGGTGGGATTCAATGGTGGAACCTTGCACGTGCTTTCCTCACCTTATGTTCTTCCTCAAGCTTGATGCGCGTCTCCCGGAACAGCACCCTTATACGCTCCTCACTGCATAGCGGGTCGTCCCCGGCGCATTCCCCGCTCGTTATGGATTCCTGCGCCAGGCGGAGGGCGCGCTCCTCAAGCATCGGAAGCGTATTCTCAAGTGTGTTCTTCAGCCATTTCTCGTCCTTGGCTAACACTCCAACGAACATGGAGGGAATAATATCCCGTTCTATGGACTCAAGCCTTTTCCTTGAACTGACAGTTACCATTGGGAATATGTTGGTTTGTAGAAATATAAAACCTGGGTTTTATCGATAGCTTTAATAACAAATTATTTTGATAACTATCTTTGTTCTGATAACTAAAGAATATCACACATCGCTTTTTGATATCAGGTGGTTAGTTAGAGCATAAATCAACTGAGACCTGTAAGCGGGCTTCACACTCTTTTTTCCCTATCTCTGAATAAAAAATAAATCAGTAAAATCATCCAGTACAGAATTACCATGAATATTATAATTAATCCAAACCATCCGGATCTCCAGTATCCATATTTTTCTTCCCACTCTTCCATATCCCTATTGAGAGAATCTCCTTGATCATCACCCACCCACGACACATTTCTTTAGCGCCATGGAAAAAGCTGTCAATGTCATCTGTTCCAGCGGTATATCAAGGGGTATATTCGATAGTACTATATCGAAATTTGTTTTCTTATTTCTATCGCATAGAACAGCGTTTCCATTGGCAAGAATCAGGATCTTGATCCACTTCCTGATATTTACATCAAAGAGATTGAATTTAAATTTCATGATACCCAGGTTCTCAAACTCAATGCGAAGGATCATCCATGCTTCGCGTTCGTTCAAATTCCCACTGATGGCAGACCACTTGCTATTTATTGTAATATCGATATATTCATCTTTATTTTTAAGACTTTCTTTAAGAAGTATTACAGGGATTGTTATTTTCTGGTTGCTCATGCAGCTGATCCTCGAAAACACGTAATCAGCATCCATACAATCTTTCAACTCCTTTTCCAGAATCCTTTTCCCTTCTTCCTGGCCCACGGTCTCAAATCTGGTCTTCATCAATGATCACCGCTTTTATTACAGGGTTGGAGGATGGTATGAGGGTCGAAAATCACTTCGTCACCAACCTGTCACTTTTTAAATAAAATCCTAAAGCATATATATTTATGCATTTAAATAATAATGGTTATAGTTATCATTATGAAAACATCACTTAAAGCCTGTTCGAATATCTCGATATAGGTGAAGCTTCACCTATCTTTTTTATAATTACTGTTAAAATTAAAACAATCACAAAAACAAGGACTAAGGAAGGATTGGAGAAATGATTGATAGAGAGGATAAAATCTATGTTAGAAACCCCACAAGAGAGAGTGAAACTGCTAAAAGTAGGCATCAATGACAAAACAATAGAGAAACTTTACATAATTTACAATAATTTCAAAATAGTACGTATTCCAATTCTTATCGAGATAGTTGAAATTTCGGGATTTTAGCCTTTTTCGTCTGGTCATACATATAAATTCGATCTTGTTTTTGTTCTGAGAGATAATTCGTACCAAGTAAGATTTACTTTAAAAATCTCAGTGTATCACTTTAGTTAGTTTTAAGTATGTTCATTACATGTTAGAAAAAACTCAGTTTTAAAAGAACTGATACTCTTCACCAGGATTTTGATTGTTAATAACAATCATTCACCAGTGGAAAGAAGCGGGCTCGTGGTCTAGCTGGTTATGACGTCGCCTTGACATGGCGGAGATCCGGAGTTCGAATCTCCGCGGGCCCATCTGATTTTATAATTTTAAAACGCCAGCTTTATTAATAATCCTGCTCAATATTGCCATATGCAGCACGAGATAATGTACAAGCCGGCCTACACGCTTCTTGAGATGCGGCTTGAGGCCGGGGAACGTATCGAAGCAGAGGCGGGAGCCATGGTATACATGTCCCCGGGCATTGAGATCACCACAAAGGCGAAGGGCGGCGTCCTCGGTGCTCTGACCCGCGGTCTTCTCGGAGGCGAGTCTTTCTTTACCAATACCTTTACCGCAAAATCAAAAGGCATAGTAGGGCTTGCGCCGCCGTACCAGGGCGACATCGCCCACCACAGGTTAAACGGCGAGACGCTGTACATCCAGAGCGGGAGCTACATAGCATCCTCTCCGGAGCTGAGCCTTGACACCAAGTGGGGCGGGGCAAGGTCGTTCTTCTCGCGCGAAGGCCTGTTCCTGCTGAAGATGAGCGGGACTGGCGATGCCTTTGTCTCAAGTTTCGGCGCCATACACGAGGTCAAACTGAAGGGCGAGCCCTTCACCATCGACACGGGGCACATGGTCGCTTTCACCGAGGGGCTGGACTACAGCGTGAAGCGGATCGGAGGGCTTAAATCCACAGTATTCAGCGGCGAGGGTCTCGTGGCTGAGTTCAGGGGCACGGGTACGCTCTACCTGCAGACGAGGAGCATGAACTCGTTCCTTGACTGGCTTATGCCTTTCCTGCCGAAGCCTGGATAGATATTATTTCCTTGCATATCCCATCAGGGATTGGAGCAGAGGACGCAGTGCTGCAGGGACTGCCGGGTCGCTCACCTCAACTGTGTGTTTTCTTCCGTCCATTTCCACGGTCAGCCTGTACTGAAAGTAGTCGGCACCCCGTTTTGGCGCCGGGAAACTTGCCGGCAGATTGAAAAAACCGGCTTTATCTACCAGATCGTGCAGTTTATCTGCCTCATCCTTTGGGAGCGATTTCGTATCCAGATTAACAGAGGTACGCATCCCTGCAAAACCGCCTGTACGTTCAAAGTGAATAAGCATAGTCCTTCCCTGAGATCCTTCCTGTTACCTCGCCTTTGGTGTGATACCCACCCCGGTCCATCCTTTTTTCACGGCGTTCTGTTCATCGCTCCCTGTGCCGAACAGCACTCCTGCTATCTGGAAAGTCCTGTTGGCAGCAGCCTGGAAACCAGAATTATACCTGAGACTGTCCCTTAATGCGATATACCAGATCTTACCCGCCTTCTCCCATGCATGACCACCGATCTCCACAGCCGTGAGATAGAATGCGTGGTTGGGTATGCCTGAGTTTATATGGACTCCTCCATTATCTTCTCTGCGGGGTAAACGCTTGTAATCCCTCATATGCCCGGGCTGCGGGTCCTTACCAAGTACAGGGTCATCGTAGGCAGTCCCAGGCTCTTTCATGGACCGCAGGGCTTTGCCGTTCACGTTCGAGGTGAAAAGCCCTTCACCTATCAGCCAGTCCGCCTCTTCTGCGGTCTGGTTGAGTACGCGCTGCTTCACAAGGGAGCCGAAGACATCGGACATCGATTCGTTAAGAGCGCCGGGCTGGTCGTAGTATACAAGCCCTGCTTCGTATTCTGTAACCCCGTGCGTCAGCTCATGCCCTATGACATCTATTGATGCGGTGAACCTGTTAAAGAGTTCCCCGTCCCCGTCGCCGTAGACCATCTGCCTCCCATCCCAGAAAGCGTTGTCATATTTCTCATCAAAGTGCACCGAGGAGAGCAGGCACATGCCTTTATCATCAATAGAGTTGCGCTCAAATGCATCAAGGTACATATCGTAGGTAGCATTAGCGCCATCGTAAGCCTCTTTTACTGCAACGTCAGAACTGTTCTCCGGCTCACTCACTTCCTCTCCCGGCAGGTCCAGTCCGTTTTTAGCATCGTAGATCCTGATGCACTTGGCACCTGTCGGCATTGCAACATATACTTCTGCGAACGCCTCGCGCCGACCCCGTATCTTCTCTGACATCAGTAATGTTTTTAATGCCATATCCCGCTGTTCCGGATTTCCCTTCTTTGCAATCTCCTTCAGCATGTGCTCGGGAATTATGCACTGGATAGGAATCCTGCCAGTCATTTGCTCTTGCTTTCTCCCTGTAGCTCTTTCTTCTTCCAGAAGGGATGTCTTTTCTGAAGTATTTTTACTTATATTTTTACACATATTACACATATTACTCCTCCCGTATCTAAAATGCTCAGCCGATACCATTAACCGCCAATATAATTTCTTTTAGCCCCTCTCAGCCTTTTTCTTAACCATAGGTTAAACCTCCACAAAGCAAATATTCGGGGTAGATAGGTATTCCAGACTGTGAACCACCACAGAATTTTACAACCCATTTTTTATTTTACGTTATCATGTATAAAGCCTTCGGTAGCAGCGAACCCATCCAATAATTAGACGGGATAACAGGATTGACAGGATGAAATGCAAAAATCTATCCTGTCAATCCTGTTAATCCTGTCCATAGCTGAATTTTAACCTATTATGACAATATGTAACCCATA
>Ga0074199_1001387_pt1 | contig 21724 bp, 22 predicted proteins | sample EPASupsiteSAE347_FD_64528 | JGI IMG/M metagenome (GOLD analysis project Ga0074199, IMG submission 64528) | Bioremediated contaminated groundwater from EPA Superfund site, New Mexico - Sample SAE3-47 | ecosystem: Environmental > Aquatic > Deep subsurface > Groundwater > Contaminated ... | reverse complement strand
CTGTTGCTGACCAATCCGTAAGGTCCCCTCCTTTGGAGGGGTGCCCAACGGGCGGGGTGGGGCTTCAGAGCGAGTTTTGAAATCACCTCAAAACTTATCTAAAACGTGCGTTTTTAACCGGAAATTCAAGCGGTAATACCGCTAAATCAGATTATTTTGGACAGCAGTGATGTTTGCGGTACCATTTGTAAGAGACGGGAATGATTGGTTTCTGAAAACCATAATGCCCAGCAGAAAGGCCACAAGAAAATATCTGGAGGGAACATGAAAAATCTGGAAAAAACGCTCAATCGCGTAGAATGGCATTCCTTAAGAAATATAAAAGAAGAGATCGAAAAGCATCGGCAATACGCTAGAAATACGCTACTGAAGGATAAACGTGTGAATATCCGCATCTCATCGACCGATTTGGAAGCGTTACAGACAAAAACAGTTGAGGAAGGACTTCCATATCAGACTTTTATCGCCAGCGTGTTGCATAAATTTGCCTCCGGACGATTGCTGGTAAAACAGCATTAACTCGAATCAGGCCCGGCTGCGCCCGGCCAACCCGCCTTTGGATGCACAATATGAAGAAATACACCATAAAGTACTCAACATTTCCCAGGACGGAACCGCCCCCTAAGTTTGCGCCCAAGATCGTGAACGTATTCCAAATGCATGAGTCACAGACTGAGACTGTGAACCTCACCGTATTGTCAACCCTGACTGGTTGCCACACGGTGAAGGCCGCCGCTCACAGAAGAAAGGAGGTGTCTTTAGATCAACTTGACTCATTTCATCGCATGGCAACCTGGACGGAGCGCAACAAGAAGAAATGGAGAGCAATATGAAGATGAAAATAATCAGTATAGTGCTTCTCTTGACGCTAACCATGACATATGTGTCAGCACAGGAGACAAACCCGGTCGTTCGCATTCCATTGATTGGCGAGATGGCACCGGCCTTCAAGGCGGATACCACGCAGGGACCCATCAATTTCCCAGACGACTGCAAAGGAAAGTGGGTGATTTTGTTCAGTCATCCGGCGGATTTCACGCCCGTGTGCACGACAGAGTTCATGACCTTCGCGACTATGATGCCGGAGTTCGAAGCGCTGAACTGCAAACTGATCGGCCTGTCGATAGATAGCATGTACAGCCATATCGCCTGGTTGAGGACGATCAAGGAGAAGCTTGAATACAAGGGCATGAAAAATGTGGAGGTGACTTTCCCGCTGATTCAAGACATCAAAATGGAGGTGGCCAAGAAGTACGGAATGCTGCAGCCAACCGCCGATGACACCAAAGCGGTGCGGGCCGTTTTCTTCATCGACCCGACCAGCAAAATCCGCGCCTTGATCTACTATCCACTGTCGAACGGGCGAAACTTCCAAGAGATCAAGAGGTTGCTCATCGCCATGCAAACGTCCGACGCCAACAAGATTGCTACGCCGGCAGACTGGCAGCCGGGTGACGATGTTATCGTTCCGCCACCGGGTTCATGCGGTACCGCCAAAGACAGAATGGCTCAGGCGGAGGAAGGCATGAAATGTTACGATTGGTTCTTTTGCACGAAGAAACTCCCGAAGGAGCTGGCGCCGCCTCCGGCTACGAAGTAGCCGTCTGTGAACAAGCGCATAAGCCCTACGGCTTGCCCCGCAACGGGCAAGCCGAGGCTCATACGCGCCGTTCCCGGCTGCGCCCGGCCAACGACAAGAAAATGGTTCGGTCACTGAAGATAGAACAGCATGGATATCGTAATCACAACGCTTGTTGCTGGAATAGGAGGCGCGTTGTTAATCGCAGGAAATGGTCAAATGACCGCGGGATGTGTTGCCTTGAGAAAGTTCAAAGACGGTATATGCGAGATGAAACGACTCTTTGTCAGACCTCAATTCAGAGGACAAGGCATTGGCCGCGCATTGGCGGAAAATATTATTAAAGAAGGAACAAGACTTGGATACAAATTGATGTGTCTGGGCGCCTTGGATAGACTACAAGAGGCCATGAGGCTATCGGCGCGCAAGACGCGCCTCAGCCAGAATGCTGCCAGTCGACAACGGAATGAAAAGAAGGAAGATTGAACATGACTGACTTCAAGTTTAACTGCCCCCATTGCCAGCAACCACTGGAAGTGCCTGAAGACATGTGCGGTCAGCAGATCAATTGTCCGTCATGCAGTCAAGCAATCAAACTGCCTGACCCGCAATTCAAAAATCTCGACGTCCGACATAAAGAGCCGGACACGACAAATGCTCCGCAACAGAAAAATGTTCAATCCCAAGCAGAGAAAGAGGTGAAACATGCAGAAAAAAAATAAACAGGACCATATAATCGCGGCGATTCACGTGACGGACCGGATAAAGCAGGCCGGAGTGGTGCAGACGGTTCTCACAAAGTACGGCGGGAACATCAAGACGCGCATCGGACTGCACGAACCGGCATTGCGCGGAGCTTCGCCTAACGGCATAATCCTGCTTGAACTGGTCGGCTCGCAAAAACTCACCGGATCGGTCATTGCCGAATTGAAAAGCATCACGGGGGTCGAGGCCAAGAGCATAGTCTTTGAGCATTGAACAACGGCAAAGACGGCGTTGCCACAACGAGCTATTTTTGCGGATATCACGAAATGCCGGATGGATAAAATGGCGCAAAAGGCGAACGTACCCATGATCATTTCCGCATTGCGCGCTCATTACCGGAGATGCAAGGCGCCGATCGCAAAATTTGAGCGGTCGCACCCCGACACGCCCTTTCATACGCTCATAGCCACCATCTTGAGCTCGCGCACCCTGGACCATACAACCTCCACGGCCTGCCGCAGGCTTTTCAAAGCCGTTCACAACATTGACGACTTGGAAAATATCCCTGCGACAAAGCTTAAAAAATTGATTTATCCGGTCGGCTTTTACAAAGTCAAAACACGACAGTTGAAACAACTGCCCGAAACGCTCAAACGTCTCTTTGGCGGCAAAATTCCGGACTCTGCGGAAAACCTGATGCGGCTGCCCGGCGTTGGAAGAAAAACCGCCAACCTTGTCGCAAGCCGCGCTTTTGGAAAGGACGAAATCTGCGTCGATACTCACGTGCACCGCGTAAACAACCGCCTCGGCCTCGTGCATACCAAAACGCCGCTGGAAACGGAAAATGGGTTAAAACAGGTTTTTCCCGGAAAATATTGGCGTGAAATCAACCATTTGTTTGTGGCCTTTGGCCAGACCATTTGCCGGCCCCTAAGGCCGAAATGCGAGCAGTGCCCCATAAATAAATATTGCCAATATTACGATTTTCTTAAATACTCCGGAAAGAACAAGAGATCATGACTATTCCATTGGAAAAACTCGCGACCTCCGTCGTCATCCGTCCCGAGGGAAGAATCGACAGCCGGAATGCCGAATTGCTGCGCGAAGCCTTCGACAGCGCCTTGCAAACCAACGGCTTTCGAATCATCGCCGACCTTGAAAAAGCGGACTATATTTCCAGCGCAGGTCTGAGGTATTTTCTAACCGCCTGGAAAAAAGCCCGCGAACAGGACCGTTTTCTTGAATTGATCAACTCTTCGGAGACGATACGCAAGGCCCTGACCGTGGTGGGCCTGGGCGAACTCATGCCGCTCGGCAACGGCACCATGAAAATCATAGATATCCTGAAGCAGCAAAACTCTCTCAACGAACAGGCATTGGGCAGCGCGCGTGGGTTCCTGAACGAGCTCCTGCGCGTTCTCGGAGTCAGGACCGAAGAGGCGCAAAAAGCGGTTGAAAATGTTTTCCGGATCATACGCGAGCTGAACAACATGGAAAAAATAGAACAGGCCTTGAAAAAGGAACTTCATGACCTGAAACTGGGCGAACGGATCGCTCAAAGCCTTGGAGAACGGGCGGCCCTGATTTGCAGGCAAATCAGGGACATGGTCGGCGAAGGCAGCATCCTTGACGTCGGTTGCGGCGACGGCAAGGTCGCCGCCGCCTTTCAAACGAACGGACGATCGATCAATTTGATCGACGTTGTGAACTACAACGCCACCGACCTGCCGTTTAAACTTTATGACGGCAAAACCATTCCCTTCCCAGACAAATCATTTGACTGCGCGCTACTGATCACGGTGCTGCACCATTGCGACGATCCCCTGCTGGTTTTACGCGAAACAAAACGGGTCACGCGCAAGAGAATAATCGTGGAAGAATCGGTTTACCTGAACGAATCCAACCGGCGTTTTAACATGTTTTTCGACTGGTTTTACAACCGCATACTCCACGACGGCGTGAACGTGCCTTTCAACTTCAATACGCCGGAAGGATGGGAGCAAGTCTTCCGTTCGGAGGGATTGACCGTTTCTTCAAGCGCCGACATCGGCCTTGATCAGGTAACCGTGCCGGAATACCACTGGATTTACGGATTGGACCTGCCTGTTTCCTGACCTTATTTTTAACTTAACTTGCGCGCAGTTATATAGTATTTTTTCCGGAAACAAACGCGAACGAAACCGTTTATAAAGGAAACTCATGAAAGTGATCAATGTAGGCGTTATCGGGCATGGACGCAGCGGCCGCGACATTCACTGCGCCTGGCTGGCAAAGGACACCGGGCATTATAAAATCGCCGCGGTGGCTGATTCAATCGCGGCACGGCGCAAGGAAGCTGCCGAAAAATATCAATGCGACGTATACGGTGATTATCGCGAGCTGTTCAAACGCAGGGATATCGATCTGATCGTCAACGCCACGTTCAGCCAGCTGCACGTCCCCATTACCCTGGAAATCCTCAAGGCCGGATACAACGCCCTTTGCGAAAAACCGATCGCCTCCAGTGCCAGAGACGTCGACCGGCTCGTGGCCGCAGCCAAAAAGGCAAAGAAGGTGTTCGCCATCTTCCAGCAGGCAAGATTTGCGCCTTATTTTCTCAAAGTTCGCGAAGTGATCGAATCAGGCGCGCTCGGCCGCATCGTCCAGATCTCAATCAATTTCAACGGGTTCATGCGCCGCTGGGACTGGCAGACCATGCAAAGCTATAACGGCGGCTCTCTTCTGAACACCGGCCCCCACCCCCTCGACCAGGCTCTGGTTTTGTTCGGCAAGGGCATGCCGGAGGTGCGCTGTTTCATGGACCGCGTCAACACCTTCGGCAACGCCGAAGACCACGTCAAACTGATTTTGTCCGGCAAGGGCCATCCCCTGATCGACCTGGAGGTTTCCTGCTGCTGCGCCTATCCAACGGCGACCTATAACGTCTACGGCACACGCGGCGGCATGAAGGCCACCACCGGCAACACGGCCGAATGGAAATATTTCAAGCTCAACGAGGCGCCGAAGCAAACGCTGGTTACCGGCTCGCTTTCCCAAGCGGATGGTCTGCCCACCTTTTGCAGCGAAAAACTCAAATGGCACGAAGAAAAATGGCCGGCGGAATCCGCCGGAACGGGCACAGCCGCTTATTCGCCGGCAGCGGCGCTCCAAAGCTCCAACATGACGGGCGTCTTCTATTCCATGCTTTACAAGTCGCTCACCGCGAAAGCGCCTTTGAAAATTACTCCGGAGCAGGTGCGCCGCCAGATCGCGGTCATAGAGGAATGCCGGCGGCAGAATCCTCATATTTACCGCAAACGTTAACATTTTTTCACCAACACGAGCAATATGCGTTGTCTAAAATGCGGTCATTTGCACGACAAGGTGGTTGACAGCCGCGCGGCGCGGGACGGCAACATAATCCGGCGCCGGCGCGTCTGCCTGCAATGCGGCTACCGCTATACCACTTACGAGGAAATCGTCAAGGCCGCGCTTAAGGTGATCAAACGCGACGGCAGGCACGAGGATCTTGACCGCAACAAGCTGCTCAGCGGCATAACGCGCGCCTGCCAGAAACGCCCGATCAGCACCGAACAAATCGAAAGCCTGGCGGATTCAATTCTGCATGAGATCGACAACGAATACGACCGTGAAGTCTCCAGCACCGTCATCGGCGAAAAAGTCATGGAAAGGCTGGAAAAACTCGATGAAGTCGCCTATGTGCGCTTCGCCTCGGTCTACCGCCGCTTCAAGGACGTCAACCAGTTCTTAACCGAGATAAAAACCGTCATCGGCCACAAATGATCTTAAACGAGTTCACAACCCGCCGGCCACCGGCGGAAACACTGGCGGAACACATTGCCGGCGAAATCCGCGCCGCAGATCTCCTCTCCTTCAGCGGCTCCGGCGGCGCATGCCGTTCCGCGTTGGCGCATGCTGTGGCTGATTTTGCGACCCGGCAGTCCGACGGCAAAACGATCCATTCCGAATATCTCCTCATTCTGACCTGCCGCGCCCTTTGGGCCACCGGCCACGAACAAGCCGCGCGGCGGCTTCTGCAAACCAGGGGGCCGGAATTCGGCATTGGAGAGGACCATGCCGGCGCCGTCTTTTCGGACAACCTGTTTTCCTGCTTGAGCGGCCATCTCGGGTTTATCCGCACGCTGCGCTGCGCATCATCGTCGGCTTTGAGCAAAACAGGAACCTATTGGGTCCTTGATCTGCGCACTTTTTTCTCATTCCTTGAAAGCGGCTTGGAGCTGATCGTCTGGCGCGTCATGCGCGCCCTGCTCGGGGAATTATGCGTTTTATGGGACGCCTCCTCGGGCGAGGGCGCGCTGGGCTTGAAAGGACTGCGTTTTGTTTCAGGATTAATCGCCGGCCCCCGGCGCCGACAGCGGAAAGGGAAAGAAATTTCAGACGAAATAATCAAATATTGCGAACAAAATCTGAAGGCGACGGCCAGGGAACGCCGATGGCATTCGGTCCCCCTGGTGATCGATCTTGACTTATGAAACATATATTCGAATCCGTCGAGTCTGTCCTGCGCGACGTGCGGCGCGGGAAAATGGTGATTGTAGTCGACGACAAATCCAGGGAAAACGAAGGCGACCTGATCATTGCCGCCGAAAAAATTTCCGGCCGGGCCGTCAATTTCATGGCCCGTTTCGGCCGGGGACTCATTTGTGTTGCCATGACCGGCGACCGCCTCGCAAGGCTTGAAATAACAAAACCGCCGCTGAAAAATTCCGGCGACCCCCAGAAAACCGCCTTTACGGAATCCGTCGATGCCCGCCGGGGCATAACCACCGGGATCAGCGCCCACGACCGCGCCAGAACCATCCGCGTCCTGATCAGCGATAAGACGCAGCCGGCCGACCTGGTCAGCCCGGGCCATGTCTTCCCGCTGCAGGCGCGCGAGGGCGGTGTTTTGCGCCGCGCCGGTCACACGGAGGCGGCCGTTGACCTGGCACGTCTGGCCGGCCTGAAACCTGCCGGCGTTATCTGCGAAATAATGCGCGACGACGGCCGCATGGCGCGCCTGCCTGACCTTAAAATATTCGCAGCCCGGCACGGCTTGAAAATCCTATCGGTTTCCGACTTGATTGCGTTACGGCGCCGACGTGAAAAACTGGTGGAAATGGTGCGGAGCGTCTCTCTGCCGACAGAATTCGGTCAGTTTATCCTTAAGTTGTACCATTCCACACCGGACAATGAACATCACGTTGCGCTCGTCATGGGGCAGCCGGAAAGGGACAAAGCCGCGCTGGTCAGAGTGCACAGCGAATGCCTTACTGGCGACGTGTTTTCCTCCATGCGCTGCGATTGCGGCCACCAGCTCCACACGGCCATGAAGATGATCGCCGCAAACAGGTCCGGAGTGCTGCTCTACATGCGGCAGGAAGGCCGCGGCATAGGCCTGGAGAAAAAAATACACGCTTACGAGTTGCAGGAAAAAGGCCTGGACACCGTCGAGGCCAATCGCAAGCTCGGCTTTGCCGCCGACCTGCGCGATTACGGCTTCGGCGCCCAGATCCTGGCCGATTTGGGGCTGAAAAAGATACGCTTGATAACCAATAATCCGCGCAAGGTCATCGGCTTGGAAGGCTATGGCATGGAAATAGTTGAAAGAATTGCTATTATTTCCCCGTCCAACCGTTATAATAAAAAGTATTTGCAAACAAAACGCAGAAAAATGGGTCATCTGCTGTAAGGAGGAAAAGTAATGAATGTAAAAGAAATCAGCGGCATGCTGAACGCGAACAACCTTAAAATCGGAATCGTGGTCAGCCGCTTTAACGATTTGTTTTCCAGCGAGCTGCTGAAGGGCGCGCTGGACTGCCTGCAAAGGCACGGCGCAAAGGATGAAAATATCACGGTGGTGCGGGTGCCGGGTTCCTTTGAAATCCCCCTGGCAATCCAGCAATTGGCGGCCGGCAAGAAACACCAGGCGCTGATAGCGCTGGGCGTGGTCATTCAGGGCGCCACGCCGCACGCCGGGCTGATAAATTCCCAGGTGACGCGCGCACTGACCCAGATTTCGCTCAAGGAAAACGTTCCCGTCATAGACGGCGTTGTGGCCGCCGACAATCTGGAGCAGGCCATCGAGCGCTCAGGCTCCAAGGCCGGCAATCGCGGCTGGAATGCGGCGCTCTCAGCGATTGAAATGGCCTCGCTGCTTAAGAACATGAAAGACTGAAGCCTGAGGGCTGAAGAACATTACCCCTTCAGCCTTCAGTCTATTTACCTATCCGCCTTCTTATATGACCAAACGCCGGCAAGCAAGGGAATGGGCCGTCCAATTTCTGTTCCAGAATGACTTTAATCCCGCAGATCCGGAACAGGCCCTGCCGAATTTCTGGGAAGGAAAGGTTGCCGACCGGAAAGCAAGGGAATTTACCGAAACGCTTGTCCGCGGCGTGCTTTCAAATCTGGAAAAAATCGACGGCCTCCTCAAGCAATACGCCGAAAACTGGGAAATCAAGCGCATGAACGCCGTGGACCGGAACGTCATCCGCCTGGCGCTCTTTGAGATGCTTTTTATGCTGGACATCCCGCCGGTGGTTTCCATCAACGAGGCGGTCGACGTAGCGAAACTTTACGGCTCGCCCGACTCCGGAAAGTTCGTAAACGGCATCCTGGATCGCGCCCTCAAGGACGTGCACCGCCCAAGCCGCGAGGCGGTAACCCGGCCATCTTAGTGCCTGTCAAGAAATAACCTGTACAATGACACGCTCTGTTTTGCCGTTTCCGCAAGGCGCACGCGCAGGAGGAATACCTGAAAGGTATTTCCCTGCGCGTGGAACGCCGCGGAACGACAAAACAGGCGATGCCCGAACGGGTTATCGTTTGGTTCGCTCGGGGCGGCGTTGTCGCAAGCGGCACGTGCCTTTCAGGCACGCCTCCGCTTGCGACGCCTTGCCCTGAGCGAAAACCGATGCAATCATTGTACAGTTTATTTCTTGACAGGCACTTAATGCCGGAAATTGTTTGTCACCGGAAGAGATTCCGGACGCAGGCCGAATTTTCGCGCTTCCTCAAAACACAACCGGGCGGCAGCCGGATTGCTAACGGCAAGGTAGACCTTGCTCATATTGAAATAGACTACGGCATTAGTCCGGTTAAGTCGAAGCGCGTTTTTAAAATCAACGAGCGCCCGATCATATTGCCCGCGTTCGGCGCGCAACGTGCCGCGGGCGATAAAAGCCCATTCCAATTGCGGATTTGCAAGAATGGCGTCGGCATAATCGCGCAAGGCGCGATCGGCGTCGCCTTGGCCCTCGAACAGCAGCCCTCTATTGTAATAAGTCTCGGCGTGGTACGGATCAAGCGTTAATGCCGTGGCGTAATCGCGCAAGGCGCCGGCCGCATCACTTTTGCGAAGGCGCAATGTGCCGCGATTACAAAAGGCCGAGGCATATTTTGGATCGAGTCTGATTGCTTCGTTGTAATCTCTGTCAGCGCCGGCATAATCCCCCTGCAGGAAACGGATCAATCCCCGGTTATTAAAAGCATATGCATATTTCGGATCAAGACATATGGCTTGGTTGTAATCCTGGGCAGCTCCGGCATAATCTCCGTTCTGATATCTGGCCATGCCCCGGTTGTTATACGCCGGGGCAATGCGCGGATTTTTTGCAATAACGTCGCTGAATAAAACAACACTGTTTTCCCAAACCTTGGCGCGTTCATGGGTCAACCAAGCCAGGGCAAGCATAACAAGGACAAGAACAGTTTTCCACAGATAACGAAGCGCGGGTTGCGCCTTGATCTTGTCGGCAAGCACCTGTCCGATAATTAAAAATATTCCGATGGAAGCCAAATACGCATAACGATCGGCGACAATAACCTGGCCAAACGGAACGATTTGAATCACCGGCAGGAGCATTAAAAGAAAGAAAAAAATCCCAAAAGCAAGATTATCCCCGCGTTTCCACAGCCGCCAGGCCGTCCAAACAAGCCCACCCGCCCCCAGCGCCGAAAGATAATAAACCGGCGGAAGCATTCCATGGATTTCTGGCGGGCATTCATAGAAGGCCGTAAGACGAAACGGCCAGATCAATTTGACGATATAAAAGCAAATCGCATATAATGCCAGAAAGGGACGATTCCACCATGTATAACTAAAGGAGTGAACTTTTCCCTCGTGAGCGATAACGGAGAAACAAAGTGTCGCCCCGCAGAAAAGAACGGTTACCAGGGCAAACGGCCATATCCGATTCAAGCTCCGCCGAAAATCAAACCGAGCATCGCGAAATTTGTCCATCAATAACATGACCACCGGCAGCGCCACGGCCTGCGGTTTGGCCAATAACGAGCAGAGGAACATAAGAATGCTCATGACCCGAATCATGCGTTTCTTCGGATCTTCCCGATAACAGTCATATAATACCAATGACATCAGCGCGAACATTGAAAACAACAGGTCTTTACGTTCCGCAATCCATGCAACGGACTCGACATGGATGGGGTGGACCCCGAACAAACATGCCGTAATGCCGGCCGCCGCGACGCCGCTCGACAATCGCAGGCATAACTGAAAAACCAGACAGACATTCAATAAATGCAAGAGCAGGTTAACGGCATGATATCCGGCCGGACTAAGCTCCCAGAACCGATAATCCAGCGCAAAAGAGAGGGTCGTTAAAGGCGTATATAAATTCATATCCATGCCGGAAAATATAGCCACTATTCCCGATGCCGACAGATCCCGGATACGCGGATTCAGCATGAGATATTTGTCGTCATCCCAATTTGTAAAGTCGAACGAAAGCGTATTGCAAAAAGACAAAAATGTTATTGCCAGAATTAACGCAAGAATAAAATTTTTACTCGGTCTCATCATCACCTAAAAACCTTGTTTTGAAGAAATTTGTGTTGTAAATATATGGCATGCGCACGCCTTTTACGACAAAAAAAGAACCGGCAAAACATGAACGCTGGATGGAACTGGCGCTCGCCTTGGCGCACAAGGGCGTGGGACTGACCAGGCCCAATCCCCCTGTTGGCGCAGTGATTGTCAGGAACGGAAGGCTTATAGCATCCGGATTTCATAAACGCGCAGGCGCCGGCCACGCGGAAGTCATTGCGCTTAAAAAGGCCTCCGAAAAAGCAAAAGACGCCTCGCTTTACGTCACGCTTGAGCCATGCAGCAGTTTCGGGAAAACACCGCCCTGCGTCAATGCAATCATTAAAAGCGGGATCAGGGAAGTCATCGTAGCCACGCGCGATCCAAACCCGCGCCATCAGGGCCGGGGCCTTTTTGCCCTTAAAAAAGCGGGCCTCAAAGTCATCGAAGGCGTTTGCCGCAACGAAGCGCAAATACTCATCGAACCCTTTAAAAAATGGATACTGACCGGCCGGCCTTATGTTTCCCTGAAACTGGCGGTATCACTCGACGGAAAAATCGCCGACAGGCTGGGACATTCGCGCTGGATCACCGGCACGCGGTCCAGAGAGGAAGTGCAGGCCTTGCGGCGACGTGTTGACGCGATATTAGTGGGCGCAGGCACGATAATTGCGGATGACCCTTCCCTGCTGCCAAGACCACCCAAAGGAAGACATATTTACAGAATTGTGCTTGACGCCAGGGGATGCATTCCGCCGGGCGCGCAAATTCTGCGTGATGACTCAAGGCATCAAACAATAATCGTCACGAGCCGGACTTGTCCGCCAAAAACAATCCATGCCTGGGAAAAAGCGAATGTACAGGTCTGGATTCTGCCGTCGCAAAACGGCCGGATAGCGATTCCTCCGCTGATGGTAAAAATCGGCCAAATGGGCCTGCTGCATGTCTTGTGCGAGGGCGGATCCGAGGTGGCGGATTCGCTCGTGCGCGAAAAAACAGTGGATGAATTCGTTTTTTTTGTTGCCCCCTGCCTGATCGGCGGCCATAATGCTCTTTCAGCGTTCGGAGGCAATGGCTGGCTGCTGAAAAATGCTCCGCGCCTGACCTTTACGGAATGCCGGTTTATCGGCAAAGACATTTTAATTCGCGCAAAACCGGAAGATTACCATTGGTTACACTGGCGGCACGGATACGGAAGTTTTTGAATTAGCGTAATCAGTGTAATCCATGGTAAAAATAAACCAAAAATGTTCACCGGGATAATACAACAAGTCGGCAAATTGACCGGGAAAGAAACGAGCGGCACGGCAGCGCGCCTGACTATCGGTTGTCCGCCATGGAAGCCGCCGCTTGAAAATGGAGAAAGCATCGCAGTAAACGGCGCTTGCCTCACTGTCGCGCGCCTGACAACGCATGGGTTCGTCTGCGATGTGCTGGAGGAAACCATCAGATGCACGAATTTAGGCAGAAAGGAGTCCGGCGCACCGCTTAACCTTGAACGCGCCGTGAGGTTCGGAGATGTCATGGGGGGGCACCTGGTTTCAGGACATATTGATGGAGTTGGAAAAATTGCTGAAAGAAGGTCCGCCGGTAGAGACTGGCAATTGGATATTTCCTGCGATGATTCCTTGTTGCGCCAGATCGTATTGAAAGGTTCCGTTTCATGCGACGGCGTCAGCTTGACGGTTACAAGGCTGGAAAAAACGTTTTTCTCCGTTAATCTGATTCCCCATACGTGGCAAAACACCGCGCTGCACGTCCTGCAAGCCGGCGATACCGTAAACCTGGAAACCGATCTGATCGGAAAATACGTGTTCAGGTGGATGGGGGGACAGAGATCAGAGATCAGTGGTCAGACATCAGAAAAAAAACCAGCCAAGCCAATTACAGAAAACACCCTGCGGCAGGCCGGCTTTGGCAAATAGAAAAACGGGCTCTCCGTTACAGAAAAGCCCGCTTTTCCATTACTCACACTTCAATCTTCATTACAACGCATGCGCATCAGCTACGTTCGCGACTTCGGCCGTTCCAGCCATTTGGCACTCTGGAGCAGTTCCAATGGGATTAATAGTATAATCAGCCGTGGTACGCCCTATCGTTCCTTTTGTAGAAGAGCTACTTGATGCCGGGCACGACGGCCAAGCCTTTATATATGCCGACGTTGCGTTAACCAATGCATTCCATGCATCTGCCGTATTTGTAGCTACAAGCTGACCGGTTTGCCGACCAACCTCAATCGCATACTGGTCCTTGGCTGACTCGATCTGGCGCAAGTTGTTTATGCAGGCGTTCTTCTGCGAAGTGGTCCGCGCCTTCATAAACGACGGAATGGCTATCGCGGCCAATAAGCCGATGATGGCCACCACAATCATAATTTCTACCAATGTAAAACCTTTTTTCATTTTTTTATCTCCATATAAATTCAGTTTCATCATTCAAAGCTTTTTTGGTAACCGTCTTCCACCTCCCTTCTATTTATAGTTAGCAGTAAATAGTTTAAGCATTGTTCATGCCAAATCAAATGTATTTTTTAGATTTTAAGATTCATGTATAGACGACCACGCTATTGTTTCTCATATTAGCAAAAATGCTATTCTTTTGGGTCAGGTAACTTTCTATACAGCGTCGCAAGACTGATTCTCAGTGATTTTGCCGCCTTTTGCTTGTCTCCAAGCGAATCCTTAAGCACTTCTGCAAGGTATTCCTTTTCTTTCATTCTCAAAAATGCTTTAAGAGATTTACCTTTATAATCTTCGCGTTTTATCTCAAAGCTTCCTGCCTCAGGACTCTGAATAATTTTTAAAGGCAGACAATCCTTTGTAATCTTGCCGTCTTTTGCAAAGGTAAGGGCGTGCTTAATGGCATTTTCCAACTCCCTGACATTTCCAGGCCATGAATACTGCTCAAAAAGGCCTATTACTTCAGGATCAATATTCGGCAGCTCTTTACCCTGACCGGTTTCATGCTGGAGAACATGATAAACAAGAGGAAGAATATCCTCGGTCCGTTCGCGCAACGGCTTTATTTCTATAGGAATTACACTGAGTCGGTAATACAAGTCTTCTCTGAAGGTACCCTCTGAAATCAATTGCTCCAGACGCGTATTAGTCGCCGCAAGCACCCTGACGTCCACTGCGATCGGGTCATTACCGCCCACCCTTCTTATCTGTTTATCCTGCAAAACACGGAGCAATTTGGCCTGAATTCCGAGCGGCATCGAGTCAATTTCGTCAAGAAAAATTGTCCCGCTGCTGGCAACCTCAAAAAGCCCTGTCTTATCTGCCGAAGCGCCGGTAAAGGCCCCTTTGACATGGCCAAAAAGCTCTGACTCAAGCAAAGCCTCCGGTAAAGCCGCGCAATTTAACGGTAAAAATTTCTTATTTTTGCGGTTACTGTTGGCATGTATCGCTTTGGCTACCAGCTCCTTGCCGGTCCCGCTCTCGCCATAGATCAAGACGGTTGCATCGGTAGGCGCAACCCGTTCTATCATTTCGCAGACCGCGCGCATGGAACGGCTTTCAGCTATAATATTTTCCAGCCTGTATTTTCCGTTCAATTGCGCTTTCAGGTCGATATTTTCATTGATGGTTTTATTGTAATCTATTGCCCGCTGCACGGTAATAAGCAATTCATCAACCTTAAACGGCTTGGTAATATAGTCAAAAGCTCCATACTTAAGCGACTCCACGGCGGTCTCAACAGTGCCATATCCCGTTATCATCAATACAGACATTGAAGGCCTATGTTCCCTGGCGGCTTTTAAAAGGGTAATGCCGTCAATAGGCCGCATGCGGATATCTGAAATCATTAAATCAAATGGTGTCGATTTAATAAGCTCCAAAGCCTTTTCACCGTTGTCCACAGGCATTATTTCATATCCCTCAGCCTTAAGCAAAACGCTTAAAACGCTGAGAATACTGGCCTCGTCATCTACCAATAAAATTTTTGCCATGTCTCACCTTTTAATAATTATTTTGGTTATGCACAAAGCATATTTTAAACAAATAAAATGTCAATATTTTTTTATCTTTTTCTAAAATAGAATATTTTTTATTAAAAATGAAAATACGTAACATGGTCAATTTTAGTCACTTTTTACTTGAAAATCGGATAAACAAATATTAAACAATAACCAATGAAATCGAGATTTATTGACAAACTAATAGAGAAACTGGGTAAAATTGACCCACAAAATTTCCCGGCACAGTTTTTAAGGATATGCCAGGAAAACGGGTTACTCGAATCTATTTTCGTAAGATTACTTCAGGAGAAGGGGCTTCTCGAAACTGTTTTTAACGTTCTTTACGATGGTATCATCGTGTTGGATTCGTCCGGTCATATTATTTATACCAACCAGGCGGCGGCCTCCATGCTTGGCTTCTCATCAGAAACGGCAAAACACCCCTTTGACGTGGCAGACCAACAACACATCTCTAAATATTTAAAGGATATCGAATGGCCGGATATTCTGAACCCAGAAGATCAGGAATGGTCAAAACTAATCAGCCGTGAGCTGGAAATCACCTACCCGGAAAAGAGGTTTGTAAATATATATATCATGCCTATCCGGCTTGGCGAAGAAAAGTCAAAGGGCGCGGTGGTTATTTTACGCGACAGAACCGCTGAACGCGAAAAAGAGGTCAAGATTCTGAAGTCGGAGCGGTTAAATTCCCTGACCTTGCTGGCGGCCGGAGTTGCGCATGAAATCGGCAATCCGCTGAATTCTCTCCACATTCACCTGCAGCTCCTGGAGCGGGAAGCCGCAAAACTTCCGGAGCAAAACAGAAAAAGCATAGAAGAGCTTGTTAAAATCGCCGGAAGCGAAGTCACGCGCCTGAACGCCATCATCACCCAATTTCTGAGGGCGATTCGGCCATCCCCGCCCCACAGGCAATCATGCAAGATCGAAGAAATTTTAAAGGAAACCGTAGAATTCATGAAACACGAGATCGAAAACCGCGATGTTATCGTTGATATTAAAGAGCCGGAGCCGATTCCGGTCATTTCGGTCGACCGTGACCAAATAAAGCAGGCCTTTTTCAATATCATAAAAAACGCCCTTCAGGCCATGACCAAGGGAGGAATTCTCGCCATTACGCTCTTCAGCAACGACCACGCGCTCGGAATTTCCTTTAAAGACAATGGCGGAGGAATGTCGGCCGAGCAGGTCGGCCAACTTTTCAGGCCGCAATCCCGTCCGGGACTGCACTCGGCCAAACCTGACGGAAGCGGACTCGGTCTTTTTATCGTCCAGCGCATTATTCAGGACCACGGAGGAGAGATAGAGGTTTACAGTCAGCCGAAAAACGGCACAACCATTACGGTTCTGCTCCCCCTGGACGTACGCAGAGTGCGCCTCTTGAAGGCCCCGCGGAAAAAAAGTAAAAAATGAACAATAAACCCTCAGTTTTAATTGTTGAAGACGAAAAAAACACCCGCGAGGGACTTGAACGCGCCCTCAACCGCAGTTATCAGGTGCATCTGGCCGAAGACGCTGAACGCGCCTTGAAAATCCTGTCCGAAAAACCGGTTGAAATAATACTGACCGATCTGCGCATGCCGGGCATGGACGGCTTGACCCTTGTGCGGCGCGCCGTTGCGCACGAATCCCAGCCGATCTGCATAGTGCTGACGGCCTATGGCAGCATTGAATCAGCCGTTGAAGCCATGAAGGCCGGAGCCTACGAATTTCTCACCAAGCCGGTAAATCTCGACCAGCTCGAAATCGTAATCCAGCGCGCGCTGCGTTCAAGACGCCTGGAAAGCGAAAACCGCGATTTACGGACCCAGCTTGACGAAAGATTCGGACTTGAAGCAATAATCGGCAAAACACCGGTCATGGAGGAGCTCTTTGAATTAATCAGGCAGGTTGCCCCCTCGCGAACCACGGTTTTGATCCAGGGGGAAAGCGGAACCGGGAAGGAACTGGTTGCCCACGCCATTCACAATTTAAGTCCGCGCTCGCGCGGACCGTTCATCGCAGTTCATTGCGCCGCCCTGCCACACAACCTGCTGGAAAGCGAGCTTTTCGGCCACGAAAAAGGGGCCTTTACCGGCGCAGTCGAGCGCAGGCGCGGACGCTTTGAACTGGCCGACGGCGGCACGCTGTTTCTGGACGAAATTTCGGAAATCGACCCTGCCATACAGGTGAAATTGCTGCGCGTCCTTGAGGAGCGCAAGTTTGAAAGGGTCGGCGGCCAGGAAACGCTGGAGGCCGATATCCGTCTGGTGGCGGCCACCAACAGCAACCTTGAAAAACTTGCGCAGGAGGGAAAGTTCCGCAGCGATCTTTTCTACCGGCTCAACGTGGTGACCGTCAACCTGCCGCCTCTGCGGGAAAGACGCGACGACACGCCTCTTCTGGCCCGATATTTCCTGAAGGAATTTGCGGCGGAAAACGACAAAAAAATTGAGGACATCAGCGCCGATGCGCTGGCCGCCCTGGTTGCCTATTCCTGGCCCGGAAACGTGCGCGAATTGAAAAACGTCATGGAACGCATGGTCGTTCTGAGCCGCGGCGCAAAACTTTCCTTGCGCGATTTGCCTCCTGCATTGCGCTCAGGCAATCCCGCGGCCCATTCCCCGGCCAACGCGCCGGCTTCCCTCAGGGAAGCCGGCCAGCGGCTGATTCTCGACACGCTGCAGTCCTGTTCCGGGAATCGGACGCTCGCCGCAAAAAAACTCGGCATCAGCCGCCGCACCCTGCACCGTAAGCTGCGCGAATACGGCATGGAACCCAAACAAAAGCGGCAGGCAAAGTCGGGATCACAGCCTTAAATCCCACTTTTTTATCCCGTCCATGGCGGCGTGATTGGTAAGATCAAATGTCACCGGCGTGACCGACACAAACCCGTCCTTGAGGAACTGGATATCGGTTCCGCCCGCATCGTCGAGCAGTTCCAGGTCTCCGTCCAGCCAGTAATAATCGTCTCCGCGCGGCGAGGTGCGGCGGTGGAATATTTCCACGAAACGGGAGCGGCCCATGCGCGCCACGGCAATGCCCTTCAATTTTTTTAGCGGCAGATTCGGGACGTTCACGTTCAGCATGGTAAAAGCCGGCAACCCCTTCCGCAGCACCCTGTTCGCAATGAGACGCGCGACATGCGCGGCTGTGTCCCAGCACGGATTTTCAAAAGCGTCCAGCGAAACGGCAAGACTGGGAATTCCCAGGATCGTCCCTTCCGCCGCGGCCGAAACCGTGCCGGAGTAGACCAGGCTGATTCCGACGTTCGGGCCCAGGTTAATGCCGCTGACAACCAGTTGCGGCTTGTTGGGACATATCACGCTGACCGCGATCTTTACGCAATCGGCCGGCGTGCCGTTGACGAGATACCCCTCCACCCCGCCGTCGAGTTTGCGCTTCCTTATTTTCAACGGCGTTGAAACCGTGACCGCATGTCCCGCCCCGCTTTGCTCGGAGGCGGGAGCCACGATCGTGGCCGGGCCAAGCCCGGCCACGGCCTTATACATCTCAAGCAGGCCCGGCGCATAAAAGCCGTCATCATTGCTGATAAGGATTTTCGGTTTCATAATTCGCGCCCAAATTATCCGAATCGGCATTTATTTTCAAGCCGCTTCCGCCTTTTATTGACAAAAACACCGCAAAACACTAATTTTTCAGAGAGTATGTTAAGAAAAATTTTCAGGCCGGTCGGGCTTTTCTTCCAGGTTTGCTGGGATCAGGGCATTCATCAGGCGTTCATGATGGCCCTGGGAAAACTTTCGCAATACGGCTTTGTGCCCCGTTTCCTTTTCAAGGCGGCCGAAAAATTTCCCTCCGGCGATGCTTCCAATTCATTTTCGTACCTGGGGCTGCTCACCATAAAACCGCTCGTTTCCATCATCATGCCGGTCTTCAACTCGCGCTGGCTGAAAGAGGCCGTTGATTCCGTTTTGAATCAATCCTATCAGAATTATGAGTTGATCCTGATTGATGACTGCTCAACCCTGCCGGCCACGCTGGAAGTTCTCAAGAGCCTGCAAAGCGCTCCCAGGGTAAAAATAATCCGGAATGAAAAAAACCTCGGCATCAGCGGCGCCACAAACGAGGGCATCAAGGCCGGCGCCGGCGAATATATCGCCTTCATGGATCATGACGATCTGCTTCATCCGGACGCCCTGGCTTATTTTGTCAGAACCCTCAATGACGGTCATGACGAAGACGTTTTTTATTCCAACGAGGCCATCATCAATTCCGAGGGCGCGGTGGTCGGAAAAATGCAAAAATGCGCTCCATCCATGGACCTATTGCTCTCGTGCAACGCCATCCTGCATTTTTGCATCATGAAAAAAACCTCCCTGATGAAAGCCGGCCTGCTCAATTCCGAATACGACGGCGCCCAGGACCACGACCTCATGATCCGCGCCCTGGAAAATGGCCTTTCGTTCCGCCACCTGCCCTATTTCCTCTACGCCTGGCGGGCGCACCATCTGGCCACCTCCGGCGCGGTGCGCGCGCATAATATCTCCTCAGGCGCCGAACTGCCCAAGGCGTATCGCAGCGGCAAAAAGGCGATCCAGGCCTATCTTGACCGGCACAAAATAAAAGCGACCGTCACCGACGACGTATTTTTCTGGTACCGGGTCAAATATGAACTGCCGCAGCAGGATGAAGTGGCCATGATCATCCCATTCCGCGACCAGCCCGCCTTCCTGCGCCGGCTGCTGGCCAGCCTTGCAAAAACCGCCTACAAAAATTTCAGCCTTTATCTTGTCGACAACGGCTCAAAGCTGCCGGAAACCCTTGACCTGCTTCATGAAACCGCCGGCAGCGGCAAATTCAAAGCCAAAATCATTACCATTGCAGAGCCCTTCAATTATTCGCGCATCCACAACCTGGCCGTGGCCCAGATCCCGAATGAACTTCTGCTTTTCATGAACAACGACCTTGAGGTGATCAAGCCGGACTGGCTCGATGCGATGCTGGAGCATATCTACCGCCCGGGAGTGGGAGCGGTCGGCTGCCGCCTTATCCGCCGAAACGGCGAAATCCAGCACGCCGCCATGACCTTCAAGCCGGATATTTATTTTTGCGCCATGAATTTTTACGCGGAAGAGGGCTATTATACGAAAGTCCAGCGGGAAGTTTCCGGCGTAACCTGCGCCTGCATGTTGATTCGCAAATCAATATTCCGGGAAATCGGCGGCTTCGACGAAATACATTTTCCGATCGGATTTTCAGACTCGGACCTGTGCCTTAAAATAATCAAGCGCGGCTATAAAATAATCTACACCCCTTTTGCCGAGCTTTACCACCACGAATCATTGTCCCGCAAGACCAACGAGGAAGGCTACGAGAAATACACGCTCTTCCGGCGCTACATCGGCGACACGCCGCTGGTGGACAAGCATTATCGGCAGGGCTGACCGGTCCCGGCCGGCAGCCTCTGTTTTTTCATCGGTTTGGGGACCGGAACCAGACACTCCGCAATCCGGCGCCGGAGAGAATTTTCCGGGCACAAACAGTTCAGAGCGCCGGTGATTTTGCGGCCGATGCGCCAGCTGAAGGAATTGAGCATCTCATTGATGACGGCCTTGTCCTGAAGAATGGCGTCGTGATATTTCCGCACCACGCCGCGCTGGTGCTCGATGGTCTGTTCCAGCGATTGGATGGAAACCCGCTTTTTGAGGTATTGATCCTTGTATTTATAGCAACGCTCCGAACCATGGACATGGGCCTGAAATTTTTCGTCCATTTCCAGATATCTTTCGACCAGGTCCGGTTTAGCCAGATAACGCCCCGTCAAATCCGCAAACGGAATCCACTTTTCAATCCCGAGATCGAAATACTTTGCCCTGTGAAAATAAAACAGGCTGCGGAAAAGGACAAAGTCAAAAGGCAATTTTCCGGGAAAAACCCATTCGTTATCGATCAGATAACATGCCCCGCCGCTCATGATGATATTTTCAAACCCGGCGTCGGCCAGGGCGAGCGGCAGCCAGCCTGAATTTTCCCCGAGATCGTCCTTATCGGTGATGCCGAAAATGCCGGCAATTTCGTTGCCGAGCGCGGAAGGAGCCTCAAACCCGAAAGATGCCTTGAGCAACGCGCAGTAATCATCTATACCGCGGAAAAAGGACGGCTTGTCGTCCGTACGGAACGCTTCAAAAAGAAGCTGATCAAAGCTTTGGCCCTCGATGTACTGAAAGCTGATGGAAGAATCGTCGAATTTTTCAAGACGCGGCAGGAGCAGACCTCCGGTCTTCAGATGACTCCGGACAAGCTCGTATCCGTTCCTGATCGCGGCGATATGGTTCTTCGCCTCGGTGGTCAGCGCCTTCTTGACCACGATCCTGGAACCGTCAACTCCGACGATCGACGTTTCAATCTGATATGGCGGCAAGCGGTGCCGGTTATACCGGGCGTATATGGTTTTCATGATTTAGAGAGCCAGGGTGATAAGGGCATAACCGCCGCTTGAAAGCCTGATTTGCCAGGCGCCGGTTGCGGCTTGATACGCCGCCGGGTCGGCCAGGCCGTCGCCGTCAAAATCCGCCGCAACCGCGCTGAAGCCGACTCCGCCGACATAGGCGCTCAGCGTAACGGAGGCGTACCCGCTGCCCGAAAGCCTGAGCACCCATGTGCCGTTCGTGTCGCAGACCGCCGGGTCGGC
>Ga0074199_1001385_pt1 | contig 21770 bp, 15 predicted proteins | sample EPASupsiteSAE347_FD_64528 | JGI IMG/M metagenome (GOLD analysis project Ga0074199, IMG submission 64528) | Bioremediated contaminated groundwater from EPA Superfund site, New Mexico - Sample SAE3-47 | ecosystem: Environmental > Aquatic > Deep subsurface > Groundwater > Contaminated ... | reverse complement strand
ATTGATTATTAACATGTTACATAAACTATATCACATTTTAACCGGACAGCAGTGATCTTTTTTAAGAAGAAAATAATCCGAACTATAAACTGAGCCGGGTTACAGAAAAATCTATACTTAGACAACCAAAGTAGCAGGTTAAACACGGGAAGAGGCGGTTTCCATATCACCAGCAGTAAAATCATAAAAGCACTACGGCGGTCCCTGAAAAAGAGATAAGAATCCCCTATATATTGGAACGCAAGCTGAGGATTGTCTGCGGCGTATTGGGCGAGTTTTGTCCCCGGTATCACCCGAAGGCTGTAGAGATAAACAAAAAATGGTCGAGCCAGATCATAGAAAAAGCGGATTGTATCTATTATGTCTGCCTCGGTTTCAATGGGGTTGTCAATAATCACATCATAGAATGGCGGCGCAATTCTTGGATAAAGCGATGCAAGGTAAGCACCTTGCTTCAGAGCAGTCTCACGTGAATACTTCCTGTTGTAGAATGAAAGGAGCTTGGTTGAGCCTGATTGAATCCCCATTCGAACTTTTCGCATTCCGGCATCGATCAGGATTTCCGTTTTCTCTTTGTCAATTGTAAGCGGATGGTAGCCAGTAACCCAAAAGGGCAATCCAATTGTTTTTTTATACAGTTCGGCAAATCTCTCAATGTCAGGTCGCTTCACTAACAAAAAACTATCGTCGTCAAACACGATATGGGAGACATAATCATGCGTTTCCAAGACATGCTGTAGTTCTGAAATGATATGATTCGGCGAAGGGTAACGGACAACACCATTCTGCAGATCGGATTTTAGAAATGCATCGTTGCTGCAATAGCTACATCGGAACGGACACCCGAGGGACCACAGTGTCAGATAAGAGGATCCATTTGCAGTAATATATATGTCTCTTCCCATTCGCGTCATTTGCGAGTCCGTAACATACCACAGATCAAACCCATAATCCGGGAAAGGCATAGCTGTCAACTCGTCATTAGTGAGTAAAGGGGTCTGATCGTTTTTTACAACCTGTTGGCCAACCTTGAACCAAAAACTGTTTGTATTGGTGTATGGGACGCCCGTGCTTAGCTTGGACAACAATTCCACAAATGCCTTTTCGCCTTCTCCGGTACAGACCGCGTCAGCATGCTTAACAGCGTCTTCAGGAAATATCCTTGCGTGAACGCCCCCCCAAACCACAAGGCAATCCGGATTGATCTGCTTGATAGCCCGAATTGCCTGCTTGATCTCGAAGGCGCTGTCTGTCGTGCCGGAGACGCCGACCACGTCGTGCTGGGCCAATAATTGTAGAAACCGAGGATTAAGTTCTCTTTGCTTGTCGCTGAACTTTCTGTTGATTAGGGGCTCAAAGAAACTTCTGAACATCGACTGGTCGCCAGAAGGATTGTAGAAGTATGTGTCGGTTTGAAAACCCTTGAACTTGAGCAGAGAACTGAGCCGCCGCAGTCCATGAGCCGCAATGCCGTCTTGGAAGGAAACAAGTCCTATGCGCATGTGAAACTTCTATGGTGTTTGACTACTTCGAAAATTATAAGGAAGGTGTATCAACTTATATATTTACTAGCGCTGTTTTTAATTTATACCAGCAGAGTTGTTAGAATTCAAGATTTTATTTCATTTTATCTTCATCCCGAATTGACTCATATTAAATGTTACCGAAAAGCAGTAAATAAAAAGGGATGACAGGGGTAAAGACGGATCGGGGACGAGTCTCAACATATAACAAATAAGGGAGACAATGGGCACACTTTCACATGTCATAAATTTCAAATTGGCAAACCATGAGGAGTAGTGCAGAAAAACGGGGGTAATGGTCCGGCAATTTTTTTGCTGAAAAATGTGACTGACAATTTGAGTTTTACGCCGTTCTTGCCGGACGCCTTTGATTCGAATTTCCTCGCGGAGCATGGCGATTTCGGCCTGTTTCTTTCCCCACCCCGCCCGCCCACCCGTTGACTCATGGGAAAAAGATCCATCGGGGACGCGTCTCAACATATAACAAATAAGGGATTGACAGAGGGTAGCAGGATATGGTGAGATGAAGGCATGAGCAGGCAAGCGCGAGTAAAGCTGGAGCAGGGCTGGGTGCATGTGATGAACCGGGGGCTGGAGAGGCTGGAAATCTATCAAGGGGAGCGAGATCGGGAACACATGCTGGAGTTGGCTGGGATGATGAGCGAGCGTTACGGAGTGAAGGTGCACGGCTATGTGTTGATGCCGAACCATTATCATCTTCTAGTCGAGATAAGGAGTGGGAATCTTAGCGCGGCGGTACATTGGTTGAACGTGGCATACAGTGTTTGGTATAACCGTAAATACCGGAGGGTTGGTCCCCTATTCCAAGGGCGATTTCGTTCCGAAGTGGTGGAAACGGGATGGGTGCTGGCAGTATTGGATTATCTGCATCTGAACCCGATCAGAGTGAAGGGGCTGGGATTGGGGAAGAAGGAGAGAAAGGCAGAACGGGGCGGAATATTGGGCCCGCCTGAACCGGAACAAGTTGCGGTATGGTTGGGAACGTTGCGTGAATATCGATGGAGTTCTTATCGAGCGTATGCCGGGTATGGGGCAAAGATAAAATGGCTTAAAATCGGAAGTTTGTTGGAAAGGGCCGGGAAGGGTGGCAGTGATGCGCATCGTACCTATCGAGAAAGAATTGAGGATTACGTCCGGCAAGGAGTAATGGAGCCGGGATGGAGCCGGACGAAAGGATTGCTGGCGATCGGATCGGCGGCGTTTTTGGAGGGGATCAAGCGGCGCACAGGCAAGATGGGGCGCGAGATGGCGGGGAAACGGGCGTATCGGGAACGAGTTGAATTTGAGGAAGTGATTCGGAAAGTGGAGCAGGAAAAGGTAGCGCTGTGGGAAGATTTTAAGGACCAGCATGGTGACTGGGGGCGCGATTTGATATTCTGGCTGGCGCGATGGACGACCGGCATGACGTTGAGCGAGATAGGCAAGCGGGCGGGCGGGTTGGACTATGCGACGGTTGGGATGGCGATTCGACGATTTGATGACCGCTGCGAGCGTGAAAAAGGATTGTGCCGAATTCGCGAAAAGCTTAAAGAGGAATTGATGTCATGAATGGAAAATGTTATATGTTGAGACGCGTCCCCAAACGGAATCGTCTATCGGCCTTTGATCGAGACAAGCTGATCCGCCACAGCCTGATCGTGTTCCTCTTCACCCATACGGTCAGCTTTGCCAACATGCTCTTCCAAATGGTGATGCGCTGGAACCTTCCCGTGGCAGAATACGGAGTTCTCTATTCAATGCTGCAGTTGACGAGCGCCGTGGCCATGCCCATGTCCGCCGTTCAAAACACCCTGGCGCATTTTACCGGCAACCTTGTCAGGGAGGGGAAACCCGGCCATATCCGCGGCCTGGCGCGGCAATGGATAAACCGCATTCTGCCGGCCGGCATTATCCTGCTGCTTTTGACGGTGATCCTGCGCAATTATTTTGCTGCGTTTTTCAACCTTGCCACATTCTGGCCGCTCGTGCCGGCGGCGTTGACGCTCTTCGTGTCAGGCTTCACGCCGATTTTCAGCGGCGTATTGCAGGGCAAACAGGCCTTTGTGCTCATGGGATTCCCCGGCCTGGCCTTCGGCTTCCTACGCCTCGGCCTCGGGTGCGTTTTTCTCTTTCTCCTTGCTCCCACGGCGCTCTACGGACTTGCAGCCAACGCCATAGGCGCCCTGGCCAGCGCGGCGCTCGCCTATGTTTTTTATCACCGTTCCCTGCCGCAATCGGAACAAGCCGACCAAGCCCCCCCGGAGCGTTCAGGCCGTTATTTCTGGGCCTCGGTGGCTGCGCTTTCCGGCTTTTCCATATTGATGAACATGGACGTGGTTCTCGTGCAACATTATTTCAAGAATCCGGCCGATTCGGGAAATTATGCCAGCGCTTCCATGATTGCCCGCACGCTTGTTTTCCTGATTCAACCCATTGCCAGCGCCATGTTCCCGAAAGTAAGCTCGCGCGGAGCCGCGACCAATGAACAAAAATTCACGTTTTTCAAGTCGCTGGCATTGTCCGGCCTGATCATCGCCGCCGCAGTCCTGCTCTGCGCGCTTTTTCCGCAAATTCCCCTGCTGATTCTGTGCCACGAGAAGGCCCCATCCCCGCAGATGATCGCCCTGGTCCGCCTGGTCTGCTGGGCCATGGCCCCGCTGGGGCTCGTCTTTATGCTGATGAATTTTGAGCTGGCCCAGCACCGTCTGGCCTGCGTATTCCCCCTGACCCTGTGCGCGATTGCCTTCCTGGGCGGCGTCGCCCTGTTCCACAATTCGCTCCATCAAGTCGTAACGGTCTTTCTGACCGTTAGCCTGGCCGCGCTGGCCATGCTGGTCATTATTTCCTTCCGGAAAACCGTTGGTGATCCGGCTGTTGACAAGCGAGGCCAGGCTTGTTAATTTTAAGCAAGTTCTAGAAATTATTGCCAAGGAGGACGCCATGCTCTGTTTTGCCGAAGAAATTTTTCTGCTCGCGCTCGACGATCGCGAGGGCTCGCTCAAGCCGCTGCCGGTATCCGCCCTCGAATACGCCCTGCCCGGCGCCCTGCTGATCGAACTGGCCTTTCTGGATAAAATCGACATTGACCTGAAATCGCTTCAGGCGGTCGACCGCAGCCCGACCGGCAGCGCCCTGCTGGACGACGTGCTGCGCCAGATCGAAGCCAAACCCGAGCCGCAGCCGACCTCCTACTGGCTCTCGTTTTTTGCCGATCAGGCCAGACAAATCCAGGAACGCGTCCTTGCCCAACTGGTTGCCAAGGGTATTTTGAAAATAGAGGACAAGAAAATCCTCTGGGTCTTCAAAACGCGGCGTTATCCGGTGATGGACAATCGCGAAATCAAGGAGGTCAAGACCAGGCTGCGCGAGTTGATCATGGGCGACGATATCCCCGACCCGCGCGAAGCCGTCCTGGTAAGTCTGGCCGACGCCTGCCACCTGCTCGACGACCTGTTTTCCGACGAGGAGTACGAGCGCCTTCAACCGCGCATCAAGGCCCTGGCCAAGCTCGACCTGATCGGCCAGGAAGTCGCCAAATCGATCCGTGAAATCGCGCAGGCCATGGCCCTGGCCATGATGCCGTAAATAAGAGTAAACCATGAAAATGTCTTTACGCAGCAGCATTATCGGCGTTGCGATCCTGGCATCGGTTCTCCCGGTGCTGGTAACGATCCTGGTCATTCCCTTCCAGCGCAATACGTTCAAAAAAGCGATCATGGAGGAAATGGACGCTTCCGCCAAGTATGAAGCAACGGCAACCGCCGGTTTCGTCTATGACATGTGCAAAGTCACCCAGCTCGGCATGGAAAAACGCCTTTCCGACCATCTGCGCGGCGCAAACGAAGAGCTGGCGCGTCTGGGCGGCCTCTCGCTTTCAAGCGAAACCGTCAGTTGGACCGCCCGCAACCAAGCCACATCGGACAGAATTGAAACGGTCCTGCCGCGGATGTGCCTGGGAACAAACCTGATCGTTCAAAATGAGGATTTCGGCGTCGAGTCCCCCCTTGTCGACGTAGTAACCAAATTTACCCACGCCTATTGCACCATCTTCCAACGCATGAATGAGCGCGGCGACATGCTTCGCATCTGCACTTCCATCCCCACCGTGGACCGGAAGCGCGCGATCGGCACATATATTCCCCAACTGCTGCCTGACGGCGCCGAAAACCCGGTCATCACCAAATGCCTCAAGGGCGAAACTTATTTCGGCCGGGCGCTGGTGATGGGCCAATGGCACGCGGCCGTCTATGAGCCCATCTGGGATTCGCCCCGGAAACAAAAGGTCATCGGCATGCTGTATATCGGCTTCAACCTGGATGAAATCAACCGTGAACTGCGCGAAACGATCACAACCTTCGTGCTGGGTAAAAGCGGGTACATCGGCGTGATCGGCGGCAGGGGCGAATTTGCCGGACGTTATATCATTTCACGAAAAGGCGAACGCGACGGCGACAGCCTCATCAACGAACAGGATGCTGACGGAAAATATTTTATCCGGGACCACATCGCCAAGGCCATGGCCGCCCCGGAAGGCACGGTTCTTTTCGAACGATATTTGTGGAAAAACAAAAACGACCCCCAACCGCGCATGAAGTGCGCCGGCATCATCTATTTCAAACCGTGGGACTGGGTGATTTACGCCACCATGTACGAAGACGATAATTACGACCTGATCGCCAAATTTCTAAAATCCACGTTCCGGATCATGTCCATCGGCGCAGCCGCCGGGCTGCTCGTCATGATCCTGGCAATCATCCTGGCGGTCTGGCTCGGTTCCGCCATTACCCGGCCGATCAGCCGCGTTGTTTCCATCGCCCAGCAGATCGCAAGCGGCAATCTGGCCGAAGCCCGGCAGCGCGTGGCGGCCATGCTCGAAAAAATCGGGATCAACGCCGAAGCCCAGCTTTCAAAACAAAAAGAGCTGAAGAACGAAACCGACAAGTTGATTAATGCAATCGCCCTCATGACAAAACACCTGGCGACGCTCGTTGCCCAGGTCCAGCGTTCGAGCGTTCAAATGGTCTCCACGGCCACGGAAATCGCAGCCGCTTCAAGGGAACAGGAATCGACGGTGACCGAGTTCGGCGCTTCAACCACAGAAATAGCGGCCGCGGTAAAGGAAATTTCGGCCACCTCCCAGGAGCTTGCAAAAACTATGGAGGACATCAAGGAAACGGCCGGCCACACGGAAAACCTGGCGGACAAGGGCCATTCCGGCCTTGTCAACATGCAAAACTCCATGACCCAGCTCGTGGACGCCACGGCCTCCATCTCGACAAAACTTTCCGCGATCAACGAAAAAGCCGGCGCCATAACCAGCCTGGTGACAACCATTACCAAGGTCGCCGACGAAACCAACCTTCTTTCGCTCAACGCCTCGATAGAGGCTGAAAAGGCCGGCGACTACGGCCGGGGGTTCGCGGTCGTCGCCCGCGAAATCAGGCGCCTGGCCGATCAGACGGCCGTTTCAACCCTTGATATCGAACAGACCGTCAAGGAGATGCAGTCCTCCGTTTCGGCCGGCGTGATGGAAATGGATAAATTCAGCGGAGAAGTGGCGCAGTGGGTCAAGTCGGTCGGCGACATCAGCGGCCAACTTAACCAGATCCTGGAACAAATCAAAATTCTGACGCCCCGCTTCGAATCCGTGAACGAGGGCATGCGCTCACAGGCCTCCGGAGCCCAGCAGATAAGCGACGCCATGACCCAGCTTACCGAGGGCGCCCGCAACACGAGCGAGTCGCTCAAACATTTCCACGAGGTCACATCCCAACTGAAGGAAGCCGCCCACGATCTTCAGACCGAGGTCTCGCAGTTCAAAGTATGATTTTATGCTTCTTTTACTATTTCAGGCGGGCGAGAATCAGTATGCGCTGGAAGCAAACCGCGTGCTTCAAATCCTGCCGCGGGTAAGGCTGCGCCCCTATCCGGCCGTTCCCGAGTACATATCCGGCATCCTCAATTTCCATGGCGCGCCGGTCGTGGTGGTTGACCTGAGCCGGGCGCTTGGTTGCGCTCCGAGCAAAAAACTCATGAGCACCCGCATTATCATTGCGGAGTATCCGGGACGCGGCGGCGAAAAAATCCGGCTCGGTTTAATGGCCCAGGGCCTCACCGCCGCCGTAAAAAAAGATCGCCTTGAATTTATCGACAACGTGTTGAATGTGCCCGGCGTCAATTGCCTGGGCAAAATGTTCCGCGAAGGCGAACGGCTCATTCAACTGGTCAAGATCGAGGAAATCGTGCCGGCGGAGCTTGAGAATATGTTGGCGGTGCCGGATGTAAATATTGAGGATTCTGCGTAGAATATTTTGTCTTTGGAGGGCGAAGCTGTGCTGAGACGCGACAAATATTCAAACGGCTCGCCACAGGCTCGCCCTCCACGACAAATAACTTTGGGCGGCTATATGCCGCTTGGTGTCTCTATGCATAAAAACGACTTTATCCAGATTGAACAGATCCTGAAAGACCGGATCGGACTCGACCCCGCCACGCTCGGTCCCAGGGGGGTGGAATCGGCCGTTGCCGCCCGAATGCAAAAGCTGGGCATTTCCGCGCCGCCGGCATACGCGGCTCTCATTTCGACTTCGCAGGAAGAACTCGAAGCGCTGATCGAACAGGTTGTAATCCCGGAAACCTGGTTTTTCCGCGACCGCGAGCCGTTCGTCTTTTTAGCCGATTTCATCCGCTCCGACTGGAAAAATCATCATTCAACGGAAGTTCTGCGGATTTTAAGCGCGCCCTGTTCAAGCGGCGAGGAGCCCTACTCCATTGCCATGGCCTGTCTCGATTGCGGACTTGCCGGAACAAGGTTCTCGATCGAGGGCATGGATATCAGCGCCGAACTGTTGCGCAAGGCGCGCAACGCAGTCTACGGCCAAAACTCGTTCCGCGGGATCGCGCCGGAACTGCGTGACCGTTTCTTCACCCCCCAGGGGCGGTATTATTCACTGAAAACAGAAGTCCGCGAGTGCGTCCGATTTTTCAAAATCAACATTCTGGAACCGAAAAATCTTCCGGCGCCGGGGAGCTATAACATAATCTTCTGCCGCAACCTTCTGATCTATCTTCACGAGCGGGCGCGCGCAGAACTCCTGGCCGTCATCGATGGTCTTCTGGTTAGCGGCGGATTGCTTTTCCTGGGGCATGCGGAAGCCAATCCTCTCATTATGGAAAAATATGAAATCATCGGACATCGCGGCTCTTTTGCCTATCGCAAACCGGCGAAAAACCGGTCGGAAACGAGCGTTCGGCAGTTTTTTCCGCTGGTAGGGCGGGACAGCCTTGTCCCGCCGCGGCCGCACAGGCTGTGCGATCCTACCTTAATGAACCACAAGACCGCAACCATGTTTTCCGGGACTTCATCCAAAGAAGAGCGCAGGACAATCGCATCAGAACCATCCACCCTGGGCCATGCCATGCGCCTGGCAGACGAAGGCCGGCTGGCGGAAGCCGGCAGAGCATGCGCCGCCGTCATCAACGCCGATAAGCAAAATGCGCCCGCCCACTTCCTCATGGGGCTCATCAAGGAAGCCCAGGGCGACAATCACGCCGCGGAAGAATCTTTCAACCGCGCCATTTATCTGGACACGAATTTTTCCGACGCCATTCTGCATCTGGCCGTGCTCAAGGAGGAAAACGGCGACTCGGCCGGCGCCGAGGCGCTCCGGCGCCGGGCCGGCTCGATTACTCACGGGACCTAAATTTAAGAATAAAATGAAACAGGAAATTAACCAACACTGCTGGAACAAAATCGGCATTCGCGGCGACCGCTCCTGCCCCGAACTGGCGAATAAAGTCCATTGCCGCAACTGTTCCAGTTATGAATCAATAGGCCGCAATCTGTTCGACCGCGAACCGCCGGACCTCTGGCTGGAAGAAGCCGCGCGCATAATTGCCGAACCGGACAAGAAGGAAGAAATCAAAAAAGAGACCTGCCTTGTTTTTCGGCTTGGTTCGGAATGGCTTGGTCTGCCCGCCGGAATTTTCGTCGAATTAACGCGTCCCCGCGCCATCCGGCGCGTCCCCCATCGCAGCAACCAGGTCTTTCTCGGCCTGGTCGGCATCCGGGGGGAAATTCAATTATGTTTCTCCGTGGACGGTCTGCTCGGCATTCAGCCGGAAAAAGACATCAAGACAACTCCGGCGACCGGCGCTCTTGAACGCTTCTGCGTGATAAGCCGGAACAATCGAAAATGGGTCTTCCCCGTTGCCGAAGTATGCGGTCTGGGCGCTTATACCGAACATGAGATTCAGCCGGTTCCGGTCACGGTTGCCAAAACCATGCAAAAATACAGCTCTGGCGTAATCGCCGTCAACAACCGCCAGACCGGCCTGCTCAACGCCGAACTTATTATCGCGGCTTTCGAACGGAGCCTCTCATGACAGACACCACGGACCGGAATTTAGGCGATGTTTCCATGGCCGACCTTTTCCGGCAGGAGGTCGCTTCGCAGACGGCCCTGCTTACGGAAGGCCTCCTGGCCCTGGAGCAGCAACAGGCCGACAAGAAACAACTGGAAACCCTTATGCGGGCCGCCCATTCCATCAAGGGCGCAGCCCGGATCATGGGGCTTGATCCGGCCGTCAAGGTCGCCCACGCGCTTGAGGACCGTTTCGTGGCCGCCCAACAGGGAACGATTGAAATTGCCTCCGCACAAACGGACCTCCTTCTTGAAGGCGTTGACTTTCTCCTTAAAATCTCGAAATGCCCGGACAATGACATCGCCGCCGGTGTCCCAGCCCTGCAACCGGAAGCGGAAAAACTTCTCAATCGCCTTGCCGACATGAAAAACACGACATCAGCAGGTGGTGGTCCGACCGCTCCGCGGGCGGAAGTTCCATCCGGCAGTTCCGTCGCGACGGAGCGCGACGGCCACCCTGCAAAAGAGCCATCACCCAATGTTTCCGGAATGGAAACAGGGAAAACGCCGCCAAAACCGGATCAAAAGGTCCAGAGCGTAAGGATAACCGCCGAACATCTCAATCGCATGCTCGGCATGGTTGATGAATCGATCGTCCAGATGCGCTGGCTTGAGCCTTTCCTCGGACGGCTCGCCGAGCTCAAAAAAAAGCAATCCGATCTGGACCGCCGTGTGGACAGCCTGCGGCTGTCGCTCGAGGAAAAAACGGATTTTAACCGCCTGAAGCAACAGGTTAACGAATTGAGCATGGAATCCAAGGACTGCCTCTCCACATCCATTGTCCATCTCGGCGACCTCGAAGATTTCAGCCGCCGCACGGAGGAGTTGAACGACCGCCTTTACCGCGAGACCCTGGCAAGCCGCATGCGCCCCTTCGGCGATTGTGCCCAGGGTTTCCCCCGCATGGTGCGCGACCTGGCGCGCAGCCTCGGCAAAAACGTGCGTTTTGAAATCACCGGACAAAACACTCCCGTTGACCGGGAAATACTGGACAAGCTTGAGGCGCCCCTGGCGCACCTGCTGCGCAATGCCGTTGATCACGGAATCGAGGCGCCTGAACAGCGCGCGGCGGCCGGCAAACCGAATGAAAGCAAAATCACGCTCCAGGCCTGCCATCACGCCGGATTATTGGATATCACCGTTTCCGACGACGGCGCCGGGATTGATCTGGAACGCATCCGCCAAAAAATCGTCGGCCGGGGGCTCAACTCCAGGGAGGTTACGGAGCGCCTTACTGAACAGGAGGTGTTGAATTTTCTGTTCCTTCCCGGTTTTTCCACCGCCTCGGAAGTAACGGAAATATCAGGACGGGGCGTGGGACTGGACATCGTGCTTAACCTCGCCCAGGAACTGGGCGGTAACGTGCGCGTCGAAAACCGCCGGCCGAACGGATCGGCCTTCCATTTGCAATTGCCGATCACGCTCTCGCTGACCAGGGCCTTGATTGTTGAAATTGCCAGGCAACCCTTCGTGCTGCCCCTGGCGCGCATTGCACACCTGGCCAGAATCGACGTCTCCCAAACCGTGACCCTCGAGGGCAAACGTTACCTGCGCCAGGAAGGCAAAAATATCGGCTTGATCAGCGCGGCCGAAGCTTTGGAACTGAACACGGCGCCGGCCGGCGCTTCCGGCTGGCCGGTCGTGATCATAAATGATCAGGATAATCATTACGGCCTGATCGTCGATCGTTTCATCGGCGAAAGCATGGTGGTTGTGCGCCACCTCGACGCCCGGCTCGGCAAAGTGCAGGACATCAGCGCGGTCACGCTGCTCAACGACGGCACTCCCGCCCTCATTCTCGATATCGACGACCTGCTTCATTCCGTTGACAAGCTTCTGGCCGGCGGCGGATTAAGGACGATCGCGCGGGCCGAAGAAGGCAAGGGCAGGAAACGCCGGTTGCGGGTTCTGGTGGCCGACGATTCCATCACGGTCCGCGAACTCGAAAGAAAGCTCCTCCACAGCCACGGTTACCAGGTCGACGTGGCCGTCGACGGCATGGCGGCCTGGAACAGCTTGCGCGCCGCGCATTACGACCTGCTGGTCAGCGACGTCGACATGCCGCGCCTGAACGGCATTGATCTTATCCGCCGGGTGCGGGCGGAACAAAAGTTCAGCGCGCTGCCCGTCATCATCATCTCCTACAAGGACCGCGAAGAGGACCGTTTGCACGGTCTGGAGGCGGGCGCCAACTACTATCTGACCAAGAGCAGTTTTCAGGACGACACTTTCATTAAAGCCGTGACTGACTTGATCGGGGAGACAAAATAATGCGGATTGCCATTGTCAACGACATGGTTCTTGCCCTGGAGGCGCTCAGGCGTTCCGTGGCAAAAAGACCCGACTGGCAGATTGCCTGGATGGCGCGCGACGGCGATGAAGCCGTAAGGAAATGCGCCGCAGACACGCCGGATATAATTTTAATGGACCTGATCATGCCGGTCATGAACGGCGCCGAGGCAACCCGGCAGATCATGCAAAAAACTCCGTGCGCCATTCTCGTGGTGACGGCCACCGTCGAGGGAAACATGCCTCTGGTCTTCCAGGCCATGGGCCACGGCGCGCTCGACGCCATCAACACGCCGGTGCTGGGGCCGGACGGAAAACTTTCCGGGGCAACAGAGCTTGAAAAAAAAATCAACATCATCGGCAAACTTATCGGCCGGGGCGCTCAGCCCTCGCCGGCCCTGGTCGCGATGGGCGGGACGCCGGCGGATGACGGCCGTCTTGCGCCTCTTGTTGTCATCGGCGCTTCAACCGGAGGGCCTGCGGCGCTCATGAAAATATTAAGCGGACTGCCGGCCGGATTCCCGGCGGCCGGCGTGATTATTCAACACGTTGACATTCAATTCGCGGCCGACCTGGCCGACTGGTTGAGCCGCCAATGCCGCATGCCCATCAGAGTGGCCGAACCGGGTTGCCGGCCGGAAAAAGGGATCATCTGGCTTGCCGGAACAAATGACCATCTGGTCATGACCAGGGAAAAAACACTAATTTACCGGGTTGAGCCGAAAGACTTTTTTTACCGTCCTTCCGTGGATGTTTTTTTTCACAGCGTGGCCGTCAACTGGACGGCCAGGGGTTTGGGGTTGGTCCTCACCGGAATGGGCAGGGACGGCGCCGAGGGTCTTTTGAGCCTGCGGAAAGCGGGCTGGCGCACCATCGCGCAGGATCAGAATACTTCAGTGGTCTTCGGCATGCCGAAGGCCGCCGCCGAATGCGGCGCGGCGGAAAAAATTTTACCGATTGACCGCATGGCGGAGGAATTGATAGCATTTGGAAAAAAATGAGCGATCCGTTAAAACCATCCCTGACCGAGCATGAAATCAAGGTCATGCTCGTGGATGACCAGGCCATTATCGGCGAGGCAGTCCGGCGCATGCTGATGCCGGAAAAGGACATCCGTTTCCGTTACGTCAACGATCCGAAGGCCGCCCTTAAAACAGCGGAAGAATTTTCGCCAACCATCATTCTGCAAGACTTGGTCATGCCCGATATTGACGGACTGACCCTCGTGAAGAAATTCAGGGAAGCCCAGAAAACCGCCGAAATTCCGCTGATCGTGCTATCGACCAAGGAGGAACCGAAGGTCAAGGCCGAATCCTTCGCGCTCGGCGCGAATGATTACCTCGTAAAATTGCCGGACCGGATCGAACTGATCGCGCGCATTCGCCACCACTCGCAGGGCTACATCAACCTGCTCCAGCGCAACGAGGCCTACAAAGCTCTCCTGGCAAGCCAGGAGGCGCTCTCAGCGGAACTGGCCGAAGCGGCAGCTTACGTGCGTTCACTATTGCCGCCGCCGATCAAGGGGCCGCCGATCGAAACTTCATGGCGTTTTATTCCATCCACCCAGCTCGGCGGCGATGCGTTCAGCTATCATTGGATTGATGAGGACCATTTCTGCATGTTCCTGCTGGACGTCTGCGGACACGGAGTCGGAGCCGCGCTGCTTTCGATTTCAGCCATCAATGTCATCCGCTCCGAAGCCCTGCCCCATACCGATTTCAAGGATCCCGGGGCGACCTTGTCCGCCCTCAATGAAACTTTTCTGATGGAAAAACACAACAATATGTATTTCACCATCTGGTACGGCATTTATAATCGCAAGTCGCGGTCATTAAGTTATTCGTCAGCCGGCCATCCCCCTTCAATTCTGATTTCCGGCCAGACCGGCGGCCGGCCCGAGGTGAAACAATTGCACACTCACGGCATGGTGCTCGGCGCTTTAGCCGGCACAAAGTATGCCACACAAACGATTGAACTGGCAGCGCCCTGCAGGCTTCTTCTGGTCAGCGATGGAACTTATGAAATAACCCGCCAAGATGGGACAATCTGGCCCTTTGAGGAATTTGTCAGCCTGCTGGCCGAGGCAACGGCGAACGGCCTTGTGGCCATCGATGAGCTGGAGAAAAAAGTCCGCGAAATTCACGGCCCGGGCGCGCTCGACGACGATTTCTCGATCCTGCAAGTGGACTTTTCCGGCGGCTAATCCGCCCATTCGGTGATGGCGGCCATGGCCGAGCAATCCACGATGTCACCCACGGAACATCCGCGGGAAACGTCGTTGAACGGACGACGCAAGCCCTGAACCAGCGGTCCGGTGGCCACGGCGCCGGCCAGGCGCTCGGTGGCCTTGTACATGGTGTTGCCGCAATTAAGGTCCGGGAAAATCAACACGTTGCACTTGCCGGCGACTTCGGATCCCGGAGCCTTGCGCTCGCCTATCTCTGGAATGACCGCGGCATCGAACTGGAACTCGCCGTCGATTTTGAATTCCGGCGCCATTGCTTTTGCCTTGGCCGTGGCTTCAATCACCTTGTCGATGATTTTATCCTTCGCAGAGCCTTTAGTGGAGGCGCTGATCATCCCGACCAGCGGCTCGGCGCCGGTCAACGCCTTGAAAGTTTTCGCCGTGCTGACGGCAATATCGGCCAATTGGTCGGCGTCAGGATTGATGTTAAGCCCGCAGTCCGCATAAAAAAGCGCGCCGTTAAATCCCCATTTTCTATCCGGCATTTGCATGATGAAATAGGCCGAGGCTATGCCTATGCCGGGCAATGTCTTGAATAACTGCAAAGCGGGCTTGATCTTGCTGCCCGTATTATGATTGTAGCCTTTAGGATTGCCCCCTCCGGAAACATAGCCGTGGGCGTCGCCGGCGCAAACCATGGCCGCGGCAAAAACGCAGGTGTCCTTCAGCCAAATCCGCGCCTGGTCCGCGGTCAAGCCCTTGTTTTTTCGGATCCCGACCACCACATCGACATAATGATCAATGCGCTCTGATTTGTTGATATCCGCTATTTCTACGCCGTCAAGATTTACGCCCTGTTCTTTCGCCAATTTTTCAATCGCACCCCGATCGCCGACAAGCACAGGGCGGGCATAACCGCTTTCAACCAGTTTGGCGGCCGCTTTAAGATTCCGCGGATCGTCGCTTTCGGTCAGGCATATTTTACGATTCAATTTTTTGGCCTTGCAGCGCACCATTTCCATTACGGTCTGGGACATTTTATGATCGCTCCTTTTAATAAATTTGACCACTGATTACACTGATAGCACTGATAATAAAAAGAAATGCCAATTTCATCTGCTGTATCCGTGCAATCCGTGGTGTGACTATTTCCGCCGGAAAAAAAAGCTTGCCAAAATGCAATAATCTGTCAAACAAAAACATCGCGCCCATGAACGCAACCGAAGAAAAGCGGTTAAAAAAACGTTTTGAGGAATACGTGCGCAGATTTGCCGGCCAAAACGGCAAACTATCGCCCATGTTAAAACTCAAACTCGTCCACAGCCGCCGGGTCTCAAAAGACGCGGCCGGCATTGCCAAGGAACTGGGATTTTCCCGGGGGGACGTGCGCACCGCCCGGATGCTGGGGTTGTTCCATGACATCGGCCGTTTCAACCAGTTTACCCGCCACGGGACCTTTCGGGACGACCTATCTTTCAACCACGGGCATCACGGCGCTGAAATCATGCAAAAATGCGGCGTACTGCGCTCGTGCAGCCCCAGGGACCGGCGCCGGATCATTATCGGCATCCGCCACCATAACCGCGCCAGGCTGCCTGCCTGTTTTGAAAAGGACGTTCTGCAATTTATCAAAATAGGCCGCGACGCCGACAAACTCGATATTTTCCACGTGCTTTACGATTCTTTGAAAAAGGGCGTGTTGCACAAAAGTCCGGATATTACCCTGCGGGTAAAACTCGACGGCCCGGTTAACCCGCAAGTTTTGGATGAATTGCGGCTTAAAAAAAACGTTTCCATCGCCAACCTGAAATCGCTGGCTGATTTTTTTCTGATTCAGCTTTCGTGGGTCTACGACATAAACTTTGCCCCGACCTTTCGGCGCATGATTTCCCGCAAAGTAATCGAGCATATCGCCGAAGTTCTGCCGAAAACGCCTGAAGTCGAGGAACAGATTGAGATCGCGAAACGACATATGCGGATGCAACTGACGCCCCGAAAAAAGACGGCTCAGGCTCAGGATTCCAGCCTCTTAACATCCAGGCAATATCTTTCGTAAAACGCGGTTCCGTGTAATAGATCACGGCATGCGCGCCTACCACCAGATAATCAACCTGTTCTTCGTTCAATATTCTGAATAGATCTTTGTAATCGGGATTTGACGACATGTCGCCCTTTGAATAAATCCGCTTCCGACACCATTTCCCACGCAGCCGCAAAACGCATCTCAGGCCCGGCACGGCGCCAGAACTCCCTGTCAAACTCGCCATTGTCCTGCCCTCGTTTGACGATACGTTCCATCACAATATTCTTCTTCATACTTTCAAGCATATCACAAGCATTTCCGATATAGAAGGTTAAATTTTACCCTCCGTTGATCCAGGCCCTGATTTCCGGCGGCAATTCGCGCACGCCTTCTATCACGCAACTGACCGGCGCATTTTCACCCGGAATTTCGACCGTATCTCCGGCGCGATGTCCCTTCAAGATTTCCGCCAGTTTGGAGCGGCAGGAAATAATGCAAAAATTCTCGTCAGAATCCCATTCGCCGAGTATGTGGTAAATCTTCCGGACGCCGTCCGGCATTTTCAGTTCGACGCTGCTCCCCTGCCCGGCCACGTCATTAGGAAACCCGGCGAAGTCGGTGCTTTTTACTTCGCCAAGCATTTTTTCCAGATCAGCCTTGCGGCGCATAAGGATGCCCTGCGTTTCCTTGGCTGCCTTGTATTCGAAATTTTCCCGCAAATCGCCGTAGCTCCTGGCCACGCCGATTTCCCTGCTGTTGTTCGGAATTTCTTCCCTGATTATTTTTTCGAGTTGCGCCTGCTTTGCGCGATAACTGCGCAAGGAAGTCCACAACGTCTTTGCCGCAGCCGTCTGTGCGCCATCGCTGAATGCTGAAGCCAAGTCCGGAAACAGCGGTACGATTTTGGCCGCAATTTTCTTTTGCTCGGCAAGCGTCAGGCCGGTCAGCGTATAAAGGCAGCCGCAGAAATCAAGGCGGTGCTGCCTGTCCATGGGCTCAAGGAGCTCCTGCATCAGATCCGGGTCGGTAAAAATCGCCAGCAACTGGTTGATGTCCTTTCTGTCCCTCTCCGCCAGGGCGGTCTTCAACAAGGAAAGGGCCGTTTGCGCGAAAAATTCAGGCCGGCAGACCTCATGCTCGCAGGCCAGCCGCAAATTGCGCCCCAGCCAAGCGGTCATGGCAACGCTGATCCTGCCCGCCTGCACCCCGGCGCGCAGCATGTCAAACCATTGCTTTTCGCCGCCGCTTCTGCGGTAGTAGGACACAAATTCATTAATGATCGGCGCGGGCATCTCCGGCACGATATCCGCCACCGCCTCAAGCGCCGGCAAACATTTTTTCCGGCCGAGATAATCCAGCAGCGGCCCCACAAAACGGGCCGGCACCTCGTCCAGCGTTTCCAACAGAAACCGCGCCTGGACGCACTGCGCAGCGTCAAAAATCTGCTCCAAGTCGAGCCCGGCCGCGTCGGCCAGCAAAAGTGCCTGGACAACCAGCGCATACCGGCGCTTGCTCGCGCTGCGCGCCGCAAAGGTCAGCCGGTACGCGACGGCCTTCCCGAATTCCACGCCGAGATTTTGCGGCCCCTGGCGGACATAGAGCTCTTCGACCTCAGCAAATATGCGCTCCGGATCGCGCTCGCGCGCAAAGGCGTCGAGCCACTCTCCGTTGAATTCCCGTTTGGCGCTCAAAAGCCGGATGGGCTCATCGCGGTTGGACGGCATCTGCACCAGCGGATCGGAAGCCAGGCCCTGGCGCGCAGCCGACCAGAAAGAATTCCATTTGTCTTCAGGAATCAGCAGGGAAACAACGAGATCGCGCAGGCGGCCGGCCGTCATTTCACCGAACTGATTCAGCATGGCCTTGACCGCTTCCGCCTGTTTTTCCGCGAGCCAGCGCTGCAAAGCGGCCGGATCGCGGAGTTTCAAGGCAAGGAAGTGGTCGTCTTTCAGCGGTTGAAGCGTTTCGCCGGCATAAGCGAAAGCCAGGCGGTGCGATTTCTTTTTCTCGAAGTCGACAATGATTTGTCTGTCAAACTCGTCCATGCCGGAGACTTTGCCCACTCCCCAGGCCTTTCCGTAACAATATTTGCCCGGCTTTAAATCGGAAAGCACGCGCAGCCTCCGCAAAGCTTCCTGCGGATGAACTCCGTTTTTAAGGCCGCAGGCCGACAAATAAAGCTGCATCAGGTTCCTGCCTTTGAAATAAGCGGCCAGCGCGTTGAAACAGGCTGCGGCATAATCCTCAGGTTTTGACTGCCAGGCGGCTCGTTTTTCAAGGAGCCGCAAAAGCTGTTCGCCGGCCGGATGTTTCATCAAGGCGTCCTGCAGCAGCCCGGCGCAGGCTTCGGCCTTGTCAAGCTGCCGGACCTCCTGAAAACGGCTTATGGCCGCCAGTAACTGGTCGAAATTCACGACGCAGTCCGCCAACTGATTCAAAAACCATTCGTCGAACGCCTCTCCGGAAAGATTTTGCCAGGTATTCATCTGAGTTTGCATGATTTTTGTTTTCTACACTAATTGCGATAATAAGGTTACATCCGGCACGCGCAGCGGCATGTGGACGGCAAAGGCATCCTGCGCCACAAAATCAGAGTCGAAGGCCACCTGAAAAACATTGGACGCCCGAAGTTGTTGTTGAAAATAGCACAGACGCGGTCCTCGTCAAGACCAATTTACGAAAGCACAAAGACACCAAGGCTGATTCATTAGGTGACGTAAGCGCTTGATCTTGTGTGACACTACCAGCGATTTTTTCCCCGAAAAACCGCGGAATATCCAATAATGAACCGCAGAATCTCGAAGTTCTGAACTTCGCCGTTCGACATTCGCTATCCGATATTCTTCAGTTTCTGTTAATCCGCTCGCATTCATGTAGTTGCAGCAGTTCGGAAATTAGCCCTGCAAAGACACGCCGGACCGCCGGAGGAATGTCAAGGTGTTTCTCGATCATTTTGACGGCATAACAACTACGGCACGGAATACATAGTGCCGGCGGGAAGATACTCATAGCAGCCCATGTCCACCACTCCGGAAAACCGGTCAATGCGGGAATGGCCGTCCAGATCAAACGCGCCGTTCATCCAATTTTCATTGGTTCCGGCGTTTAATTTAGCTTGGCCGTCATTATTTCATGACAGCCGGAGTATTCCAGCTTTTTCATTTTCTATGGGATGCTAATGATTGTTTTATTTCTTTTCGCGACAAGTTGCGCCAATCACCAATTCCGGCGCGAGAAAAATTTTCTCGGGAGACACCGGACGGTTCCGAATCAGATCCCAGAGCATTTGGGCGGCTTTTTCCGCCATCGCCTGGTTTGGATACACTACGTAGGTCAAAGGCAGAGGAAAATGGTCGGCAAATGTTTTCTGGACGCTGCCGATTATCCCGATATCCCGCGGCGCCTGTAGTTTCATTTTTTGCAGAACCTGATACGCGCCGGTCAGCGTGCCTTCACCGTAGAGAAACAAAACTTCCGGAGGTTTAGGCAATGCCAAAAGTTCTTTTACCTTGACCCCGGCCAGACGTTGTTCTTCCTCCAATGAGATGACGGAACCTGATTTGACCAATTCGGGATTATTATCAAATCCCTTGTCCTGCAACAGGTCCTGACAGGCGGCAAACGTCTCCGATTTCCACCAGAAATTGACAAGGCCGATGCGTCGGTAACCGCATTGTTTCAAATAATTCAAGGCCAGAATAATTGTCTTGTGGACGTCTATCGTCACCACGTGAATCTTTTCATAGGGCAGGTCATTGTTGACCCAGACGAACGGAAATTGATGGTTCATCAGGTCAACGACGGCTTGAACAGGAACACGGCCAGCCAGAATGAGGCCGGCAATCTTCTTGCGTTTCAGATGCTCGCAAAGTCCTTGAGTTACGCCGGTTTCAGACGGAAGCGGAAACATCTGAATATCAAAATGAAGATTTTTTGCCGTCTCGGCGATTCCATCGAACAGTTCGTTGAAATAATATGAATATTGACGCTGGAACCGGTCGGCAAAAGCCACGCCTATAGTCAACGTGCTTTGTTGGTCGGACAGGATCGCGGAAATATTGTCCGCCAGGCGAATGCCTTTTCTGGGACGCGAGTAAATCAATCCCTCGTCCTTGAGTTCCTGGATGGCCTTGCTGGCGGTTACAAGGCTGACGTTAAACAGGCTCGCGATTTCACGCATGGTCGGGAATTTGCCATCCTGTTTAATTTCTTCCCGGACGATCTTGTCCTTCAGGAGTTCCTTAACTTGCGTGTAATAAGGAATCTTGCTTTTTTCGTTTAGTTTCATGGTCGGCTGATCAGGTAAATAGGCTGTAGGCATTTAGACTGTAGGTCGATTTTGGATTGTGGTTTTTTCTAAACTCTAAAGCGAGCAGAGCCCGCAACCTAACCACGGAGATCACAGAGGCACAGAGGTTGGCACAAGAAGAGGTTGCTTAAAATCTATTTTGCCTGAACTGCAAAACAGATTTTAAGCAAGACTTTTTCGTTGGAGCAGGAAGGAAGGTTTTTGTCCGCCTCCCCGTATTCCTCCAACTTAAACCGTTTTTTTTCATCCCGATTTCTATCGGGATGAAAAAAATCTCCTCTTGGGTTATCTCCGTGTCTTTGTGACCTCCGTGGTAAATATTTTTGTTTCTTCTTTTTCCTGGCAGTATATCACCATTGAGGTACTATCAACCTTAAATTCGATTTAATAATGGCTATACTCATACTCCTTGTCCATCTTTGATTTGCGCTGGCCGGCGGACGCGGCCTCATCGGTCAAACGCCACGGTTTTTTCGTGCGGAACGGATTATGGAATTTACGAGTCAGTTTGCCGGTCTTTTCCAGGTGATTGTAGCATTCCCGCACACATCCGCGCGCGCCCTCGATCGCCGGCCAGTGATGGAATGATGAAAGCGTCGCATCGGCGAACGGCAGCTTTTTGCGCAGTTCCGGACGGCCATCGCCCGGCCGGTTGGCGCTTTCCTGACTTAACTCGAACTTGGTGTCGCGCGGCAGGAAAGGCGAACTTTCGTGAACGCCGCCGGCATAAGCCACTGAACAGGCGGGTTGATTCAATTTGCCCATTTCGTAGGTTCGCCCGGCCACGGATATTTTGACTGTTTCTTTTTCGCTGATGGCCTTGCCGGAGCAGGTCCTTGCGCAAAGCATGCACCGGTCGCAAAGCTTGCCGGCAAATAACGGATCCGCTTCCAGAGGCGCATCGGTCAGAATGAACGCCACTCTCTGCATTGGACCGAATTCCGGCGTCAACAACAGATTGCTGTAACCGATTTCCCCCAACCCGGCCGCGACCGCCGCAATTCGAAAATGGATCAAT
>Ga0074199_1001383_pt1 | contig 21808 bp, 23 predicted proteins | sample EPASupsiteSAE347_FD_64528 | JGI IMG/M metagenome (GOLD analysis project Ga0074199, IMG submission 64528) | Bioremediated contaminated groundwater from EPA Superfund site, New Mexico - Sample SAE3-47 | ecosystem: Environmental > Aquatic > Deep subsurface > Groundwater > Contaminated ... | reverse complement strand
AGTTGGGCATTATATTCTGGCCAGTCTCTATTATCAACATAGCTCATGACATAATATTTATATTTAAACTATTTAAGCTTAATCGACACAGCATCAGATGATGTGAATTGCAGAGAGCATGCTTGCAGTTGAATTTGAATTAAGAGTTCCAGCCATCATGCATTGCTGTTCCGCTGTAGATATCATATTCGTTAAAATTTGATGAGATTTATGCTCTTCCATTGTTAATGTTATATTATTATATGTAATATTTAAATCTTGTGTTAATACAACGGGAGTGCAGGGGGTCACGAATTCCCCATCCTTTAGGTTGGGGATGAAGTGAACCCTCGCCCGGATTTCATGTTTTCTTGAGATTGGTCAACAGGGCTATCATGTAACTGAATGCAAATACGCAATTATTCAGATTAGCAGATCCAGGAAACCGAAGATTCGGATGTTTCTAAATCCGACCAACTTGGGCGCGCGGCCCGAAGCATACCCCATCCCTTTAGGGTGGGGTGGCCGCGCGCAGTTTGATTTCTCACGTATTAGGATTCATGATGTTTCAGGAGAAAAATTGGGTTTTGACTGGGTGGCTGAATAATTCCAATAATTGTTACATTCCTTTCCTCCACAACACCCTCGACAACCACCTCGACAGGCTCCACGGCAGGCTGTTCCTCATCCTTCGCCTTATCTCCACCTCTCTCTTTTCCTGACTCGTTGCCTTCTTCTTCATAAAAATCACTCATCATTCTTTCAATTTCGAAGACATATATCCAGCGGGCCCGCATAACATCCAGCAAAACTTTATATCCCAATTCAGTCTAAATATATATGGTGTGTAAAAATGATTCTGCAATCCCAAAAACGTCTCTTCTTCATGACCATGCTGTTATTCCAATTATCACTCTCATCGCCAGCATCCGGTGCTCTCTACCTGAGCGGCACCGCTTTCCAGGATGCCAATGGCGACGGCTTCCTCTCACCAGGCGAGCAGACCATAGCAAATATCACCATCAGGCTCAGCCTGGAAGGGAACGTTACATCTACAGCCGCCACGAACGAATCCGGACAGTATTCTTTCAGCAACCTCTCCCCAGGAAAATACGAGCTGACAGCGGACCCATCCTTAGGCAGGAGCCTGAGCGCACCCGGTGCCGGCCGCTATGAAGTGACGCTCTGCGACAAGAGCGGCTTTGGTCTGGACTGGGGCTTCTTTGCCCCGGCAAATCTCACTGCCACCCTTTCCGTCCGAGAATATCCGATCATGCATCCCACTTCGGAGGTGGCCGGCCTCTGGGCCGGGAAGTACAATGCTTCTGCCAGAGCCTATCTGAGCCCTGAGATCGCGAACAAAATGGCCTCCGCCCCCGTCACCTCCTTCAGTCTGCTCGATCGGCTTAAATACACCCCGTCGGAGCGAGATCAGGGTACCTGCGGCAATTGTTGGGCCTGGGCGGGAACGGGCGTTATGGAACTGGATTATGCTCGCCAGAAGGATGTTTCCGACCGCCTCTCCTTGCAATACCTCGATTCCAACTACAACGGCGGATGCAGCAATTCTGGAGCCTGCTGCGGCGGCTGGCTGCCGGATTTGGTCGGCTTCTACCAGACCAAGAGCATAATGGTTCCCTGGTCAAACAGCAATGCCCATTATCGAGATGGGGGACAAGGTTGCGGCGCATGTTCGCTTGTATCCGCCTCCACCATCTCCACAAATCCTCATTATGATCTAGCAGCCATCTCCGTCAATACCATTCCCACCCAAAAACTGGCCAAAGAGGAGGCCATCTCCAACATCAAGAATGTCTTGCTGCAGGGCAAAGGCATCTGGTTCGCCTACTATCTGCCGGATAAGAGTGCCTGGGACAGCTTCTTTAGATTCTGGAGAGGCGAGCCGGAGAGCGTTGTGTGGCAGCCGGACAGTGCCTGCGGCAGATCGTTCAACTATCAGAACGGAGGCGGACATGCCGTTCTCTGCGTGGGCTATGATGAAACCGATCCCAATAACCGCTACTGGATCATGCTCAATAGCTGGGGCAATACCACAGGGCGACCGGCGGGCCTCTTTCGCATGAATATGGACATGAACTACGATTGCAGCTACGGCGATATAGGATATGGCTTCTACTGGATGACTCTGGACATGAGCTACCCGCAGGGAGATCCTGAATTGTCTCAAGCTCTTCCAGTCGCCAATGCAGGCGCTAATTCTCCGCCTGCCAAGCCTGCCAAGCCCCGAGGCAGCAGCGCTGGTACATTGCAGAAATCTTACAGCTATGCCGCCTCTGCGATTGATCCTGATGGCGATGATCTTCAGATTACCTTCGATTGGGGTGACGCCAGCACCTCGCAGACCGAGATGGTAAAATCTGGAACACTGGCGCAATTGCCGCATAGCTGGAGCCAAGCCGGGACCTATCTGATTCGGGTCATGGCCAGGGATGAAAATAATGCTGAATCTCTCTGGTCCGCCGGCAAAGCGGTGAAGATCTATGCAGCGCCCGCTCGCACCAAGGACCGGTCTGCTGCCAGGGCAAAAACAGAAAACGCAGGACAGGGCAAGGGAACCTGTCCCTGTTCTAAGAAGTCTTGATACGGCAAAAAATTTAAGAAGTTTGACAGGCATTTTTTCCAAGATTCGCGACCATTGCCTCTGCCCTTCTTCCCACTTCTGATGGGTCCAGTGGAACGCGGGCCACGCCCGTTTCTATGGCGGCGCGAGCTACGGCTGCGGCCACGGCGGGAACTACTCTTCGGTCCAGGGGCGAGGGAATGATGCTTACCTCGGATACGCTATCAACCAGTCCGGCAATGGCCTGCGAAGCTGCGATCTTCATGGCCTCATTTATGTTCGATGCGCGCACATCAAGGGCCCCGCGAAAGATTCCAGGGAAGCCCAGCACATTATTGACCTGATTTGGGAAATCGGATCGGCCGGTGGCCACCACTCGCGCACCTGCCTGCAAGGCCAGATCTGGCATGATCTCGGGCACGGGATTGGCCATGGCAAAGACTATGGCATCATCCGCCATGCTCTTTACCATGGCAGAAGTTACAATCCCCGCCACAGACAGACCCAGGAAGACATCAGCGCCCTTTATGGCATCGGCCAGACTGCCCGTAACATTTCTCGGATTGGTCATGCAGGCGATCTCCTGCTTGGCAGGGTTGAGGTCGGACCTGCCCTGGTGGATCACCCCCCGGCTATCGCAGAGTATGGCATCCTTTACTCCGAAGCTGTAGAGGAATTTGGTGACTGCGATGCCGGCAGCGCCAGCTCCGCTCACGGCGACCTTCAACTGGTCGAAGGTCTTGCCAACTACCTTGAGGGCATTGATAAGAGCCGCCAGGGCAACTACGGCGGTGCCATGCTGATCATCGTGAAATACAGGTATCGACAGGATCTTTTTAAGACGCTCCTCAACCTCAAAGCAGCGAGGCGCACTTATGTCCTCCAGGTTGATTCCGCCAAAGACGCCCTCTATCCTGGCAACAGTCTCCACGATAGCCGATGGGTCCTTGCTGCTTATTGCTATGGGAAATGCATCTATGCCTGCGAAGTTCTTGAACAGAATGGCTTTTCCTTCCATGACCGGTATGGATGCCAGCGACCCAATATCACCCAGGCCCAGGACGGCAGTTCCGTCTGTTACCACGGCTACGATATTGCCCTTAGCGGTGTACTCGTAAACGTCGTCTGGATTCTTTTCGATCTCGCGACAGGGTTCGGCCACGCCCGGAGTATAAGCTAATGAGAGGTCACGCACGGTAGCGCAAGGGACCTTGCTGTGGACGGCAATCTTGCCCTTGGCATCTTTATGAAATGCTAATGCATCATCTCTTAGAGACATAACAACTCCTGTTTTAGGATCTTGCGGCTAACTAGGGAGGAGCAACAGATATAAAGCATGGGTCAAACGGAGGATTGCAAGGGCCGGGGTGGCAGAGCGGACAATTTCAGCAGGCTTTAGGGCGGCTGAAGTTCATACGCGGCAGGCTCGAGACCTGTTGTCCCTTCCTGGGACGCTTGGGTTCAAAATGATAATGAGCGCGACAGCTCTATCAGGAAAATCCCAACCCCGGCGCTAATTGATCATAGCAGAAAAAGGCGATAAAGTTATGGCTAGATTTCCAGAAGCTGAAAAGAGAATCTTGAATCTCAAGATATGCATGAGCTGCAACGCACGAAATCCCGTAAGAGCGACTCGCTGCCGCAAGTGCGGCTACAAAGGACTGAGGATGAAGTCCAAGGAAAATAAGACCGCTTAATGATGCTTGAGAGAGGCAGAGTCGAGCTGTTGCTGGTTGGCGCAGTTGCAGAACGCGGCGCCGGACATCTCACGTTGATTGATCCGGATTCTCAGAGTCCGGCGCGAGCAGGGGCTATGGCCCTGGCCGCAGCTCGCGGCGGGAGCGATGCCATTATGGTAGGCGGCTCGATAGGTGCGGCAGGAATTCTTCTTCATGAGACCGTGCGGGAGATCAAGGAGAAGACGGATCTTCCTGTAATTCTGTTTCCGAGTAGCGCAGCGGGCCTATGTGAAAATGCGGATGCAGTCTTCTTTATGAGCCTGCTGAACTCTCGCACCCCGGCCTATATCGTGGAAAACCAGGTGCTTGGCGCGCCTTTGGTCTTGCGTTACGGTCTTGAGCCCATACCCATGGCATATATCATAGTTGAGCCGGGCGGGACGGTGGGCTTTGTGGGCGATGCCCGCCTCATACCGCGAAGAAAGCCGGAACTGGCTGCCGCTTATGCTCTGGCTGCCAAATACATGGGCATGAGACTGGTATACCTCGAAGCCGGGTCAGGTGCAGACTCTCCTGTGCCGGTAGGCATGGTGGCTCTGGTAAAGAAGCTCCTGGGCGACGTCCTGCTAATAGTAGGCGGCGGGATTCGCAGCGGCGGCGCTGCAGCCGAACTGGTAGCTGCCGGAGCAGACCTGATTGTTACGGGAACCGGCGTGGAGAAGAGCCAAGATGTCGCCTCTTTTGTCTCCGAGCTGACAAAATCCATTCACAGGTAGTTATTCGTGTCCTCTCCAATCCAGATATTTCTAGATCGGCATAATCTGGACGGTTTTCTCTTTGTCGGCGACAGTATCTGTGATGCCGACATGTATTATCTCACTCATTTCCTGGCAGGCGACAGATTCACCGCACTTGCCCAGGAGAAGACCACACTGCTCGTCTCTTCCATGGAGATGGGACGGGCTGAGAAGGAGTCCATTGCAGACAAATGTCTGAGCACATCACAATATAAAATTCGAGAAATGCTGAAGAGAAGCGAAAATTGGGAAGAGGCTTATGCCTTGGTGCTGGCGGATTTTTTGCGGGATCACAGCATAAAACGTCTAGGGGTGCCGTTTCGCTTTCCAGCAGGTCTGTACCAGCATCTAATCCAGGATTTCGAGATCATTGTTCTAGAGAGCCCCGCCTCACGCCTCAGAGAGGTAAAGACGGAGGAAGAGCTAAGCGCCATTGCCGATACACAGAGGGCTTGCGAGAGAGCCATGCACCAGGCGATTCATCTAATCGGCAGCTGCGAGCCCCGCGGGGAATTGCTCTATCGCGAAGATATGCCTCTTACCTCGGAAAAGGTGCGCAGTGCAATTGACATATCTCTGCTGGGAGATGGCTGCGAGACAATGGATACCATTATTGCCGGCGGCCTGCAGGCGGCAGATCCTCATGCGCGAGGGACGGGACCGTTAGCCGCCAATGCCCCCATTGTCATAGATATCTTTCCGCGCAGCAAGAGCAACCGCTACTTTGCGGATATGACGCGCACGGTTCTCAGAGGCGAAGCCGCACTCGAGGTAAAAGAGATCTATGAGGCGGTCTGTCTGGCGCAGGCCGAGGGCCTTCGAGCGGTCCGGGCGGGCGTCTGCGGCAAAGAGGTTCATTCTCGGGTATCAGAGGTCTTCCGGGATCAGGGATATCCGGAGACTGAGGGCCGGGGTTTTACCCATTCCACCGGGCACGGCGTGGGCCTGGATGTGCATGAAAAACCTTCGCTTAGCGAAGTAGGTGAGACTCTAGAGGTCAATTGCGTGGTAACCGTGGAACCCGGCCTTTACTATCCCGATATCGGTGGCGTGCGTATGGAGGACATGGTAGTGGTAAAGAAAAACGGCTCTGAGAACCTTACTCATTTCGAGAAGAAGCTCGTTCTTTAGGTGTCTATCAATGGAATCTGAAATTTTGGAGAAGTACAGAAAGGCAGGGCAAATCCTGGCTGAGGTGCTGGCGAAGGCAAGGCCGCGAGTGGAGTCTGGCGCGTCCTTGCTTGATGTGGCAAATTTCGTGGAGGATGCGATCAGATCAAAAGGCGCAAAACCCGCTTTTCCCTGCAACATATCTCTGGATAGAAACGCAGCTCATTACACGCCTTCGCCCCTTGATACCGCCCTTTTTGGCGAGAATATGGTCAAGCTGGATGTGGGAGTGCATGTGGACGGCTATATCGCTGATGCCGCCATCACCATTGACCACAGCGGCCATGATAAACTGGTCGAAGCCTCTCATGCTGCTTTGCAGGCTGCGCTTGAGATAATCGGGCCGGGCATCGACACCGCCCAGATCGGCAAGGTTATAGAAGAGGCCATAACCGGCTACGGCTACAAGCCGGTATATAACTTGACAGGCCACGGTCTCTCCAGATATCTGGCCCATGACGAGCCTGCTGTGCCCAATAAAGCTATGGAAAAGGGGACCGTCTTGAAGGAAGGAGATGTAATTGCCATTGAGCCATTTGCCACTAACGGCTCGGGCAGGATCAGTGAGGCCCAAATCAATGAGATCTACGGTTTTTCCTCCATGCGACCGGTGCGCCTTCCTGCCGCTCGAACTCTTTTAAAAGAGATTTCCGAAGAATACAAGACACTTCCTTTTGCCAGGCGCTGGCTCAAAGGAGAGAGAGCGGAATATGCGCTCATGCAGCTACTGCGCGCCGGCTGCGTGCACAGATATCCTGTGCTCTGGGAGATAGAAGGTGCCCTGGTCTCACAGGCCGAGCACACCGTTATCGTTCTCGAGAAGGGATGCGAGGTAATAACCAGATCGATCTAGTCAACCCCACCCGTATCCTCTGATCCATCATCATCTTTGTAGCTATCATCGCCGAGCATTGCTGCGGATATGGCATCAATTCCATCCATAAGCTCTGCCGTCATGCAGTAAGGTATCTCGCCAATCTCAGGAAGGCTCTCTCCGCCAATCACTCTCGCCCCCACCTGACTTAGCAGATCAAACGCGCCGTCCAGGTTCTCCTCTTTCTCGGCAGCAACCGCCTTTGCCACCATTTCTTCCAGGGGGGTTTCGCGATCAAATACTCCAATGATATAGCGCTGGCTGGAGACGAATACTGCGGCGAGGGAGGTCTTGAGAGATTCAAGCATCAAATCGGCATCTTCTCCCATAGATTCAGTCTCAGAAAAGACAATCGATCTGATGGCCGCAATCTCTGCCAGGGCCTCTTCGGGTGTTATAACCGTGCGCTCGCACCGGGCTATTACCTTAAGGCAGGCCAGCACCACATCATCCATAATATAGATGAAGACGGCACCTGAGTTCTTATCATCCTCCTCGGTAAGCTTGAAGTTGCTGTCCTTAACCTTATTCATCCAATTGAGCCATCGCTTCTCGGTGTAGAATTCTTCTTTCATTTTACAACTCATCCTTAATTTTGCAGTTTACCGATATGTGTCCACCAGGGCTACCCTTTCGATGACCAGATCTTCGATCCGTTCCTCGCCCACGGCACATAGCTCCTCGGAAGAGATATTAAAAGCCTCTATTACAGCTTTCGCACAAAACGAACAACCCAGTCCGTCCAGCTCAATGATCCGGGATAGCTCTGAGGCGTCCGGCAGAGTGCCGGAGCCGACGAGGACAAGTGCAATTCTTTGTGTGCGATCCGATACACGCATGAAAAGGGCTCTCTCAATCTGCCTCTCTCCCGAGGCATAACGCATGATCTCCATTCCTGCATCTTTAGCGATATTTCTCGCTTCGGAAAATGCTGCCAACGCCTTCTGGACGGCAAAGCGGAGGTGTCTCTCACTTGCGATCTTATCTGCGTCGAGGGCCTGCACTATGCAGCCATGACTGGATTGTAGATCCTTTATAGCTGATATGAGTAGCCATTTGTCTCTTATAGCCGGCTTTCCAAAGAGCAGGCGAATCTCATTCATCAATTCCGATCTGATAAGGAGGCTTAAAAGCTTACGGTCTTACATGCAGAATTGATAATTCGGTCCGCAGAAGCATCTAAAGAAGTTCTAAAATCAATAATTCATAAAATCTAAGAGGGGCAGGTCCTCTGCCCATAAGTATTGAGTTTAGAGCAAATCAAACCAGGCCGGCACGTTGCAGCCTTAGTAGGTCTACTGTATTCAGCTTCTCGCCCTGCCTGAAGTGGGTAAGGATATCCTCAGCCTCGCGCTTGGCAACCTCTTTGGCGCGATCTTCCTTAATGTCCCGGTTCTTCTTCTTCAAGCCCACAATGACCTTTTCGAAGTCGCGAACCTCTCTCTGAGTGCGGATGAATTCTTTATGCTGTTCATCTGCGGCCTCCTGAGCCTTCACGAACTCCTTGTGAGCAGCATCGGCTTCAGCACGAGTCTGATCGGCTTCTTTGAAGGTGGCTATCATCTGATCGTGGTATTCCTGGGCCATTTCCGCAAACTTGGTAACCCGATCATGATGGTCGGAAGCCTGATCTCTCATGGCTTGCGCTTCATCGAGAAGCTTTCTAAGCTCCTCATTCTTCTCAAGCTGCTCTTTTCTGCCTCGGAACTCTGCATGCAAAGCGGCGATCTTATCGACCAGTTGCTTCTCCTTATCCGGACTTAAGACCTCAGTCTGCTGCCGGAATTCCAGGTGATCTATCTCGCGGCGCAGATCCCTTATGGAGCGCTCTCCAGTGAGGTTGTACTTCTTGCGGATATCGTCTATCCTTGCATAGAGTTGATTGGTCTTCTCATTGTACTCATCCCTATCCTTCTTGGAATCAGCCACATTCTTGTTATTTTCATCTCGCAGCTTCTTGAGCTCCTGGGCCTTGTCTATCAACTCTTTGGTGGCCTTGTTCAGCTCATTTCGCTTAGCTGCCCATTTGCTCGCTTCAGCATTCAGTTGGCTTCTTCGATCCTTGAAGGCAAGGGACTCCTGTCTGAGTTTGCCTCTCTTATCTTCCAGTTCTGCCAGCATCCCCCGTTTGTCCTCCTGTTCCAGCCTGCGGCTGGGGTTTGGTCCCACTTTAGGACCAATAAACCCGGAAATCCCATGCCTTGGGTGGCATGGGTCTTCTCTTCTTGCACGATACATGGTGGGGTTTCTTGCATGCTCGATTTTCAGATCTTATATAATCGTTAATCCCATTTGATTCTCTTGTAAATGTTTTTGACCAAAAGATGACCTGATCATAAGATCGATAAGAGCGAACATACTACTACATATCGAGAAACCCTTTACGTATTAACCTTTTGGTTATGCAGGTAAGCTGATTGCCGCAAGAGGGAATGTTTTTCTCTCTTTAACTTGTAGGATTGCGAAGGACGGATTTCGCTGACTACGGGTCAGCGAGAGTTTCGACGAGAAGTCGAAACATCGGTAAGTCCCTATCCTTCCGGGTGATCCCGCTAACTCCGCAGAGTTTGCGGGAGTTGCGGTGCAGTAGCAACGGATGAAAGCAAAAGTCCTTTGCCATGATTACTCTCGCGCCGCTCTCAACTGATATAAATATTAAGTATGCATATCTGTATTCGTATGATGATCAGCTACAAGTATCCCATCTTCCCGAGCAATACCACTCAATGGAAGTTGGCCGAGAATTTGGATGCTTGCAGGTGGCTCTATAATCGGCTTCTCGAAGATCTGAATGATGCTAATGAGAAAGGCATCAAGCTCAAGACTTATGATACTCAGAACATGATTCCATATCTTAAGCTTGAGAATCCGAAGCTGAATCTGGTCTATTCCAAAGTTCTTCAGATGGTGAATTATACTCTTTGGTCTAATTTCAAGGGACTTGCAACGGCAAAGATGAATGGTCGAAAGATCGGTCATGAAGCAATCGGTCTGGATGTCGGTTTGAATTCCTTTGTGGTTGATTCTGTTGGCAATGAGATAGAGAATCCAAGATGTGCAGAACAATCCGAAGATAAGCTTGCCGGGCTGCAAAGAAAGCTGGCCAGAGCTGTGAAGGGATCGAAAAATTATGGGGTGATCGAGGGTAAGATTGCCAAGCTGCATAAGAGAATCAATTGCCAACGAGATGATTTCCTGCATAAGCTCTCTCGGATGTATGTCAATAGCTTCGATATCATTTGCGTTGAGGATCTTGATGTCAAAGGTCTGAAAGAGAAAGGCCATAATAATGGTATGCATCGCAGCATTCATGATGCATCTTGGTCAAAGTTCATATTCATGCTTTCGTACAAGGCTCAGAGTGCTGGTCGAAAGCTAATAAAAATAGATCCCAGGAACACCACTCAAAGGTGTTCTGCTTGTGGAGGCATCGTAAAGAAAGATCTGTCAGTACGAGTACATGATTGCCCTTATTGCGGATTCTTATGTGATCGAGACTACAATGCTTCCAGGAATATACTCATCACAGGGATGGAACAGCCCGTAGCGCCCATCAAGTCGAAACCTCTGCATCACATATCAGTGAGGCAAGTCTTGGCAATGAAGTGGGAAGCCGCGCCCTTCAGGATGCGGTGGTTCACAAAGGCAATCAACAGATTAAAATAGGTGCGTTGACTTACGGAAAGCAGGATAATTTAAAGAATAGTGTTATTCGCTTTAGATGGAGGGATTGATCTGAAGAAGGCTATACTAACAGTGTTAATAGCAATGGTTTTAGTAGCTCTTATCGGGTGTTCCACTGCTTGGCCCAGTTTTAAGGATGCAAACGACGCTTGGCCAGCATCCATGACATACCCAAATGGATATGAAGAGAGCAACAGGACATTCGACTTTGAGCAAAGCGTGCAGGGAAATGGCTACTTTATGACCTACCTGTATGCCAAGGCCGGTAATGTCGCGGTAAAGAATTACGCTCACGGCTCCGGCTCTTTGAACAGCGAGGCCACTTTGACCTACCAGAACCTGGACCGCTCGACGCATAATACATATTCCGACTACAACGACTTCCAACAGGACTGCATCCAGTTCAAAGAGGATGTGGCCATGGTCTATGCACCCATGAGGATCGCGGTCGGTACCGGATACTATGCAGCTAACCCGCTGGATTACAGCTCTCTGCTCAAGGAAAAGACCTGGGTGAAGAACTATCTGGCCGGCACCAGCATGCACCATGAAGTAGAGTATGCTCATGCTCTGGATAAGGAACTGGAGATCGTTGCCAAAGACAAGAGAAATCTGACCTGGGACCCGGAGCTTGAATCCGTTGGCTACACTCAAATGAAGATCGTAGAGGATGTTACGGACGGCAAGGCCCATATCGGCGTACTGCAGGCAAATAAGGATTTCTTGAATAATGCCGACGTTTCCGCGCCTGATTACACCAATCCGGATACGCTGAGCAAATTAGGCAACATCAGAAGCGCTTGGGAGAACCCCTCCATCGAGATCGATGAGGATTACTGGGGAACCTATCACATCGAGAAGAACATGACCCTCGAAGTGCCCTACCATCTGATTCAGAAGAAAGAGGACTGGTTGCCCTGCTGCTTCGGAGGATACCTTACCCTACCAACAACCTATAGGGGAGACCTGGGACTGAAAGGCGCAAAGGGCGTCTTTGACTGTACCTGCTTCAAGGCACCTACCGTAGCCGAGTTCCCAAGAACCTATCCAGTAGTGTAGAGAGAGGATATTCCTTTCTCTTCTCATTTTTCTTAAACATAATATTTTAAAACATTGTAGCATTAATTGTCCGCATGCAATTCGCGACCTGGGAGCCAATCTACCAATCCATCTTGCAGGACTTCGGTTTTTCGAAAGATCGAGACGAAGAATCAGCAGAGCACCTGGCCGAGATCCTGCGCGAGCGAGAGCCAGTGCTGCAAGCCGCAAAGGCAATTGTAACAGGGCAGAGGGTTGTTGTATGCGGCAATGCTCCGAATCTTGACAAGGAACTGAGAGAGATACGAGAAAAGAATGCCGTCTTTCTGGCCGCGGATGGAGCCACAGCCGTTCTCTTGGAGCACAACATCGTGCCGGATATTGTGGTCACCGACCTGGATGGACCATTTCCCGCCATTTTGAAGGCTAATCTGATGGGTTCTATCGTGGTGGTTCATGCCCACGGTGATAATCTGGATGCCTTGATCAGATATGCTCCGAAGCTGGTGAGAATCATAGGCACAGTGCAGTGCCGTCCGCTGCCCGGCCTGCACAACTTCGGAGGATTTACAGATGGAGACCGATGTGTATTTCTGGCCAAAGAGCTTTGCGCAGCCAGTATAGAGCTGGTGGGTTTTGACTTTGAGGATGAGAGCGTCACGCCGCGCAAAAAGAGAAAACTTGAGTGGGCCAAAAAACTGATTGATTTGGCTCTTGCCTAACTTGAGGCTATCCACGGGAGAATGCATCGAGCCGATCTATTTGCCCATGAGCCTCTGGATCGCATCCAGAGCATCATCCGCCACATTTTTTTCATTCTGCTCGGCATCAATTTGCACAAATCTTTCCGGCTCAAGGGCGGCCATGCGCCGGAAGTTATCATCCACCAATCGCAGGAATTCGAGCCTCTCGAACTTTTGCCGCCCCCGACGCGACTGCATTCTCTGCAGGGCGATGTGCGGATCTAAAACTAAGAGCAGCGTGATATCGGGGAGCAAATTCCAGGGTCGATATATGTTCTGAATCCATGAGACCGGATCGGGCACAATCCCTCTCAGGGTTACGCCCTGATAAGCAGCAGTGGAATCGGCATATCTATCAGACAGGACAATTGCACCCGTTTGCAGAGCGGGAAGGACCGTCTCGGTGAGATGAGATGCGTGATCCGCCATAAAGAGAAAAAGCTCTTGCATGCGCCTTGCGACCGAGGGTTCGCACTCTTTGTCGCAGGTTTTTTCCATTTCCGCCCTCAGTATCCGGCCTGCCTGCCCGGTCGTAGGCTCGGCGGTAAGCACCAGTTTCCTCTCAGGCATCATCTCAGCCAGCCTTGCCGAAATATGTTTCGCGACGGTGCCCTTTCCCGAGCCGTCTATGCCCTCCAGGGTGATGAGCTGTCCCTTCACGAGCCAAAACTCGGGGCTGAAGAGTGATTAAATTATCGCCCGATACTAACTCTGGTACGTCATCCGATGGGTATCCGCAGTCAGCCCAGTAACCCTCGTAGCGGGCGTCTGTACCGCATTTGGGTTGTCTCATGGTCATTGGTAGACAGATAGTCAGTATCCTACCATAAGGACCTATCAACGCGGCCTGTAGTCCCTTTCTTGCACCGACATTCACAGCAGAACCCAAATTCTCAGCTTGTGTCAGCCCTCTAAAGGGACATGAGCCGAATGTAGCCGAAATTTATAAAGTTATCCCTGAATTAGTTGACAATTTTCCGGGGATTATCTTGGCTGCCCTAGTAAGCTTTAAGTCGAAGTTGTACACTATCAATGCTGAGGTGCAACATTGACCGACAAGATCTACGTAGTTGGGCACAAGAGTCCGGATACCGATTCTGTAACATCTGCAATAGCTTATGCCAATCTGAAGAACGCCCTGGGAATGAAAGAGGCCGTCGCTGCCGCAGCAGGAGACCTAAACGGCGAGACCAAGTTCCTGCTGGATTACTTCAAAGTTGCATACCCAGAGAAGCTCACCGATGCCACCGACAAGAAGGTCATCCTGGTAGATCACAATGAGATGGCTCAGGCCGTGGACAAGCTGAATATGGAAAATATCGTGGAGATAGTAGACCACCACAAGATCGGCGGCCTTGCCACCGGCAAGCCCATATTCTTCCTCAATGAGCCGGTGGGCGCAACTGGCGGCATCATCGCGAATCTCTATGAACAGAACAAGATCGCCATCAGCAAAGAGATGGCCGGCCTGATGATGTCAGCCATCCTCTCCGATACAGTGCTATTCAAGTCCCCGACCTGCACTCCTCGCGACAAGGCAGCAGTCGAGAAGCTGGCCAAGATCGCGGGCGTCGACCCAATGGCATTCGGCATGGAGCTTCTCAAAGCCAAGAGCAATATGTCTGCCAAGTCCGCCAAGGAGATTCTCATGGGCGACTTCAAGAAGTTCGACTTCTCAGGCACCAAGTCCGGCGTGGGCCAGGTCGAGGTCATGGATCTAGCTGATCTCGCACCCAAGAGAGCTGCCATCCTGGAAGAGATGAATAAGATGAAAGAGGCTGAGAAGCTGGACATGGTCGTGCTCATGCTCACCGATGTCATGAAGGAAGCCAGCGATCTGCTCTTCGTAGGAAATGCAGCCGCCGCCGCAGGATTTGAGAAGGCTTTTGCAGGCAAGCTCGCCAATAACTCCATCTACAAGGAGAAGTGCCTCTCTCGCAAGAAGCAGGTTGTGCCACCCCTGGAAGGCGCATTCAAGAAATAAATATAACAAGGCGGCCGATGGCCGTTTTTCATGCCTTTTTTGAGTGAATAGCGATATATCCTGACCATAACTAAAGATAAAACCTAATTAACGGTATCATCTGCTACAATGAGTCTTCTCTCCGCTCATGCGTACCAGCGGTTTGGAGAGATGCCTGCGGGCACAGGGCGGCACCTCGTAGTAGCCCTTCTCCAGATTTCGGGCGAGAAGGCGAAGCACGCGGTTCTCAGCATGGGTCTTGCAGCGGCGGCAGCGATAGCCCTGGTCTTTGCCCGCGGACTCCATTCTTTTCAGGCATTGGGGACAGATGGGAGCAGACATCTGCACAATATCTGCCAGATGCAGAATGTTGATCTTTTCCAGATTTAGCGTGCCATCCTGCACCGAGCCGTAGACCTCCAGCTCATCGCCGGAAATGAGTTGCTTGACCGTATCGCGAAAGTTTTTGGTGGGCTCGAAGGCGGCGCAGTTAATCCGGCAGGTTCCATCCTGCAGCGGGAAGAAGAGGTGACCGCCGGCAATAGCTTGCGGCGGCTTTGCCACAAAGCCATGCAGCCTGTAGCTCTCAGAGTCCCGTACATCTGCCCCAACGCCTTCCCGGATATGGGCATCTGTGCCTTGGTTGGTCTGGTAGAGCACACTTCTCTCGATGGGCTCCGATTTTATGATCTGCAATGCCTCCAAGATCGCCAGCGGGTCACAGCCTCTTATGCCAAATAGCACCGGATCAGCTGAGTGGGGGGCAAAGACGATCCTATTATTATGATGATCCACCGTATCCCAGGTGCGCGGATAGGTAAGGGCATCCGCTTCCCAGACGGATGCGGCATCTATGTAGCGCGGCGTACCCCAGCGCGCATGCTCCCGGTAAGCGATCAGCTCGTAGGTGTAGTCCGAAAGCACCGCTCCTGTGGCCGCCAGAGCTCCAATCAAGCCGCGCCCTTTCTTAAAGCCCCGGTACCAGATTCCTTCCCTATCCAGAAGCCTCTTGGCCTCTTTTATCTCCAGGATCTCTGTCACGGCGCGCTGATAGAAGGCAGTCATCTGCGGCGTCTGCCGCGGCGCGATTACCAGGCCTGGGTTGGTATTCATCCCGGAAAAATCGGAGAGCTGCAACACCGTCTCCAGGGCCAAATCCCTGACCTCCTCCAGCCGGTCGCTCTCCAGCTCAATGGCTATGGCGGCATTGCCGCGCGTTTTATATCTAGCGCAGGGATTGAGGCGAATAAGTTTTGGCAGGCTTGCCATCTTGCCTAAGGGCCGAAGCCTTTCCATCAGCACTGCGGCCAGGTAGGTCGTGCACAGACCCTTTTCAGAATCGGTATCATCAATTCCAATGAACATAGTCAGCCTTAAATAGCCGTCAAACTGAGATATATAATGATGGATAAGGAACTTCTCGCCGAGCGCGTGGAGGAGGTCCTGAGGCAGGGCGGATTTTCTACATCGGATCGCTGCTATCTCCGTCCCAGGAGCTTCGATCTTGCCGCCCGAAAGGGTAATCTTTTCCTGCTCCTCAAGATTCTCTCCAACATCGACGGCCTGAATGAGCAGACAGCCACAGAGGTGCGCCGTCTGGCCAAGCATCTTTTTGCCAGCCCCATACTGGTAGGCGAGAAGACCAGAGACCAGTACCTGGAAAGGGGCGCGGTCTATTTTCGCTACGGTATTCCTACGCTCAGTCTTAACACCCTGGCAGATTGCCTTTTGGATGATGCCCTGCCCTTGGTCTACGCCGCGCACGGTGGGCTCTATGTGCGCATTGACGGCACCAAGATGAGGGAGATGAGGCTCGCGCGCGGCATCTCGCTCGGATCGCTGGCTTCAGAACTCGGCGTCTCCCGTCGCACCATAAGCAAGTACGAAGTAGAGGACATGGACACAACGGTGGATGTAGCAATCAAGCTGGAAGAGATCTTCGAGCAGGAGCTGATCCAGCCGGTGAACCCCTTCCTTCCCGGAAATGATGTGGAGGATAAGGGGCCGGTGACGGATACTATCCTGCGCCTGCTCCTGGAGATAGGCTTTGAGGTAGTTCCCACCGCCCAGGCTCCATTCAATGCCATAACCAGAACAGAAGAGCTGGTGGTGCTGACCAGCGTCAGCAAATTTTCTCAGAGCATGCTCAAGAAGGCCAGGCTCATGAGCAGCCTCTCTGCCGTGGCCAGGACCAAGTCGGTGGTAATCGTCGATGGAGAAACCAAGCTGGAGTGCATCGAAGATACCGCCTTGATCGAGAAGCGCGAGCTGGAAGGCATTGACGCCACCCGCGAATTCGAGGATCTGGTGGCCGAAAAACAAAACAAATAAGAATACTATCACAAAAATCATATAGGCCAAACCCAAATTACTGGCATGAGACAGAGCTTATGGCAGTTAATAACCTGGCTTTTGCTGCTTGCCGCATTTGGTGGAGTGGCAGCGGCACAGGCAAGTCCTGCAAACAATTCTATCAATTCCAGCACGTCCATGGGGACGCTGAACCTGGCCCTTTTCAGTATGCCTGATACCCGGCAGAGCACCGAATACTCCTGCGGCGCAGCTGCCATGCAGGCGGTCTTGGGCTACTGGGGAAGGGACATCGGAGAAGAGGATATCAGAGAGATGCTCAACACCAACGAAGAGTCCGGGACGTATCCGGATGATATAATCAGGGTGGCATCGGCTCTTGATCTGCAGGCCGAATATAAAGAGAACATGAGCATGGCAGATCTGGAAGGTTATGTGGCCGCGGGAATACCGGTCATAGTAGACTGTCAGGCCTGGAGGAGCGTCTCGCAGTATACTGAATCCTGGGAGGATACCTGGTACAATGGACACTGGATGGTAGTAATCGGCATTGATGAGAACAATGTCACACTGGAAGATCCTTATATTCTGGGAGATCGAGGCCTAATGTCTCGTGAGGAGTTTGAGGCGCGCTGGCACAACGTGCGCGGCCTGGACGAGACGGATACTGTAGATCAGATTCATGTGGGAATCGCCATTCGCGGTGAGATGCCTGCATCTACCTCGGGCTTTAGGCACGTAGACTGAGATGAAAAATGAAATCGATAATGGATAGAATCAAGAAGTCGGGCAGGGTATTTGTCTTTGGCATAGCCGGGGACAGCGGCTCAGGGAAGACCACCATCTCGCGCGGCATAAAGAGGATACTGGGCGAGGAGATGGTCTGCTCCTTCTCCATGGACGACTATCACAGCCTGGACCGAAAGGCAAGAAAAGAGCTCAATATCACGCCTCTGCATCCTGAGGCCAACCATCTTGAGCTGCTGGCTGATCATCTGGAGGCTTTGCGGCGCGGCGAGGAGATCGCCAAGCCGGTATATGATCATAGCAAGGGGGAGATCAGCGGCACGGTTCCCTTCGGCCCGGCTCCGGTAATTATCGTGGAGGGCTTGCATCCCTTTTTCACGCCGAGGCTGCGCAGCCTCATCGATTTCAAGATCTTTGTGGACCCATCCCGGTCGGTGAAGAGACTGTGGAAGGTTCGCCGCGATGTGGGCGAGCGAGGCTATCAACCTGCCCAGGTATTGTCCGAGATTTTACAGCGCGAGCCGGACTACAAGCTCTATGTGGACATCCAGAAGATCTATGCCGAGATTGTGGTCAAGATTCAGGATAGCCGGTTTCATTTCTCACCTCTGGATTCGGGAACGGCGCCGGACTGGTACTCGGTGCGACTAATTCAGCATATGCTGGAGCAGCCCGTCTCTCAGGTCGATCTGACCATTGATTTGAGCAAGATTCTGAGAAGCTCGGAGCATAATTTCTCTATCGAGTTTCAGAGAGATGATTACTACGGGAAAAAGGTAGGGATCATGACAGTGGACGGCGAGATTCATCAGTCCATGATTGCAGATCTGGAGAAGAAACTGGGAGACTCGCTGGGAACTTATGCGGTCATCAGCGACCGGCGAGAGCAGTATGTCAATGCCATCGGCCTATCTCAGTTGATCCTGACCTGGAGCTGCCTGGAAAAGCTGGAGTATCTTCTGGGCAAGGGCTAGCCTAGCCCTTGCGCCCTGGGCGCTCCCGCGCACGCGCGAGTCCATGAGCACCTGTGAGCACGCATGATCATGCGAGGCACACGCGGACGCGGAGCTTTACCAGTGCTCCCAGGCGACAACATCATCCAGGTTTTTGCGAGGGCGGGGCGCGGTCTCTTCGACAGGGTAGCCCAGGGGCAGCAGGGCCACGACCCTAATCTCCTGAGGCACTCCCAGAATCTCCTTAACCTTATCCTCGTAGAAAGCACCGATCCAGCAGGTGCCCAGACCCAGCGAGGCTGCGGCCAAAGTCATGTGATCCACCGCAATGGCCACATCGATTGGATAGGCCAGCTGGCCGCAGGTCATGACCAGGTCAGAAGTCCCGCAAGCGGCGATGACCACGGGGGCCTGGCCCACAAACTGCTGGTCTCTGGCTGCCACTGCCAGCATGCTGCGCGTGGCGGCATCCTTCACAACAATGAACCGCCAGTCCTGCATATTGCGGGCGGAGGGCGCAAGCCGGCCTGCTTCCAGAACTGCCAGGAGCTTCTCCTCTTCCACCGGCCGGTCCAGGAAGCTTCTAATGCTGCGCCGGGCCCGGATGGCCTGCATCAGATCCATTGTCGGATCAACCCCTCTTCTTCATCTCTCTCTCGATCTCCTGGCCGGCCTCTGTGAGGCACCAGATGCCGTCATTCTCGAAGACCAGGCTTCTCTCTGCCATATCTGCCAGGATCTTCTTGACGGAGGGCGCGGGAATGTGCTCGAATTTGGCAACTTTTTCCGCAGATAGCTTCCCCTTGGAGCCCAGGACCTGAACAATCCTCTCGCGATGCTTGTTTCCCATGATAAAACCCATGTTATTGGCTAAGTCTTCCGGCATATTTTAGTACCTCTTTTCGGCGTTAGCTTTATTAGCTGTTCACCTCAATGTTAAAAGTGGCGGGCAGTCCGGGTGGTTCGGCGTCACCTGTAACCCGAAATCGTCGATAAGCGGGGGGCGAAGCTGACGGAAGACTCTGGGCGCTGTGTGCTCAGTCCAGTTGCCGACTATGATTCTCCGTCCTGCAGGGATGGCACCGGTCCATGGACCTTCCTGATGGAAGGCCTGTGTACCATAATTGCGGGAACCGGTTCAGGCCCGGAAGGGAGCAGACCCACCGCGGGTAACTATCGCTTACAGGTATATGGGGAGGAGAAGGCTTCGGGATTAACTGGCATGCAGGCCCGGTGGCAACCGGCGGCGTGCCCGCCATTTAACATCAATTTTGCAGGATTCCACCGGATTTCAATATTTTCTTGATATATTCAGGGCTGTATTTTTTCTTGGCGTTATGAACCGCCTCAGCAAGTCTGCTGTCCTCCACCCCAAAATTATCTTTGAGGTAAAGGGCGGTTGCGACCAAGGAGAGATCGGTGGCATTGAATTTGCCAAACTGCCTTACATAGTCGTCCACTGCTTGCCGCTCATCGCTGTCAAGAAGGGCAAAGAACTGCTCGGCAGTCTCACTTGATCTAATAAAATAGCCTTCATTATCCTTCCAGGCTACTTTTATGACTCCGTTTCTCTCGGCGAAGCTCATCTCTCCAGACAATTCTGAAGAATACGGCCCGTAATGGTACATCGAGAAATCAAATTGGGCGATATTTTTTCGGGAGAGCAGATACATCATCTTCTGGACTATCGTCTTTCCGATTTGCTTCTCAGGGTTGTCCTCATTCAGCCTTTTTACCAGATAGCCAATTAGCCCCGCTGCTCTGAAAATGCTCTCTTTGTGATTCGAGTCCCGGCTCATCTCAATGCCTCCTTGGCCATCATTTTATCTTCCGGCCTCACATAAATTCTTATTTGTTTTACCTCGCCCATATTTTTTACAATGGATGAAAACTTTGAAAGAGGGCGAGCAACACCATCGTCACCCATTATTATCATTATCTCCTTATCGCCGTTCCTGCCGTCTGCCAGTTTATACCAGAGCCCCTCGGATTTGTCTTCATAATAGCCTATCCCGGCACTATCGAGACGCGACTTCTTTTCTTACAGTTCCGATTCGTCTTCTTGACTGGGGGCCTCTGTTGTCGAGTAGATCTCTCGGATATGATTTCTATTTATGATTGACATGCTGTCACGATCGTCCTGATGATATTGTAATTGATTCCACATCACGTAATCATCAAGGCGTAAAAAGCTATCGATGGCCTCAATTCCTGGAAGCTTCCCTCCATCAAGCGCCTTAATCATTGCGTTCTTGAGGTGATAGTCAAAAGCTCTCCTGATTTTATGGAAGTAAACCTGAGTGAACATCTGATATCTCGCAATTACAACCGATTCCGCATAACAGCCGTGCATACTGTCAAAAAATTTGAAATAGCGTATGCTATTGTCGTAGGTGGTGTCTTGCTTCTTACGGCCAAGTTCCCAGCTTTTCAAAATCATAATATATCAAAGGTCCAGAATAAAATCCACTCTGCCAAATATTATGAATAAGCTTTGAACTTTTCTTCAGTCTATCAACGAACATCTCTAACTTTGAGCAGCCTAATGAATTAGTTAGGATCTCAAGAAATTTCTTGCTTTCCGCCTTGATAATATAGCTTGGAGGTCGTGTTAAATAGACACTACTATGTGGGATCCATATTTCTTTCCGTTGAGGTTTTAATGGATCAGATGCATGACACAACGTTCGTATAAATATAAAATAATCTGACTCCATAAATTCCTGGAATTCGATAAGCTCTGCGAGTTTTAAATTATTAAATCTTTCCTTAAAGAGATCTGCCGTTATGCTCATTCTACGAGGATTCTGATTCAGCCGGTTATTTCGTTCGATGTCCAAAGATGAAATATAGGTATTGATCTCGCTGAATGAGGCGTACCCTCCTTCACGTTTTTTATTTACTAGCAATCCTTCACTCAGCAAATTTTGAATAATATCCCAATGGTTGTATTTTATCAATGTAGCTATAAATGATACAAACATTTCCTGTAGCAGAAACTTATATCCATCAAAATCAGTGGTATGATAACTTCCAGAGAAATCGTCAGGAATATCATAAAGCTTCAGTCCTTCACCAAAGAATTCGTAAATTTTTTTAATAGCAAGGATATTTTTATATTTAGCTGCTTCAATTGCAACTTCTATAAAATCGTAAGAAATCTTCAATCCATCATTGATTTGCTGAATGATTGCCTCATCATGTTCATCAAACTTTGTAAAATCCGGTTTTGTGCCTTGCAGACGTCGATATATATTATTCAGGAACTCCATAAAGATGGGCTCGATGGG